>Ga0137397_10000320_pt1 | contig 32669 bp, 28 predicted proteins | sample czorhiz116metaG_FD_106658 | JGI IMG/M metagenome (GOLD analysis project Ga0137397, IMG submission 106658) | Vadose zone soil microbial communities from Angelo Coast Range Reserve, California, USA - czorhiz1.16 metaG | ecosystem: Environmental > Terrestrial > Soil > Vadose zone | place: USA... | reverse complement strand
GCAAGAAATGCTTCGTTATTCGATTGTTTCGAACCACACGAAAGCCGGAAGTGAAGTGGATACGTATGGCGCGAACGGACGCGCCGACAGCGCGTACGAATTCAACGATCGGGGCCGCGGGCCGAAGATAGAGGCGCACTATGTGTTCGGAGCAGACGGCTTCCCCTCGCGGATGGACATTACAGGCAACGATTACCTGAAAGCGCCTGTGGACGAGCACTTTTCCGCCGAAAACGGAAAATCGCGTTGGAAGAGCACTTCGGAGGACGGTTCAGGGGCGGCAGGCGGGTTCTATCTGAGCCAGAATGGCCCTAACTTCGAACTTGCCATGCTTGCCGCCGTGTTGATTCGCGGAAATGGGAAGCCGGTGAAGCTGCTTCCGGCGGGCGAGGCGCGAATTGAAAAGGTGACTGAAACGACGATCGAAGGGCACGGAAAGAGCCTACATTTGACGGAGTACGCTATCACGGGCATCGCATTTCAACCGTTAACGATTTGGCTCGACGACAACCTCCGGTATTTCGGGAATCCCGGGACTTGGTTTGCGATGCTCCGCGAAGGTTGGGAGGACGCAAACGAAAAACTCTACGAGTTGCAGAAGAAGGGAGACGATGCGCGCTTTGCGCGTCTTGCGCAAGAACTGGCGAGGAAGCCCGGGCATCCAGTAGCGTTCGAGCATGTGCGATTGTTCGATTCCGAGCAAGCGGCGATGCGCGAGGATATGACCATCGTCGTTGACGGCCAACGAATCACCCAAGTGGGTCCGTGGGCATCGACGGACATTCCAAAAAATGCGGAGCGGATCGATAGCAAAGGAAAAACGTTGCTGCCGGGCATGTTCGACGTGCACGCGCACGCGCAACAGCTCGATGGAATCCTTAATATCGCAAGTGGTGTGACCAGCGTGCGCGACATGGGGAATGACATTGAAGAACTGGCGCGGCTGCAAAGCCAATGGCAGGACGGAACGGCAATTGGTCCACGCGTATGGAAAGCGGGATTTATTGACGGGCCCGGGCAGTTCCAGGCGCCGACAGGGATCTATGTGACGACGCCTGAGGAGGCCAAGGCTGCGGTGAACAAATACGCGGACCTGGGCTTCATTCAAATCAAGTTGTACAGTTCGCTGAAGCCAGAGCTAGTACCGGGCATCGTCAAGCAAGCTCACGAACGCGGATTGCGCGTGAGCGGACACGTACCGAACGGAATGATCGCGTCGCAGTTTGTGGAAGACGGCGCAGACGAATTGCAGCACATCAATTTCATCTTCCTGAATTTTCTGGCGGGAAGAGTGAAGGATACGAGAACGCCAGAAAGATTTACTGCCGTGGGGAGGAATGCTGCAAAGCTCGACCTGGAATCGAAAGAGGTACAGGAATTTCTTGAATTGCTGAAAGCCCACCACACGACAGTGGACGTAACGCTGGGAGCTTTCGAAGGAATGTTCACTGGGCGGCCGGGAAAAGTTTCGCCGGAATTCGCAGCCGTTGTGGATCGTCTACCGGCTCAAGTTCAGCGGGGCACGTATACCGGGGGGTTACCGGTGACGGCGGAAACAGACCTGCTTTACAAAGATTCGTATTCCGCAATGCTGAAGATGACGAAGAAAATGTACGACGGGGGGATTCCGGTTTTGGCGGGCACGGATGGCCTGGCGGGAATCATGATGCACCGCGAACTTGAATTGGAAGTGAAGGCGGGTATCCCTCCTGTGAAGGCGCTGCAGATTGCGACCTGGAACGCCGCGAAATTGCTGAAACAAGAAAAAGAACTTGGATCGATTGCTCCAGGAAAGATGGCTGACCTGGTTTTGGTCGAAGGAAATCCTGCGGCGGACATCAGCAACATTCGCAGGTGCCGGATCGTGATGAAGGGCGGAACGCTGTACAAAAGCGACGCTGCGTATGCAGCAGTGGGGATAAAGGCGGCAAATTGAGGAAAACCATGAAACTGACGATTTCATTGCTGCTTTTGTTGGGATTACATTTTGGCGCACTTGAAGTGGCGGCGCAGGAGAAGAACGGCGCGACGTTTGATGCGGACGGGACGGCGCATATTACGCGGGTGATACGGCCTTCGGCGACGGTGAGTCCGGAGGCGCAGAAGTGGCTGGAGTCGCTGAATCATCGCGGGCCGGGAGCGAAGAATCTTGAGGAGCGGCGCAAGGGCACAGATGAATGGCGAGTGCGGCAGTCGGCCGTGGCGAAAAAACTTTTCCCGGTGAACATTCAAGAACAAATAATTGGCGGCGTGCGGACGGATGTGATTACGCCTCTGGAAACTCCGGCCCCCAACAAGAATCGTGTGCTGATTAATTTGCATGGCGGAGGATTCAATTCGGATTCGGGGTCTTTGATCGAAGGAGATCCGATCGCGAATCTGGCCAAGATCAAAGTGGTGTCTGTGTATTACCGGCTGGCACCGGAGAATCCGTTTCCGGCGGCGGTGGATGATGTGGTTGCGGTTTACAAGGAATTGCTGAAGACGTACAAACCGAAGAATATCGGGATTTTTGGGACTTCGGCGGGCGCGATTTTGACTGCGGAGTCGGCGGTGCGGTTCAAGCAATTGGGATTGCCGCTGCCGGGCGCGTTGGGAATCTTCTCTGGTACCGGGGACTTCAGCCGAGCTGGAGATTCGCTGCTGCTTTACACGCTGGAGGGCTTTCCAGGAGAGTTGCCGGTGATTGACCCCTCGCATGCCGCTCCCGATGAATATTACGGCAAGACCGATCCGAAAGATCAGGTGCTTTCCCCGTTTTTTGCGGATTGGAAGGGCATGCCGCCGGCGTTGCTGGTGACGAGCACGCGGGATATTTTGTTGAGCGGGACGACCATGCTGCACAGGAAGATATTAGCGGCGGGTGACGATACGGAACTGGTGGTTTTTGAGGCGTTGCCGCACGCGTTCTGGTATCACTTTCAGTTGCCGGAGACGACGGAGTGTCTGGGAATCATGGCGAATTATTTTGACCGGAAGTTGGGGAGGTAGGTGGGACCCAATCTGACGCGAGGAGGAGAACATGGCGGGTTTTTGCAAAAATTGCGGGAGTCCAGTCTCGGGCGAGTTCTGCGGGAAATGTGGCACACGTGCCGATGCGCCGAGCGCGCCAGCTCAGCAAGCGCAGCCGAGCCAGCCCGCTCCGCAGACACCAAGCGCGGTCGCGCCGCAGGTGGCTGCGCCCGTCGCGAAAAAGTCCAACGTTGGCAAAGTGCTGTTGATTGTTGGCGGAATTTTTATGGCGATTTGTGTGTTTGCCATCGGTGGAACGATTTATGGTGTGCACCTCCTGAAAAAGAAGGTAAAGGAAAAGGCGGGAATGTACACGGGCGGCGCGGTTGGCGGGAGCGAATCGGTCGCCGTGGCCCAGGGAAATACTTGTGCGCTTCTCTCCAAGGAGGAACTGGGGCAAGTGCTGGGGGTACCGGTCGAGAGAACGCAGGAAATTCAGGAAGGCGAAAAGCCTGGGTGCGCGTACTACACGAATCCGGCTGCATTCAGCCAACTGCAGCAGATGGCTATCGAGCAGGCAAAAAAAGATTCGGCGGAGGCAGCCAAGCAACCCGCGCCGAAGGGCGACAATCCGCTGGTGTTGCTGAAGGACGCAAACAAACTCGAAGGCGTGGTTAAAACGTTTGGACTTTCGCAGCCAGACAAAGACGGGCGCGTGTTTGGGTTTACAGTGGACCGGGAATTCGGGCGAGGAAATTGGGTTGCGTTGCGCACGACCTTGTCCGCGATTCCGGGATTTGAAGATGTGGAGGGAACCGGGGATCGAGCGATGATGGGGTCGTTTGGGCATACGTTGTTGGTTCTCAAGGGAGACAGCTTAGTCACTTTGGAGACAATCTCCGTGCCGGATGCGCGAGCCAAGGGAGCCGAAATCGGCCGGAGAATAGCGTCACGGATGTAACAAAAGGTACTTGGTCAGTTTGAATTTTGTCCCCTTTTTGTCACGATTCATAAAATTCAAACTGACCCACAACAAGAGTAAGGAGTTGTTTTTCGTGACGATTTCGAGATACGATTCAGGAATGCGGAAGCACCTCGTTTATTGGTATTGGCGATTTACGGACCACTCACAAATGTGGCGAGGGGCATAGCTGTAAACAGAAGCACAACGAGAAAAGTTTCGGCCCACTCGCACAGAGTGGGCCTTTTTATTTGGGGCGATGACCCGAAAAGAGGACCCACGATGATTATCTCGATGAAATTACACGCGACGCGCGGGGAGATTGACGAGGTGACGGATCAAGTGAAGCGATTCGGATACAAAGTGCACTCGATAGAGGGCGAAGAGCGCGTTGTGATTGGGGTGGTGGGCGTAGGCGACGTGACGGCCTGCCTGGAGAGCGTGGAGGCGATGCCGCAAGTTGAAGCGGTGACGCGAATCACGGCGCCGTACAAATTTGTGAGCAGGGAATTTCGTAAAGAGAAGACGCGGATTCGCGTGAATGGGACAGAGATCGGCGGAAGCGAATTTGTGGTGATGGCGGGGCCGTGTTCGGTGGAAAGCGAAGAGCAGATTCTGAAAGCAGCGGAGGGCGTGGCAAAAGCAGGGGCGAAATTACTGCGCGGCGGAGCATTCAAGCCACGGACTTCGCCGTACGATTTTCAAGGGATGGAGACGGAAGGTCTGAAGCTGCTGCAGAAGGCGAAGAAGCAGACTGGGCTTGCCATCGTGACGGAAGTGATGAGCGACCGCGACGTGGCACTGGTGGCTGAATACGCTGACGTGCTTCAAATTGGCGCACGGAATATGCAGAACTTCGTGCTGCTGAAGGCGCTGGGAAAATGCGGGCGTCCGATTTTGTTGAAGCGCGGATTGAGCAGCACGGTGAAAGAACTGCTGATGAGCGCGGAATACATTGTGGCGCACGGAAATTCGGAAGTGATTTTGTGCGAGCGCGGAATCCGGACTTTTGAAACGGTGACGCGGAATACGTGCGACATCGCGGCGATACCGGCGCTGAATGAATTGACGCACTTGCCGGTGATTTTGGATCCAAGCCATGCGACGGGTAAGCGCAGCCTGGTGCCGGCTTTGGCGCGCGCGGGCGTCGCGATTGGCGCGGATGGATTGATTGTGGAAGTGCATCCAGCGCCGGAAAAGGCGATCAGCGATGGAGCGCAGTCGCTGGATTTGGCGCAATTCGCAAAGATGATGCAGGAGCTGAAGCCGTACGTGGAGTTGTGGAAGGGAACGCGGCAACCGGCGGCTACGGTGGCGAACTAGCGGCGGATCTTAGCGCCGTTTTTCACTGAGCTCGACAAAGTCGAGGGCCCATGGGCTTACGCTAAGATTCAGGCGGGCGACGGTGATGGGGAGATTGAAGCGGCGCGGGCCGGCGCTGCCGGGGTTGATATAAAGAATGCCGTCTTTTTCGTGTTTCACCGGCTGATGCGTATGGCCACTGAGGACGATCTGAAATCCCGCGGCGGTGGGATTTAGATCGAGGTCGTTCAGGTTGTGCAGCATGTAGATTTTCGCGGGGCCGGCTTCCACAATTTCGGTTTCCTGCAAAGCCGAGGACCAACTTGCAGTGTCCACGTTTCCGCGCACGGCGATGACCGGCGCTATTTTCCGCAATTTGTCGAGGATTTCCGGTTTGCCGACGTCGCCAGCGTGAAGGATTAATTCTGAGCCGCGCAGGGCTTCGAGCGCTTCTGGGCGCAGGAGGCCATGCGTGTCTGAGATAAGGCCGATTCGTTGTACTTTTGCGGTCAAGATATGAAGTTTACGCGCGAATTTATTTGGAGGTGGAGAGATCCTTTTCGTTCTCACTGAGTTTTAGGATGAGGACTTGGCCGTTCGAATGGAAGGAGCCCCCGGTGGCAGTTTTGGCTTCCTGCATCGGATTTTCGGGAAGGAAGTGCGTGACCTGCGCGACGAGACCAGTGCTGGAGAGAGTTTTCTCGACGTACTCTCGTTCGGCGTCAATGTTTGGATCGATTTTGTGGGTGATGCCGTTGTTGCGCTGATCGCGTTCGAATCCGATGTCATGCGTGGCAGCGCCGACCCAGACGGTTTCTCCGTTGATAGTGAACGGCGCTTTCCAGACGCGAAGATGATTGCGCGACGCTACGACGGAGATGGGTTCGGCGTGCGCCCAGCCGTAATCCTGCGAGCGGCCGAAGAGATAGAGCTGGCTCATCGGCATAGTGAGGTAGGACTCTTTAGAAAGACTGCCGATGACGCCGTGGAGGACAGTGTTTTTTACGTCGGCGTCCACTTTAACCCAGCCTGCTGTGGTGAAAAGGCGCTGCATGGCTGCTTCCGAGCCGAGAATGAGGAAATTCACCATGTCGCCGGGATTGCCTTCTTTGTCGCTGACGCGGCGCGGAATTTTTGCGAAGAGAGAATTGTCAATTCCAGGCAGGGAAGTGACTTGTTGCGCGACGAGACGTACGGAACCGGCGGCGCCCGCTTCCGCGGAAAAAACTTCGACGTGAACGGAGTAGGTGCCGTCGGCTGTATCGTTCTGGCCTTGATTGACGCCGATGGCGAAGCGGCCGGGAGCCGCAACAGGAACATCGCGGTGGGCGCCGATTAGAAAAGTTTCGGCGATATCCGCATCGCCGATGCGGCCGATGAGTGCACCGCGACCAGCACCGTTAAAGGGAAGAATGCGGAGAAGATCCTTGAAGCCGCGTGAGACGCCTTCGGGGCCGTTTTCTTCCTTGGCGTCGGCGTAGCGGAGTTTTCCGGTGGTGGTGACAACAACATGCTCGCCGGGTTGGACCTCAACGTTCGTATCGGTCCAGTGCGAATCACCCTTGAGCGTGAAGTCCTTGGAGAGGCGCCTTTTTTCCACGGGAGTCTGCGATGGAGATTGCGCTTTTGAAGAATCGGACTGTTCGGATGGCGGCGGGCCGTCCTCGCGGACGAGTTGTGCTTGGAGGGGAGCGGCAAGCAGTACAAGCGGCACGAGCGCAGGGAGCAGCCGGGCAAAAACGAAGGGGATTTTCGACATGGAACTAGCCATCCAGAGACGTATTGGGCGCATCCTCACTTTAAGCAGATGCCGGCTGGGGAAGCAAGAGTTGGCAACGAGATGAGCCTGGCCGATTCCTTGACTCGGGTGGAAGGCGCTTGTAGATTGGCAGAAAGCCGAAAGGGACGGCTGAGCGCCGCAAGATTCTGCAAATTGTATGAGTTGACAGGACCTCTGGAACCGCCGCAGGGAAGGTCCGGGTAGGACAAAGGCCGAAAATGAAGAGTGGAACAGGATGTCTGGTGGCGCTGTTGTGCGCGAGTTTTGTGCTGCCCGTTGGAGTCTGCGCGCAAAAGCCTGCAGCGCCGCCGATACGGCAGAGGGAGACGGTTCCCGCGACCCGCGTGACCGTGGACGGTAGTGAGGCGATGTTCACGACGATGTGCGCCCTGCTGGCGGCAGGATTTGAAGCGGACGTGAGCGCGGAAAAATGGACGCCGATGCGGGCGCAGTTGCGCGCAAGGTTGCAGCACCAGCAAGGGCCTGCGGTCGAAGTGCTGCGCAATTTCTACCATCAACACGAACTTGCCGATCCCGGTGCAATGCTTTCGCGCTACATCTGGTTCGGACTTGTGAGCGGGACAGCGCCAAATTTTGCACCAAGCCTGCGGCGCGATGAGATGCCGCCCGAAGTGATCGCGCTGGAGGGATTTCAGGAGATTCTTTCAAGCTATTACAAAGAGCAAAAAATCGGCGAACTGTGGCGGCAGGTGCAGCCCGTGTACAACCGGGAAATCGAAAAGCTGCACGATTCCGTTTCAGACATCGTTTTTGTCGCGACGGGATATCTGCGGGAGATTCTGGAGCCGGGAAATCCGCGAGCGTTCACGATCGTGGTTGAGCCACTCGTTGGCCGCATTACGAACGTGCGCAATTTTGGGGATCACTATGCGCTCGTGTTGAGCGGAGCGGATGCGCTTCCAGTGGATGTGGTGCGTCATGCGTTTCTGCATTTTTTGCTGGATCCCTTGCCTCTGCGGTATCCACACGTCGTGGCCGCGAAGAGGCCGATTTATGACCTGGCTGCGAAAGCGCCGCGGCTGGCGCCGGAGCTAAAGGATGATTTCCCTTCCTACGTTGCGGAATGCCTGGTGCGCGCAGTGGAATTGAAACTGAAACGCATGTCTCCTGGCCAGCGAGACGCCGCATTGGAACTGAATGATGTGGCGGGGCTGGTAATGGTGAGGCCGATCTTCGGTGCGCTGACAAAATTCGAACAGTCTGAACCGGGAATCGTGCTTTATTTCCCGGAACTTGTAAGAGCGATTGACACTCCGATGGAGCAGAAACGCGTCGCCACCATAAAGTTTGCTCCGGCCGAAACAATTTCACGTTTGGACGCCGAGGCAACAGAGGCAGTGGCAAGACGCAAGGCGGCCCTTCCGACGACCATTCCGAACGACAAAGAGGCGCAGGACGCGCTGACTGAAGGTGAAAAGAGGCTCGCCGAGAGGAAGCCTCGCCAAGCCGAAGCGGCCTTTCAAAAAGTACTGACAAAATATCCCGACCAGACGCGCGCCTTGTACGGATTGGGCGTAGTGGCGCTGATCGATCATGATGGAACAAGGGCTAAGGAACTCTTCGGGCGATTGACCACCGGCGAGCATGCTGCAGATAAAGATCCGATGGTAATGGCCTGGTCGCATGTTTATTTGGCGAGAATTTTGGACGGCGAAGGACAACGCGAGCGCGCCAAAGCGGAATATGAGGCAGCGCTCGCAGTGGACGGCGGTCCGGAACAGGCACGGCAGGCGGCGAACAAAGGGCTTGCCGCAATGGGGACCGCGAAAGCGGTAGAGCGCCCTTAACCCAGCGCAGAAACCATAAGGAGAACGGAAATGAAGAACGTGGGCAGCATTTGCAGGTGGTTTGGCGCGGCGACGATGATGCTAATGGTGAGTGGCGCTGTAGCCATGGCACAGGATAACCAGGACAGGCCGACATTGAACAAAGACAAGCAGCAACAACAAACGCAGCAACCGAGCGGAACGACGCTCACACTCGATACCGCGCCTGCGGCTCCGGCAAATGCCGAGGAAGACACGGCATTCAAAGCACTGCAATCGATGCCGGAGGCGGCAACGGCAAACTTGCAAGCGAAGCTTCAGGCGGGCGAAGATTTTCTACAAAAGTATCCGCAGAGTCATTACCGGCCGATGGTTTATACATTTTTGACGGTCGGTTATATCCAGCTTGGACAAGCTGACAAAGCAATTTCATTTGGCGATAAGGAGCTCGAACTCAATCCAAATGATGTGGCAACGATGGCGGTGATAAGCCAAACGATTCCGCGCGTGTATAACGCGAGTGCGCCCGATGCCGCAAAGAGACTCGATAAGGCGGAAGCCCTGGGAAAACGAGCCGTCGAGGTGATTCCTACGATTCCGAAGCCCGAGGGCATGACGGATGAGGTATTCACGAATTCAAAGAATCAGACGCTGGCGATGGCGCACAGCGGAATTGGTCTCGTAAATTGGCGACGTGGAAAATATGCCGACGCGATTCCCGAACTAGAGCAATCGCTGAAACTGGACACGATTGCGGACCCGGTGAACTGGTTCGTTCTTGGTATTGTGAATCAGAATACTTCTCACTTTGAAGATGCGGCGAGCGCGTTCGCGAAGTGCGCCCTGATTGCAGGAAAGCTGCAGGACACGTGCAAGGCCAAGACGGAAGAAGCAAAGAAGCTGGCTGCAACTAAACTCAGCGCCCCCAAGTGACGCCAGCGCCGAATCATACGCGGATTTCATGACGCTAAGGGATGACGAGCGGCTGGAAGAGAAGCTGGGCGTACGGTTCAAGAACCGCGCGTTGCTGGAGCAGGCCCTGACGCATAGTTCGGCCGTTCCGGAATTGCGCCCTGCAAAGGAAGATTCCCGGCAGCCGGGAAACAACGAACGGCTCGAGTTTTTGGGCGACGCTGTGCTTGACCTGCTGGCGAGCGAATACTTGCTGGAAAATTTTCCGGATTGGAGCGAGGGCCAGCTTTCGAAGAGCCGCGCGAGGCTGGTGAATGCGCGTTCTCTGGAGAGAGCTGCTCGGCGGATTGAGCTTGGGGAGCATTTGCGGCTGGGGCGCGGCGAAGAAAAAACCGGCGGGCGGGACAAGCCGGCGCTGCTCGCAGATGGATTTGAAGCTGTTGTGGCCGCGGTTTTTCTTGACGCAGGATTAGAAGCGACGGGGCAACTGCTGCGGCGCGTGCTGTTCGATCAAGCGCTGAAGGAACGCGGGGAACGCATGGCGGACTCGGATCGTAAGTCCGCATTGCAGGAACTGTTGCAGAGAAGCGGCCGCCCACCTGCGGAATACCGGCTGGCAGGAGAGACGGGGCCGGATCACCGAAAAGTTTTTTTGGTGGAGGTTTGGGAGAACGGAAGCTGTTTGGGAACGGGCGAAGGCAGGACCAAGAAAGAAGCGGAACAGCAAGCGGCGCGAAGCGCGTTGCTACAATTAGAAACGGCAGAGTCCAAGGATTAAGACCGAATGACGGAAGAGAGTTCGCTGCAAAATCAGGAAGCACATCCGGCAGTTGCGGGCAAAGAAAAGACGACGCTTTCCGAGTACCTGGAATCGCTGCTCGTAACGGTGATTTTGGCGCTATTTGGAACGAGCTTTATCGTGCAGGCGTTCAAGATTCCCTCGCCCTCCATGGAGAAAACGCTGCTGGTTGGCGACCATTTGCTTGTGAATAAGTTTATTTTTGGCGGACGCAGCGATGCGTGGTACGAAAAACTACTGCCTTACCGGCCGCTGCAGCGCGGCGACATCATCGTTTTCAAGTATCCGTATGACGATCATCAGCATTTCGTGAAGCGCGTGATCGGCTTGCCCGGAGATCATTTGAAGATGGTGGATCAGGACGTTTACATCAACGGGAAAATTCTGAAAGAGCCATACGTTGTGCATGATGCGTCGTCACCAAACTTCGACGTTTTGACTCACCAATTTCCGCCTGTAGGGAATCAGTTTCTCGGAGCGCCCGCGAAACCGGAATGGATGGGTGAGATGCGCAAGTACGTGCATGGCGATGAGATTGTGATTCCTCCCAATAAATATTTTGCAATGGGAGACAACCGGGACCACAGCTCGGACAGCCGGTATTGGGGCTTTGTGGATCGCGACGCGATTATGGGGCGGCCGTTTCTGATTTATTGGTCCGTGGAGGCGACCGCGGAGGACTATGCACAGAGTACGTTTCTGCAGCGGCTCGCGGGAGTTATGGACACGTTGACACATCTGCCGGCGCGGACGCGCTGGAGCCGCATGCTGCATACGGTGCACTGAAACGGAAGAAATCAAGAGCTGCATTGGTTGCAGAAAAGTGCGCCCCGACTGAGTTGGTGCGCCCCTACCTTTTTACGGTTTAGTTTGCGAAACTTTCCTGCGGTGTTTCCCGCGAAAGCGACGGCATAACTCTTGGTCAGATTGCGAAAATTTTGGAAGTTGGGCGTAGCGCTGGTGTTGCTGGTGATTGCGGCGCAATTGGCAGTGTTCTTTGTGTTGCGCACCCACCGCGTGCATGAATACTTGATCACGCGCTTGGAACGCACATTCGGAAGACATGTGGATGTGCACACATTCGCGGTGAACTTGCTGCCGCTACCTAGTCTGGACGCGAATGGAATCTCTGTTGGTGAAGACCCCGCGTTTGGGAACGAATATTTTCTGCGCGCAGATCGCTTGTCGGCCCGATTGCGGTTGCTTGGATTGCTGAGCGGGCGATTTGAATTTGGAACGCTGACTCTGGAACGGCCCAGTTTGATCTTGGTGAAGAACGCGGCAGGGCGCTGGAATCTCGAACGCTGGCTGCCACCTGCGGCTGGCGGCGACGCGGGAAGGTCCTATGGACCGAAGGCGCCTGACGCCCCCACGAACCGGCTCGCGAAAATTGAAATCAGCGAAGGGCGCGTGAATTTCAAACTCGGCGAAGACAAGAAGCCTTTCGCGTTTACGGATGTGAAAGGCAGCATCGAGCAATTTGGGTTTGGGCGCTGGCAACTGAATTTGGAAGCAAAGCCGTGGCGCAGCGGCGTGCAATTGCAATCCACGGGAACAATTCAAGTGCGAGGCGAAGTTGCGGGAACTTCCGCGCGGCTTCGGCCTGCTCGTTTGCTGGTGCGATGGACTGAGGCTTCGCTCGCGGATTTGGTGCGACTCGTTCGTGGGCAGGATGAAGGTGTGCGCGGACTCTTCGATTTGGAAGTGACAGCGGAAAGTGGAACGAAAGAGAGCCACGCGGATGCCGCGCCTGGAGAGTGGGCGTTTTCGCTGAACGCACGCGCGTCACAGATTCATCGCTGGGATTTGACGGAGCGTGCGGATAATCCGCGGCTTGATTTGCGATGGAAAGGGCGATGGTTTCCCGCGGACGGAAGGGTGAGCGTCGAAGAGATGGTGCTCGGCTCGCCAAAATCGAATTTGCGAGGAACCGCGACGCTGACGACGGTCCCGGCGACAGGATTTTCTATTCGCGTGGATTCGGCAGGGATTCAGGCGTCGGATTTGCTGGCTTGGTATCGCGCGTTTCAGCCTGGTGTGGCGGATGGAGTCTCGGCGGAACAATATTTTACGGGGGGAGCGGCACTTGGTGGCTGGCCGCTCAAGTTGGAGTCGGCGGCATTTTCCAGCACGGGCGGAAAAATCACGAATCCGGGATTTACGACAGCGGCGCGCGTGGGAGCGGTACGCGGAGGAATGGAAAAAAACGCGTTTGTGATTGAACCTATAGCGATTTCCTGGAGCGGAGATGCGGGCGAGAAAAACAGCGGCGCGCGGAAGAACTTGGAAACGCCAAAAGGGAAAGTTGTGCTGGCGAATTCTGTGGCGATCGGCATGCGATTCGACTTCGATGACCATGAAGGCAGCGTGACACTCTCTGGTCAAACGGAAAAAACGGACGATGCGCTGGCGGCCGCCGCGGTGTTGGGCAAGCAACTGAACCGGGGCTGGGAATGGAAGGGGCAGACAATTGCGAACCTGCACCGGGATTGGGGAAATGAAAAGACCGCCGGCTGGAATGGGCAGATAGAGTTTTTGAAGGGGGATTTGCAGATTGCCGGACTGAATCAACCGGTGAAAGTGAAGGACGGATTCTTGCGCTGGCAGCGAGGCAAGAAAACAGTTTCGCTGGAAAGTGTGGAAGCGTTTGGCGGCGAATGGAGCGGTGAGATTGCGGAGAACGCAGCGGCAGAGGCGAGTAACGGGCCGCGTTGGCGATTCAAACTACATGCGGATAGTTTAAGTGCAACGGATTTGGATCGCTGGGTTGGGCCGCGCGCGCGGCCAAGTTGGCTGGAGCGGCTGCTGCCGGCGATGCTCGGCGGTAACGGCGGGCAGAGCGCGGGTCAGGACGCGAATGTGAGCGAGCTACTGCGCCGCGTGGACGCCGAGGGAGAAGTGAGTGTTGATGAATTTGACCTGGAGAAGATCAAATTAAAGCAGGTGCGCGGGCAGGCATCTCTGCGCGATCTGCGTTTGCGATTGCAGAATTGTCAGGCCCAGTGGGCGGGCGGAAGTTTACAGGGCAGCTTGGCGGCCATGTTCGACGTTAAGCCCGTATACGAATTGAAATTGCAGGCGGCTGGATTGAATCTGGCGCAAGTTCCGCTCGCGGGAAAAGTTGCGGATCGCTTGACGGGAACGATGGGTGGAAGTTTGGAATTGAAGACGGAAGGCGTCGGGCGCGACGTGTTACTGGAAAAATTGCGCGGCGAAGGACGAATCCAACTGAAGAAAGTGGAATTTCGCGGATGGGATGTGCAGGCGAGTTTTGCGGCTGGGATGCCGCATGCGGGCGCGAGCCGATGGAGCGATGGCGAGGGAGTGTTCCACGTGAGCGAGCGCAGCCTGGAAGTAAATCATCTGCTGTTGCGTGCTGGTCAAGAGGAAGTGAGTTTGAAAGGCAGCGTGAGTTTTGGGCGTCAGGCCGATTTGACGCTCGAAAGCGCTTCGGGAGCGGGAAAACAGCGGGGGGCTGGTCCGGAGCGCGTGATGCAGATTAGCGGGCCGATTGAGGGGCCCAAGGTTGCGATTCAGAATATAGGCGCGCAACAGCCGGGCGATTGAAGAACGGTTTAAGAAATCAGGAAATTGCGAAGAGGAGCATGAGATGAAACGGTGGCTCGGCGGATTGCTGCTGATTCTTGTTTTTGTGGCGTGCCGTGCGCAAGCGCAGGAGCGATTCACGCTGGAGCAGGTGTTGAGCGCGCCGTTTCCTGCGAATTTGGTCGCGTCGAAGACAGACAATCGCATTGCGTGGACGTTGGATGAACAGGGGAAGCGAAACGTTTGGGTGGCGGAAGGGCCGGAGTTCAAGGCGCGGCGGCTGACTTCTTATCTCGAAGATGATGGACAGGAGCTTTCGTCGCTGAGTTTTTCGACGGATGGAGAGACTTTGGTTTATGTGCGCGGCGGTGGGAAAAATCCAGCGGGGCAATATCCGAATCCGACTAGCAATCCAGCGGGTGTGGAGCAGGCGGTTTGGGCGGTGAAATGGAGTGGCGGCGAGCCCAAGAAAATTGACGCAGGGCATTCGGCGAAGACTTCGCCTGGGGGATGGGTTGCGTACACGCGTGACGGGCAGATTTGGATTGCCCCGCTGGACGGAAGCGCGAAACCGATGCAGATTGTTGCGCGCGGACAGAATGGGCAAGTGGAATGGTCGCCCAATGGAAAAAAGCTGGCATTCACTTCCGCGAGAAACGATCACAGCTTTATTGGCGTTTATGACGTTGAAACAAAAACTGTGAAATTTCTGGCGCCGAGCGTGGACAGTGATCAGTCGCCACAATGGTCGGCGGATGGAAAACGCGTTGCGTTTGTGCGGCAGCCTGCAGTAAGGCGTGACACGCCTGAAGGGTATTTTATCGAGCCGGACCGGCCGCATCCTTGGGCGATTTGGGTTGGTGATGTTGCGACTGGCGGAGCGAAAGAGATTTGGCGTAGCGGAAACAAGCCGGACGATTCGTTCCCTTACATGGCGGAAGATACTGGCGGCGGAGTGATTCGCTGGGCGGCGAACGACACGATTGTGATGGCGAGCGAAGCGGACGGCTGGCAGCATTTGTACGCGCTCGCGGCGAGCGGCGGCGCGCCGAAATTGCTTACGCCGGGAAAATGCGAAGCGGAGCAGTGGTCGTTTACGCCAGACAAGAAAATGATCATGTTCAATTCGAATTGCGGCGACATTGATCGGCGGCATTTGTGGAGCGTTGGTGTTGATGGGAGCGAGCTCCGCCAGTGGGAAAAATCAGACACGATCAAATGGGGTCCAATTGTTTTGGCAGATGGAAAGACGGTCGCGCATATCGGTTCTGGTCCGACGGCGCCTGCGCGAGTCCTCGTGACCAAGTGGAGCGAACAAGCCTCTGCGAATAAGGAAGCAGCGGGCTTGTCCGATAGCTATCCGGCGGACAAGTTGGTCAACCCGCAGCAGGCAATTTTTAAGTCTGGCGATGGATGGGAAATTCATGGACAGCTCTTTGTGCCGAAGAATTTGAAGGCGGGCGAAAAGCGGCCGGCGCTGATTTTTATCCATGGCGGCTCGATGCGGCAGATGCTACTCGGTTGGCACTACATGTACTACTACTCGAATGCGTACGCCATGAACCAGTATCTGGCGAATCATGGCTACGTGGTGCTTGCGGTGAACTACCGTTGCGGAATTGGCTATGGCCGCGTGTTTCGCGAAGCGCCGAACCGTGCGGGGCGCGGCGCGAGCGAATATCAGGACATTGTCGCGGCTGGAAAATATTTGCAATCGCGTGCGGAGGTGGATGCAAAGCGAGTCGGATTGTGGGGTGGGAGTTACGGCGGATATTTGACGGCGCTGGGTCTTGGGCGCAACTCCGATATTTTTGCGGCGGGCGTGGACATGCACGGAGTGCACGACTGGCCGACGGACAATTGGGACGGGAAAAACATTTCTCCCGAGTTGACGAAGCTGGCGCACGAGTCGTCGCCGGTGACAGCGGTGGATACGTGGAAGTCACCAGTCTTATTCGTTCACGGTGACGATGACCGCAACGTTTACTTTACGCAGACGGTGGATTTAATCGCGCAGTTGCGGGCGCGCGGCGTGGAGATAGAACAGCTCGTTTTTCCGGACGAGATTCACGACTTTCTCTTGCATAAGGATTGGCTTGCGGCGTATCACGCGACGGCGGACTTCTTTGACCGCAAATTGAGCGGCGGAAAAGCACCCGCCGACGCGAACGTGCACTAGATTCCTGTGTGCTTATCGAGACCAGCGCTCGCGGCCTTATTTTGTTTTGTGTGGGCCGCGCTCGCGCTGGATGGTCTCTCTGCACAACAAAAACCACTGACAAGGACATTTACCAGCGGCTCGGTGGAAAATTATCAGGTTACTGTTGCGATTCGCGCTGAAACGCACGGCGTTTCCACGGAACAAATTGGGGAAAAGACTTACGTGAAACCCTTTGCGCACGAAGCGGAAGGGCATGTGTCCTGGCGCACGATTCGACAAGCCATCACAGTGAAGGAAGATGGCAGCGTGACCATCGGAGAAAATCTGGAGCAATTCAATTCGGGTTGTGATCAAACGGTGAAATCTACTGTCGCGGATGCCGAGTTGCAGAAGTCTGTGCGGGAATTATGCGACCGCTGGCAGAATCTTTTGAAGATGGAGTACGAAGAGGAAAAAGACGGATTGATTCGCGGACTGCCGGAAGCGGCGAGCCACCTTGCAGGCCCTGATTCGCCGTTTTTGTCGTTGTGGTTGCGGCGCGCGTTCCGGCCGAGTGTGATTCTGCCAAAAGAGCCAATGCGGTTTGGCACTGCAGTAGAGCACAAAATTGGAGATGCAGCGGTTTCGAGCGGGAAACCAAGCGGAACGGAAACGATCGAATGGGCTGAGGGTGGAAGCGAGCCGCCGGCGGTGGTTTTGCACGTCGCACAGAGTCTTTCCTGGCTGGAACGACCGTCGATCAGGCAGGAGAAGAATTCTGGTCAGATTCCTCCAGAGAAGGCAACGTTTTATGCGGATTCGCTGAATACGATTTCGCTGCTCGATGGAAGTTTGCTCAACGCGTCGCGGTCGGCTTCTTATGAAACGAAACAGGTGCTCGAGGCCGTTCCTGGATTGCCGGACGCGCCGGAATTTGGTTCGAAACTGACGATTACCGTGACGATGCAGCGATTGCCATGAAATACATCGGGCGCATTTTCGCGATTTTCCTGTGGCTCACGATTCCTCCGTTCGGATCCGCGCAAAAAGCGCTGCCGAATCCGCAATGGAGGCCGGGCGAGACGCTCGTCTATTTGATTCATGTGAAGACCGACCGCAACATTCAAGCCCGCAGTGCGCTGGCGCTTCCTGATACACCCACGGAGGCCAGTTTTGATGTGCATGGGTTATTGCAGGTGGACGTTTTGGACAGCGGCAGCCAACCGGCAGCCGGTGGAGTACGGCTGCGCACGTGGTTTCACTCGCTCGTGAGTGATATGGGCGGACTTCAAAAACACAAGAAGCCCGACCGCGAAGGAGCCGAGCGCGTGCCTGCGGAAGGCAAGGAAGTCGAGTGCACTTTACAACCAGATGGACAGATTTCTGAGATCATGGGCCTGAACAAGCTTGCACTCGAGCAGCAGGAGGCCTGGCGCGAATGGGCGACGCAGTTCACCGCGGCTTTTGTTGCAACCCAGGCGAAACGCAAACGTGGCGAGAAGTGGGGCGGGGAAGAACGGGAGACCTCGCCGTCGCCGATCGATGAGTTGCGTTGGCAAAAGAAATCTCAGTATGTCCGTGACGAACCCTGTGCTTCGGTTCAATTCGATTCCCTGGGTAATTTACGGCGGGGGAAGAGTTCCGAGAATTGCGCCGTAATTTTGACACACGCTACTCTGCAGCAAAAATCGTCGCCGCAGGATGCGACTCCTCAGGATTACAAATTGCAGGGGCTGCGAACACGCGGTACGGCGAAGGGTTCGAATGAGACCATCCTTTACATTTCACGAAAGACCGGAGTGCTGGTGCGCGCTACGCAAGAGGCGAAGCAACAGATGGATGTGCTGATCGTTGCAACAAGCGGGGGCAGCCAGGTGCATTACGCCGTGATTGCATCCGCAAACAATACCGTGGAGCTTGTGAGCGGCTTGCCGCTGGATCTGAAACCGATTCCTGAGAAATAGAACTCCGCGGATTAGCGCGAACCACATCAATCTTCACGCGTTTTGCGTTGGCGTTATAATAGGGGTTTCGTTGCCCGGCGCCGGGCCTGCAGGAGAACGCCTCGTGAAATTCAAAATCAGAAGCAGCTATGAACCACGCGGGGATCAGCCCGCGGCGATTGAACAGCTTTCGCGCGGAATCGATGGCGGCGACAAGCACCAAGTGCTGCTTGGCGTGACGGGGTCGGGGAAGACGTTTACCATGGCTCGGCTTATCGAGGCCGCGAATCGTCCCTCGCTGGTGCTCGCGCACAATAAAACGCTGGCGGCGCAGCTTTATCATGAATTCAAGAATTTTTTTCCAGAAAATGCAGTCGAATATTTCGTCAGCTACTACGATTTTTACCAGCCGGAAGCTTATGTTCCCGCGGCGGATGTGTACATCGAGAAGGAATCCACAATCAATGATGAACTTGACAAATTGCGGATGAGCGCGACGCGGTCGCTTTTCGAGCGGCGCGACGTAATCATTGTGGCGTCCGTGAGCTGCATCTACGGCCTCGGTTCACCGGAAGCGTACTACGGCATGCTGGTGATGCTGGAAAAAGGGCAGCAGATTTCGCGCGAAGCGATGCTGCGACGGTTCGTGGATGTCCAGTACGAACGAAGCGAAGATTTACGCCGAGGAACGTTTCGCGTGCGCGGGGACATCATCGAGATTTACCCGACCTATGAGGATCACGGATACCGCATCGAGATGTGGGGCGATCAAATTGATACGCTGCGGCAGATTGATCCGCTGACGGGCGAGGTGCGAGCGGGACAGGAGGATTTGCAGCGCGTTCCGATTTATCCGAGAAATCATTATGTCATGCCGCAGGATCAGCGAGAGCGAGCCATCGTAACGATTCAGGAAGAGCTCGAATGGTGGAAGAAGGAACTGGAAAAGCAGGGAAAATTTGTGGAAGCGCAGCGCGTCACGCAGAGAACGATGTTTGATATTGAGATGATGCGCACGATCGGCTATTGCCACGGGATTGAGAATTATTCGCGTCATTTGAGCGGACGCCTGCCAGGTGAAGCGCCGCCAACGCTGCTCGATTACGTTCCAAATGATTTCCTGCTTTTCATCGACGAATCGCATCAGACGGTGCCGCAGGTGCGCGCGATGTATCACGGCGACCGCTCGCGCAAGCAAACGCTGGTGGATTACGGATTCCGCATGCCTTCGGCGCTCGATAACCGTCCATTGATGTTTGAGGAGTTTGAGCATCGCCTAAACCAAGTGATTTACGTTTCGGCAACTCCTGGTCCATACGAATTGACCCGGTCTGGTGGAACGTTTGTGGAACAGGTGATTCGGCCGACGGGCCTTGTGGATCCGCAGGTGGAGATTCGCCCGGTGAAGGGTCAGGTGGACGATTTGCTGGAAGAGATTCGCCTGCGCGCGGAACGCAACGAGCGCGTGCTGGTGACGACGCTGACGAAGCGCATGGCGGAAGATTTGAGCGAGTATTTTACGGAAATCGGCGTGCGATGCCGCTATTTGCATTCCGAAATTGAGACGCTGGACCGCATTAAGATCCTGCGCGATTTGCGGCGCGGCGAATTTGATGTCCTTATCGGAATTAACCTGCTGCGCGAAGGCCTAGATTTGCCGGAAGTGTCCCTCGTTGCGATTCTGGACGCGGATAAGGAAGGTTATCTGCGGAGCACGACTTCGCTGATTCAAACCATGGGGCGCTGCGCGCGGCACGTGGAAGGACGCGCCATTTTGTACGCGGACCGCCGCACGAATTCGATGAACGAGGCGATCAGCGAAACGAATCGCCGCCGCGACAAACAGCTCGCGTACAACGCGGAAAATGGAATTACGCCGCAGTCCATCATCAAGGGTGTGGACATGGAACTGGCGCACATCGTCGAGGCGGACTACGTAACGGTGGCGCTGAACGAGAGCGAACTCGATGCGGCCGCTGCCAGCCTGAAGAATGAGGAGCAGCTTTCCGACTTGTTGAAAAAGCTCGAGGGGCAGATGCGCGACGCAGCAAAGAAATTTGAGTTCGAGAAGGCAGCGCAATTGCGCGATCGCATCCGCGGCCTCAAGCAGATGGATCTCAAGGGTACGTTCAGCAGAGAAGACGCCGCCACCGCGGATTAAGGTGCTCCGCGCCTCAATTCATCCAATGGATAAAAAGTATCGCGCCAGACGACGCCCCCTTGTTTCAGCGTAATGGCCGTCGAACGCAACACCATGTAAATGTAGAGCAGCGCACCAATCGGATGAGTAAAGCCGTACAACGGGCTGACTTTCATCACTGCCGCCGCACAGGCTTGAAACCCAATCGCAATTGCGGTGGAAACTGCCACGAAGGCCAGAGCCCAGCCGTGCAAAAAAGCCAGTGCTACGAACGGCAGCACGCTTACCAGGAAAATTATCAAGCAGTGCGCCACAACCAATGTGACGCGGTAACCTGCGGCAGCAAAGAAATTCTTAGTGACGCCACGCACGATGTTTGCAAATCCCGCATGCCAGCGCACAGACACATGCTCTTCCGACATGCCAACGCAGGAACGTGCACCAGACTGACGGACGATTTTCGCCAGCTTCAGGTCGTCCACAACTTCCATCGCTAGTCTGCGGTGCGTGCCGGCGATTTCATAAACGCTCCGCCTCACAAGCTGAAATGCTCCAATGCCGACATACGAACGCGATTTCGGATTACTAACGCGCTGTGGGTCGGTCGACAGTTGAAATACCATTCCAAAGAAAGTGAGCAGCAATTTTTCCCAAAAGCCCTCCATCTGCAACCCGCACAATAGCGTTAAGTGATCCAGCTTGCGCTCGGTGAAGAGCGAAACCGCCCGGCGCAGCGTGTCCGGCAGAAACTGCACATCGGCATCGGTGAATAGCAGCAATTCGCCACTTGCCGCCTCGTAGGCTTTCTGCAGGGCGTGCGGTTTGCCCAACCAGCCTGAGGGGAGCTCATTCACACGCACGACACGAACTCGCGAATCTTTCGCAGCATATTCTGCGAGAATTAGCGGTGTTGAATCCGTGGAACGATCATCCGCCGCAATAATTTCCAGCCGCGAATAGTCGAGTGCGATCAATGTCTTCAGGGCCGCCGCAAGTTTTTCTTGTTCATTGCGGGCGGCAAAGATAATAGAAATTGAAGGGCAATGTTCATCTGCAGCGAGAGGAAATTTTTGCAAACGCGGCAATCGCGCGGTGCCGTAAAGAACCCAAAGGCCATGTGTCAGCCAAAACAGTGCGACCAGTCCGAAGAGAATCGAAAGAATCCAGTGCATGAGTTGGGTTTGATGACGCCTACACGGTATTCTAGCAGGCAGAATGCGGGGCAGCCTGACGATAATCGGGGCCGGACGTGTTGGACGCGCTCTGGGCAGGGCATTGTGTGAGAGGGGTTGGAAGGTTTTCGGCGTTGTCACGCGAAGCAAGCCTAGTGCGCGGCGGGCGGTGCGTTTTATCGGCCAGGGTCATGCATTTGCGGGCATTGCACGCGAGGCACTGAGTCCACGAAATATCTTGATTTCAACGCCGGACTCTGCGATTCCGCAAATCGCGGAAGAACTCGCGCGCGTTTGCGCGGAAGAGTGGAAAGGGAAAACAGTTTTGCACACGAGTGGCGCGCTGGCTTCCACGGCGCTTGAGCCGGTGCGCAAGTTTGGCGCCGCGGTGGGATCGTTGCACCCGTTGCAGACATTTTCCGGAATCGGTGTGCCGCCACTCGAGGGGCGCGTGTTTGCGGTGGAAGGCGACGCGGCGGCGTTGCGTTTGGCGCGGCAAATGGTGCGAACGCTTGGCGGGCATGTTTTGCAACTGCCCGCTTCCGGAAAAGCGATTTATCACGCGGCGGCTTCGATGGCTGCGGGACAAGTGCTAGCGTTGCTGGAAGCGGCGATGAACTTGATGATGTCGCTCGGTATCAAACGCCGCGACGCCTTACGCGCTTTGCTTCCCTTAACGCGGCAGGTGCTCGATAATTTGGAGCGGGTCGGGCCGCGCGCCGCATGGACGGGGCCACTGGCTCGCGGCGATTATGGTGTGATTGCAGCGCATGAAAGCGCGCTCGGAGAATTCCCGGCAGAATATCGCGGCGCGTATGAACAATTGAATCGCTTGGCGGCGCGCGTTTTATCGCCAAGTCCGGAAGAAACGATTTCGCGGTTGAACGAATTGACAGACGACATGAAAACAAAAACTATGGGGAGGCAGGCTTGAAGGGACTCCAGATCGCACTTGAAAGTAGAACCCTGGCGAATGGTTTGCGCGTGGTGATCGCTCCGGATTCGATCGTCCCGGTGTTGACCGTCGGCGTGTATTACAAAATCGGATTTCGTCTGGAGCCGCAGGGACGCAGCGGGTTCGCGCATCTGTTCGAGCACATGATGTTTCAAGGTTCCGCCAATGCGCCGAAGATGGAGCACATCAAGCTGATCAATTCGAGCGGCGGCGTTTTGAACGGTTCTACGATGTACGACGTAACTAACTATTACGAGGCCGTGCCTTCGAATGCGCTGGGGCGTGTGCTCTGGCTCGAAGCCGACCGCATGCGCGCGTTAAAGGTAGATGACGAAAATTTGAAGAATCAACGCGACGTGGTGAAAGAAGAAGTGCGCGTCAACGTCTTGAACCAGCCGTATGGCGGTTTTCCGTGGCTGGATATGCCGCCCGTGGCGTTTCGCAATTGGGCGAACGCGCATAATTTTTATGGCGATTTCGCGGATTTGGACGCAGCGAGCCTCCCAGATGTGCAGGCGTTTTTTAGAACTTATTATTTGCCGAACAACGCGGTGCTGTTGATTCTTGGCGATGTGAAGCCGGAAGAGGGTTTCTTGCTCGCGGAAAAATATTTTGGAGATATTCTGCGAGGGCCGGAGCCTCCGTTCACCAACCCGAACGAGCCGCCGCAAACGGAAGAGCGGCGCGGCCACATAGAGGAAAAATTTGGCACGCTACCGGCGATGGCGATCGGCTATGTATTGCCGAAGCGCCGCAGCGCGGAATGGTGCGCGATGGCGCTGCTGGATCAGGCGCTGCACGGAGGACGTGCGGGGCGTATCTATCGCAACCTCGTGCTCGAAAAGCAGATTGCGGTGGAGGCCGACGGCGGCGTGGACGACATTTTCGGTTACAACGGTCCTGCGCAAACGACGACGCGCATTCTTCACAAGCCGGAAATTTCGAGCGAGGCAACGCTCGCGGCGTTTGACGCAGTGATTCAGGAAGTGCAGGAGAAAGGAATCAGCGCGGACGAACTGGAACAACTTAAGGTGAAGTGGCGCTCGGATTATTACGCGATGCTCGAAGGCGGCCGCGGCGGTTACATGCCGAAATACGGATTGATGCATCTGCTGGCGTGTTTTTCGCTGTTTGATGGTGAACCACAGCTCGTGAATACGATTCTTGATGGATTTTTGCAGGTGACTCCAGAGCGGGTACAGGCAGCCGCAAAAAAATATTTGCGCAAGGAAAATCGGGCCATTGTGTTTCGTACTCCGGCGAACACCGATGTGAAGGAGGCCGCGTGATGGCGGCCCCGACTACCCAGCCATCGAATGCAGTTCCCGCGCTTGCGCCAGAACGCGCAGTGAATTGGCCGAAACGCGTAAAGTCAAAACTCGCGAATGGATTGCAGATTGTGCTGGTCGAATCGCATTCGATTCCACGCTTTCATGGAGAACTGTTTTTCCGCTCGGGCAATGCGGCGGTTTCGCATCGAGCGCCTGGCCTTGCCGAAATGACGGCCACGATGGTGCGTACGGGCACGGCCAAGCGGCCAAGCCGCCAGATTGAAGAAGATTTGCGGAGGCTGGGCGCGGATCTTTCTTCTAGCGCGGGACAGGATCACAGCGCCATCGCCTTCGCGGGACTCAGTGAATTCGCCGAACCGTTGCTTGGACTCGTGAACGAGCTGGCACGTGAAGCTTCCTTTCCCGATGCGGAATTTGAACGCGAGCGCCGGCAAAAACTTGAGGAAGTGAAACTGGAGCGTACTCAGCCCGGATTTTTGGCCGGGGAGCGGCTACGCAAAGTGTTGTTCGGAGAGCATCCTTACGCAAAGGTTTCGCCGAGCGAAGCACAGGTCGCAGGATACAAGAGGGAAGAACTGCATTCCATTTATCACGAGTCGTACACGCCGGAAAACGCGTTGTTGCTTCTGGTTGGCGATTTTCAGCCGGCGGCGATGCTGGGCACGATTGAGAAAATCTTTGTGCCATGGTCAGGTAAGAAGCCAATGGTTCCGCAAGCGACCGCCCCAGCAAATCCGCGAGGACGGCGCGCGTATCTGGTGCACGTTCCCGGCGCGGTGCAGACGCAAATTGTGTGCGGGTGCCACTCGATCACGCGCAAGCATCCGGATTGGATCAAACTCGGTTTGACGAACAGCCTGTATGGTGGCGCGTTCAATTCGCGGCTGGTGATGAACATTCGCGAAGCAAAAGGCTACACGTACAGCCCGCGCAGCGGCGTGAGCGCATTGCAGCAGTACGGATATTTTTCCGTGTCGGCCGCGGTGCGCAATGAAGTTGTGGCTGCGTCGTTGACGGAAATTTTCTACGAGGTGGACAAGCTACGCTCGCTGCCCGTGCCGGAGCCGGAGCTAGCTGACGCGCAGAATTATCTGAGCGGCGTTTTTTCGATGGGGCTGGCGACGCAGGAGGGCATGCTTTCACAGATTGCGACCGTGGCACTGAACGAATTGCCGGACGATTATCTGGAGACGTATCGTGAAAAGGTTCGCGCGCTGCAGCCTGCCGACGTGCTAGCTACCGCTCAGAAATATTTCGACTCCGCGAACATGCAAATTGTAATGGTCGGCGACCGAAGCAAGATTGAATCGCAAGCAGCACTTTTTGGAGAATTGGAAGTCTTCGATGCGCAAGGGAATCGGCTGTCCTAAGCCGCTATCCGGTCGGCGCACTGTGTTATTGAACTAGATACATACTTCTTATACTGTGCGTTCCGCTATGTTTCGGCGGCCGCGAATCAGCGTTGTGAGTTTATCTGCCGCGCTACTTTGCCGCTGCGCGATGGCCGCCGCTGCGAACAAAAAGCCACCGCTGCACCCCATCAATTTGAATAGGGCAAGCCCGACGGAACTTCAGGAAATGCGGGGTATCGGCCCGGTCACGGCGGACAAGATTCTGAAAATACGCAAATCGTATGGGCCGTCCAAAAGCGTGGACGATTTACGCGCTATCAAGGGAATTGCTCCGAAGCGCCTGGAGAAGATGCGGAAGTATCTTACCGTGACCCAGCCGAGTCCGAAAAAACCGTCTCAGCAACCCGCAAGAACTCCCCCCACAAAAAGCAACAGCCAACCTAGCTCCGACTCTTCGCCAGAACAGCAGCCACGTTAATACAAGATTTGTCAGAAGCGCTGATGCGTCGGTTTCGGCTGGTTGATGTTGAGTGGAACTTGGTCGGCGATAGTGATGCCGTACCCTTCGAGGGCGACAACTTTTTTAGGATGATTGGTCAACACGCGAATGTCTTTCAATCCCAAATCGATCAAGATTTGGGCGCCAATGCCGCTTTCGTGCTGCACCATGCGCTGACGGGCGGGTTCGCGGTCGAGCTGGCCGCGCGCGTGCACGTGAATCTGTGGGAGCTTACCGGCTTCCTCCGGCTGGTCTATGCCGAAGCCGCGGCCCGTGTGATGCAGGTAGAGAAACACGCCGCGCTCTTCTTTTGCGATGGCTTCGAGCGACCGCGCGACGAGGTCCTTGCAATCGCACGCAGTTGAGCCGAAAACATCTCCCGTCAAACAATGCGAATGCACACGGACGAGCGCCGGCGAATCCCCTTCTAGCTCACCGCGCACCAGCGCCACGTGCTGATCGTGGTCCACGTCGCTCGCGTAGGCAATCATGCGGAAATCGCCGAAGCGCGTAGGCAGCACGGTTTCCGCCACGCGGCGGACGTAGCGCTCATGCTGCATGCGGTAGCGGATCAAGTCCGCGACCGTCAGCATCTTCAAGTCGTGCTCTCTGCAAAATTCGATGAGCTGCGGCACGCGGGACATCGTTCCGTCCTCGCTCATGATTTCGCAGATGACACCCGCGGGTTGCAGCCCCGCGATGCGCGCCAAATCCACGGATGCTTCGGTTTGTCCGGCGCGAACGAGCACACCGCCATTGCGCGCGCGCAATGGAAAAATGTGGCCCGGACGGGCGAGATCCTGCGGTCTAGTTTTCGGATCAATCGCCGTCAAAATCGTAATCGCGCGGTCGGACGCGCTGATGCCGGTCGTAACGCCGACGCGCGCGTCAATCGCTTCGGTAAACGCAGTGCCGTGCACGGACGTGTTAATCGGCGACATCAGTGGCAGGTGCAATTCGTCGCAGCGGTCTTCGGTGAGCGGAAGACAAATCAGCCCGCGGCCGAACCTCGCCATAAAGTTGATGGCGTCTGGCGTAATTTTTTCGGCGGCCATGGTCAGGTCGCCTTCGTTTTCGCGGTCCTCGTCGTCCACCAGGACGATCATGCGGCCGTTGCGAATCTCTTCGACGGCTTCTTCCACAGTGGCAAAAGGTGTGCTTTTCTCAGTCATATAAGCATTTTCCCGAATGAATTGATGATAGCACCGTGCCACGGACAAGTCAGTTGCGAGAGGCGACCTGCCTCGAAATCGGCAATTCAGGCCTTCTCCGTACTTTGACCAGCAGCTATGCCCAGTTTGGAGCGTTCCTTTGATGGACAAACTCTCGCAAAAGGTGCCATGAGGAATTCTGTCTCTTCCAAAGAAGTGTATAAAAAAGAGGCTCCCAGCCATGTCCCAAGTCCTTTGTTCGGGTGACCAAAACCACGGCAGAATCGCCAAGAATCTCGGCATGGTGAATCGTGGAGTTCTTCGTGGGAACCACATGCCCCACTGCCTGTCCCGAACTGGCGCGCCGTAGAAAAGACAGCATTTGTTCGGCGGTAAGCTGTGCAAAGCCGCCGCCATCGGCGACGCGAATACACAGGAAGTCCAGAGCATAGGTCGCCGCGAGGCGGTCCACGTCAGCGGAATCTGCCGCGCTGAGAAACGATTCAACCGTCTGACGCAACCCAGTGTCCACGATGGCTCCCCCCGTCTCATTTTTCTTGGAAACTGTCGAGGCGGCGTTGCGCTTCATGGTTGCGCGGCGGATCAAAAGAAAGGCCAGGCCGAGTACCAAGTAAGCGAGCAGGTTCGTGGAAAAACTTTGCCAAGAAAGGGGCACGTACAACGCGGAAATTGCCTGGCCAGCGATAGGAGCGCCGAAGAAACTTGCCAGCCATGCTGCGACCGCCACGGCTGGCAAGAGCCAGACCAGGCGTCCATACGTTCTCATGTAGCGCGTATTCCATGCGTGGGCAGCGGCAAAGACTCCTCCGGCGTTCAGGAGGGAATTCAGAGTCCAAAGAGCGAAATTGGCTGAGTTCGTCATCGAAATTTCTTCGCCTCTCGGTCCGTAGAACGGCGGTACGTCTGATTATGTCAAACAGGGAAAGAGTGCGCTTGATGTTAGTACGAAATTGGCGCCGGGAAATATCCAGGAATAACCAAGTGCGCCGCGACTCTAATTGGCCGGACTGCGCATCCAATCAACCGGAGGTAGTACCATGCCAAAACTAGCAATCTGGGCACAACTGAATGCAAAACCGGGCAAGGAGCAGGAAGTGGAGAAGTTTCTCAAGTCCGCGCAGCCTCTTGCCGAAAGGGAAACCGGAACCGTTACGTGGTACGCCGTGAAAATGGCGCCGGGGAGCTACGGAATTTTCGACACGTTCGCGGATGATTCCAGCCGCAACGCGCACCTTACGGGGGAAATCGCCAAAGCTTTATTTGCGAAAGCGGAAGAATTGTTTTCTAAGCCGCCGGAGATCCACAAGCTGGATATCCTGGCTGCTAAGGTGCCCGGCGTTAAAGCCTTGCACGCTGACGCGTAGGTTCGGCTCGGCGTGGGCACGGTTTCTAAGCCGCGAAGACACTGCAGGCTCCCATGGACTACTTCATCGAGTCCAGGCAGGGGAGCGCGACAATTTTCGAGTCCACCGTATCGAGGCTCCTGGCTCCGTTTTCATCCTTCATGGACAGAAACACCCAATCACTCTTTTGCTCCGCCGTTCTACTGAAAGTGAGGAGAAACGGTTCGCCGCCTCTGGGTTGATAGCGGATAGTTCGCATTACAACGGGAAAAACCTCTTTGGTCATGTCTTCCGCAGGCTGACCGCAACGCGCGATCAAATGCTCCGGTGTTAGACTGGCAATTGCTCGTTCGTATCGCCTCTGCTGGGCCTTTTCGGCCATCTCGGTCAGCCGCTGTAGCAGAATGACCACCAGTATCAACCCCAGTAACGCGCCGACGGCAATCGTCCACACACGCCAGGTGCGCTTGAGGAATGCGGCAAAGTCAGACAGCTGGGACGCCGCATCTTTGGGTGGGTTCACCGTGATGGGCGAGTATCGCGACGGTTGCGGTTGAGTTGGGACTTCGGCAGTCTTGACAGATTGGGAAGCCTCGGTGGGTACTGTCGCCTCTGTGGGCGGCTCCGTCGTCGTTGCAGTCTTCACCGATTCACTCGAAGACACAGTCTCTTTCAATTTCGTTTCGTCCATACCACTCCCGCCTTTCGGGCTGTATGGCAATCATCGCTCTCTGTGTCGGTCGCGGCAGCTATTTTTGAGCTTTATTGCCTTACGGTAACCCTGTTCTTGCGGCCAGACCCAAGTCGAGAGGTGGAAGAGTCTATCCCTACGGTGCGAGGACGCGCCATTCACCGGACAGTTTGATTCGCATGGCGAGGCCATCGACGATGTCGTGGAACTGAATCCATTCCGTGTCGGCTTCTTCGCTGCGCATGCGGAACAGTCCGTCTTTTCCCTCGTCGAGACGTGTGACGCCGTCGGCCATTAAGCCGCCCTTCCTCATCGTGATGCGAATGCCGCCAATTCAATTGTTTTCATTTCGATAGTGGCCGAGATACGCGTTCCATCCTTTCGGATAGTCGAAAGTTTTCGGGCCCTTTAAAAAACCAATCGCTGCCCCAACCGACTTCCACCACTGCGGACTTGGGATCTTTCGCATCGGCGCGGCCGAATGCCAAAGAGAATCTTGAAAAGTCTGCATCCGGCGCGACGAAAACACCGTCGCCAGATGCTTCCAGTAGGATCTTTTGGTCTTTGTGGATGAAGGAGAGATGGCCGCCCTCAGCGAGAAAATTCAATACTCTGCCATCAACGGAATGGTAAGCGCCTGCAAAATCGGCGACGTTTTCGATATACGTTGCCGCTCGAATCTCGGGAGCCACGGGCAATTCTTTGCCGCCGCGCTGCGCGCGCATCAACTGGATTGCGTATTGAGCCACAGGATTCGGACGGTAGCCCTGCATCGCGTTGATGGATGCAAACGCACCGACGCCTTCGTCAAGGTCCACGTATTCATCGCGCGGAGATATTGTTCGACAAAATGGTCGAGAGGCTTATAGATGGACTTGTAGGAGCCGGTTGGATTTTCCGCAAATGCATCGAGCGCGAAGAAGTTTGAAGACGTTGCGACTGCGGTTGCGGCTCCTGCGCCAAGAAATTCACGCCGATTCATAGGTTAATGCTCACCTTATTTAATCGTGTTCAGCAGCGGTGAAAGAAAGTGATAAAGACCGGCTCCGATGAGTGCAGCACCAGGAATTGTGAGCACCCACGCCCAAACGATACGTCGCGTAACGCCCCAGCGGACGGCCGTAAGGCGCCGAGAAGCGCCCACGCCGACGATCGCGCCCGTAATCGTGTGAGTCGTGCTGACAGGGATGCCGAAGTGCGCTGTGGCAAAGAGTGTCAAGCCGCCCGCTGCTTCGGCGGAAAATCCGCCAAACGGCGTGAGCTTAGTGATGCGTTGGCCCATGGTTTTGATGATGCGCCATCCGCCGGCCATTGTGCCGCCACCCATGGCAAGGTGGCAGACGATGATGACCCAATAAGGCACGTCGTAGGATTTCATCAAGCCGCCTGCAACCAGAGCGGCAGTGATGATGCCCATTCCTTTTTGCGCGTCGTTGGTGCCGTGTCCGAGGCTATAAGCTGCCGCGGAGAAGAGTTGCAAACGGCGAAACCACTTGTCCACCTTTTGCGGGCGCTGTTTGCGAACAATCCAGCTTGTGAGGATCGTGACGAGCATACCGACGATCATTCCGATGATTGGTGAAAGAAAGATGAAGAGCACCGGCTTGGTCCAGCCACCGGGCACGATGGCTTTGAAACCGGCGTGAGCGATGGCCGCACCACCATAACCGCCCATCAGCGCATGCGATGAACTTGTGGGAAGGCCCAGAATCAAGGTGATCAGATTCCAGATGATCGCGCCAAGCAGCCCGGCGAGCAGCACTTTTTGGTTCACCATTTCGATGTGAACCATTCCCTTTCCGATGGTTTTTGCAACGGCCGTGCCGAACACGAATGCGGCGATGAAGTTCCAGAATGCCGCCCATGCCACAGCGCGAAACGGCGTCAATACTCGCGTGGAAACAACCGTCGCGATCGAATTCGCCGCGTCATGCCAGCCATTGGAAAATTCGAATGCAAGCGTGAGGCCGACGACGATCACAAGAAGATGAAAGCTATTCACTGGCTATGCGCTCTTAAGGATGACGCCTTCGATCACGTTGGCGACGTCTTCGCATTTGTCCACGGCGGTTTCGATTACTTCGAAAACTTCCTTCCACTTGATGATTTGGATGGGGTCTTTTTCTTCGTCGAAGAGTTGCGCAATCAGAGTACGGCAAATACGGTCGCTTTCATTTTCATAACGATTGATCTCAACACAATGTGCCAGCGCCTCGGTTGGATTCTCAAGGGCACCGACGGCCGCGGTAACTTCCGCCGTGGCGAGAAGCAAAACCTTAGTGAGTTCAAGGGTACCCGACTTGACGGAGGCGATGCGGTATAGGACGAAGCGGCTCGCGGCTGCGTCGATAAGGTCAATGACGTCGTCTAGCTGGCTGCAGAGCTGGTGAATATCCTCGCGATCGAACGGCGTAATGAATGTTTGATTGAGTTTGGTGAGGATGCCGTGCGTGATCTCATCGCCGTCGTGTTCTATGGCTTTGATAGTCTGCACCTGTTCGGGCACGCCGGTGTAATGCGAAAGCAAATTCACAAGTGCCTTAGCGCCCTTTTCAATATTTTTGGCCTGCTTAAAGAAGAGCTCAAAGAAACCTTCTTCGCGCGGCATAAAACGCTGCAAAAGTCCTGGCATGTTTTCTGACTCTCCCCGAGGAGTCCTATTGAGGCACGTGCAGTGTAGCGAAGGGATAGAATCGAGACAAGGAAGAGGCGGGTCGCTATTGTCAGTTCTGAGTATTCAATCGTCGAGAGACTGAGCGCGGAAACGAAATCGTAAGTATAAGGGCAAGAATCCAGAGTGCAGCGGCGTAGGCCGCGTACCAAATGGCTTCTTGTGAGGGAGTCACGGCGGGTGGACTGAAAACCACCAGCGAGCCCGTGGATACGATGTGCAGAAGCTGAGCCAGCACGACGCTTTGCGTGCGCTCGTACAACCAGGCGATCAGGACGCGCATAGCGGCCATAGCTGCCACGAACGCAGCGAAAAATACGGGCAGAGCTTTTCCGTGCGGAGATGCAGCGCCGAGAAAATCAATCACCGGCGCGTGCCAGAGGCCCCAGAACAAGCCGAGGACTGCAGCGGCCGGCAGCACTGCCAATCGCTGCCTCAGTTTTGGGTAAGCGAAACCAGTCCAGCCGATCTCTTCGAGAAATCCTGCCAAGATTCCGAAAGTGATTCCGACCCAAAAGCGGTTCGGCGCATAAATTGGCGAAACGAACGTCTTCAAGCACCACAAAACGCTGAGCACGGTAGCCGGAGGAATCAATAGGATCAGGTACCAGCGCAGCGAAAAACGGATGTGACGCATCCGTGCGAAGAGAGCTTTTAGTCCTTCCCGCCCATCCAGCCAACGCGTCAGCAGAATTCCGGTAAAGCTGGGGCCGAGCAGCATCGCGGGAAACATCAAGATGCCGGTTAGTTTTGGGAGCGGCGCGTTTTGAAATAGCCTCGGAGCCGCGACGAGAAATGCGGCCGTCCAGGAAATCGCGAACGTCAACAAGAAATACGCTGCCGCCGGATATTTTCGTAGGAACGAGGAGTTGTGCGTTGCGATTGGATCGTCGGCCATCGATACCCGGGGATGCTACAAGTCACTGCGGTACGACGCAAGGAGCTGACCAGCAGTCGAGGTCATGGAAGAAGATGGCATAGACATTTCTGGCGAGAAATCAAAGGCCATCCCTGAGATCTTCAAGGAGCACTTCGCCTACGTCGTGGGGATTTACAACAAGGCAAAGGACCGGCCGCCCGTCTTTCCTTTCACGTACAGAGTCTTTCAATGGAGTCTTGAAGACCCGGCAAGCGGGGATGGACCGCACGAAAAACAAGCCAGCGACTTCCGTCACGTTCGAGATCAAATTAATGACAATGTGCATGAATTTCTGAAAATAGCGTCGGGAGACATCACGCAGCACCTGGTTCCGGGTCGAG
>Ga0137397_10000319_pt1 | contig 32705 bp, 39 predicted proteins | sample czorhiz116metaG_FD_106658 | JGI IMG/M metagenome (GOLD analysis project Ga0137397, IMG submission 106658) | Vadose zone soil microbial communities from Angelo Coast Range Reserve, California, USA - czorhiz1.16 metaG | ecosystem: Environmental > Terrestrial > Soil > Vadose zone | place: USA... | reverse complement strand
CCAACAGGAAAAGGGAATCCGTTCAGCAGGTGCCCAACTTGTCGAATTCCGCATATCACGGACCATAACTGTACAACAATGAAAGATCAGGAATCCGGAGTTTGGTCCGAAGAATCTCGGATAACGTCGCAGCAGACATTTTCCGGGATTTCGTCCTCCGAGCTCTCAGGGTGGCGACTAGCGAGCGCATCATTGATGAGGGCACCGTAGGGCGTCCAGGATCTGGTAGTTGGGATAGAGGGTGTGGGACAAAAGGGAAGCGTCCATTCTAACGGCGTGCCACACTGACTCGAACATAAGACAAGTCAACTCGCCGTCTGCTACTCAGCCCGCATGGGACCGATATAGACAAGAAGTTCTGCTGGAAACAGCCTCAAGCTTGAACCAGTGGCGTACGGCGTACTGTATAGAGCAACGACACACTTCCTAGGAGCTTCTCGAACAGCGCCTATCCACGGGAACCCCACATCGAACAGTCGTCCTCCTTTCGAGTCAACAAGGCGTGGGCATGCTAGTCCCTGCAGCGCACAGCCATTTCAACGAGGGTATGACGGAAACACGTTTGTCGGATGGGATTGGTGAAAAGTGGGAGAGATGGTGGTGGGTGGCGATTGAGTCATATTAGGTGGCCACGGCGTGAGTGCCTACGAAAGCGGCGAGCGGCTCTAGCGCATGATCAGGCAACGCCTTCTCACGCTCGGACCCCTGGAGGCGGTGGTGGTGGTGGCCGTAGTAACTGTATTCTGCCAGATCCTTACATCTCATCATCAACGTGGCACAGAGGAAGCTCCTGATTTCGGCCGGATAGCCTGAGACTGACTGGTGCGCCCAGGCAAAGTGCCACGTGACGCGGAGTAACATACCCAAGTCGGCGTGGCATGGCCGTCTGTTTACAATTTTTTTCCCCTCATGAACGCCCAAGGCCAATACCCCATCAATCCATTCTTTTCCGCTTGTTGACATGTCCCGCATGGTGGGCGGCGCTACATTTTGCCACATCATGATATCATGATACAGCTGCGCATCTACGCGACGCCGTGACCGCCGCCGTGTTTCGCGTCTCAACGGGAGCACTGCAAGTTCGTGCGCGGCCGCCGCTACGACGTCGCCCTCATCTCCGCCACCCCGATACGCACCGATACTGTACTGTACGTTTTCGTACGAGGTACGGGGAGTACAATACTACAGTAGTACAGCCACATTTGTGGCACGAAGACCGCCGACGTTCCGAGTCCACGCGATCGAGACGTGACCCAGACCCGTTTTGAGTAGCAAAAGGGTGAGGGTGTTCGTCACATGTATCATAGGCGCTGAAGAGCGCACCCCCAAGGGTTATTTGGAGTTATTTGAACGCCCACGGCTCGCCACCTGCCAGTCAGCTTTGTCTTTTTCCCCTCGAAACCTCGCATGTCGCTGTCAAACTCATATACGATACCTCGCTGTTCCCACCGGACGCTGCGACTTAGTCTCGAGAATACCTCGTGACTGGTCTCGCCGGCCGCTAAATTCCTATTTTTCTCCTCGACCCTCAACTTCGGGCCTTCGATGCGGATCTTCCAAGCAATCCTGCGACTTGACTCTTGTTGCCCACATCGGCTACTAGTACGATTTCTACGAACTCTCTCGCGCTTCCCTCGGCTCCTCTTAGGAAGTGATGAGGGTTCTGCGCCGGTGATTTGTCCAACCGGAGCGTTATATAGCATGGTCACCGTACTAGTACTGGTGAGTTCCGCCACAAGTCACATGGCTTAAATATTTACGTGTCTACGATGACCCAAAATTTGATCTTCCGTTTCTTTACCCACTCTAACTTCTTGTGCAACAAACAGTAACTTCAGGACGACACAACCTTGAGCGCTTCTTCGAAATCAGCAATTATATCGTCGATATGTTCGATCCCTACGGACACCTGCACCAACATCGCGTTAGCAATGCTCATTTCATCGAGCACAAGAGACGGACTCGAATAAGGTCTGGAGAAACCCCGGATGCATACTGTTCCTCCTCGGTCAGCTGCTGGTGGGTCGTACTCGCGGGATGGATTACGAGGGTCTTTGCGTCCCCGACGTTCGCCAGGTTGCTCGCCAACCTGAGCGAATCGACAACCTTGCTGCCTACCGCCGGATCCCCGCCCTTTATGCCAAAGTTCAGCACGCCACCGTATAAGCCTCGCTTCAGCGTCTTCAAGGCCAACTGGTGCGACGGGTGCGACTCGAGGCCGACGTACGACACCCACGCGACCTTCTCATGCTGTTCGAGGTGACGCGCGAGCGCGAGCGCGTTCTCGCAGTGGCGCTGCGCGCGGAGCGAGAGCGTCTCGAGGCCCTGCAAGAGGAGGAACGCGGCGAACGGGTTGAGTGTTGCGCCCAGATCGCGCAGGATTTCTAAGCGCAGCTTCAGGGCAAACGCAAGGTTCCCAAACGTCTCGGAATACTTGAGGCCGTGGTAGCCTTCGGCGGGAGTAGTGAACGAGGGGAAGCGACCGGATGTCCAGTCGAATCTTCCTAGAAACGTCAAAATGGACGATGGATGAGATCTCAGACACGGATCAAGCGACGGTATTCGAGTTTACCCGAGTCGATGACCACGCCAGCGATGGTGGTGCCGTGACCACCGATCCACTTGGTCGCACTGTGTACGACGATATCTGCACCGTGATCAATGGGACGGATCAGGTACCCTGACGTATGCATGCATCAGAGGTGATTTCGCCTAGACGAGAATGGGTATGCATGCCTCCCATGCCAAATGTGTTATCGACGATCAACGGGACTTTATGCCCGTGTGCGACCTGCGTCCTACCTCAACACAGGTACTGGCAAAGACGCATATAGACCACATACCTTGGCTATCTCACTAATTGGACTGACATTAAACTTCGGGTTTCCGATGCTCTCCACGAATATGGCCTTAGTATTCTCGTCTATAGCCGCAGCAAACGCCGAGGGTTCATCAGAGGTGACAAACTTCACCGAAATGCCGAATTTTTTCAAGTACACTATGTAAAACGTCAGTTCGGGCCTAATATGCACGTCAAGCCGTAAGTGAGAATTAATTTACCTTTGAATTGATTGTACGTCTCAAGGTTCGGATCAACAACGGCGAATTCTCGCGGGAACCAAGGGATAACTCACTCCGCCGTAAAGATATGATGTGGACACAATGTTGTCGCCCGTGCCCGCGATGTTGGTGATTGCCATAAATTGGGACGCCTGGCCACTGGAAGCAGCCACAGCAGCCACGCCACCTTCGAGCGCTGCAATCCGCTTTTCGAAAACGTCCTGAGGGTGTCCACCATCGGTTTTAAAAAGCGTACGACCACGAAACGCGTGGGAGAATAGGGGCTCGGGAGACGCACCACCGTCGGGTTCCCGATGCGAGAATAAATGTTTCCGAACGTGCGGAGGCCAAATAGATCTGCGCCGTGCTGGTAGACGATTGTGAGTTCTCCTCTCTGCCAGTGGCCCTGACTGGTGGTGGCACGTACCGCGGAATCGTTGAAGACGAACGAGGTGGATGCGTAGATGGGCGGTGCACGCGCGTTTGTGGCAGGATCGACATCCTGGCCTGCGTGTAGCTGTAGTGTCTCGAATTCAGGCTCTCTGAGGATGAAGGTGGAGATGAGCCACACCGGGGAAAGATTCGATGGGGTCGTTCGCACCTGTATAGCTTTGAGGTCATCGCGGGCCAGTACTAGTAACAGTCCAATGGTAAAAAAAACTTGAACGGTAAGAGAGAGATTTATACGACTCCAAGTTCGAAAAACTCATCGCTCCTTTAAGTTGTCGCTACTAGACAGGAGCACGTAATTACATCATATGTCGTGATTAGGAGACAAGCCAAGCGAGTCATGGGCGCGCACATCAGCGCGCACATCAGTCATCTTATCAGCTCTCCAGCTGTAACCTGTGCTTCCCACGATGTTCATCTCGTCGTTTTTATCCTATTAAGTCTTCCAGCTGATGGTCGCCCGACATTTTTTCTACGGTCACATGTGGTCCAGCTAATTTATAATCCGATCAAAAGCACCCGAAATGCATCCGACGCGACATTGGATGGCTTGGCCACACAGCAACTGTCAGCAAATGAAATTTGAGCAAGAGACGTGTTCAAATGCGGTGTTTTGTTCGATAGGATATACCTCACAATCGAGGATCAAACTATTCCCGGAAACACGAACTGCTCTCAATCCATTTCTCAGATCCAAGTGGTGATTGACGATTCAATGCACCTCCGCAACCACTTCAAGCCAGACAAATGCGAAGCCGGTACAACAGGAATTAAACCGGAAGCGGATGTCAGCCTCGCCATCAAACACTCCCCGAAAAAACTAGAACCAGTTCACTCGGTCGTCTGTAGCTCCCCGAGTCGGGCGAATAGGTATTCAGTTGGCCCTTGAGCAACCGAACATGAACCGAATTGAACACGAGTCAAGAAACGTGAGGACCACCTCCCATCAGTAACCAGTGCACCCAGACACGACACCCGCCACGGGCCCTGCCCTGCCAAACATTTTCCTGAGATCCCCCACGAGCGCCTCTGGCTTCTCGTACGCCGCAAAGTGGCCACCCGCTTCGTGCTCCGACTCGAATACGATCCTTGCCTTGGCCCGCAACAAGCTAGTCAATGCGCACGCCATCAGTACAGTACGTCAAAATGGCGCTTGAAAGAAAAAACTCGTATCTGGTGTGAGAAGTGAACACGTACGCTCTGGGGAGCCTCACGATCTCCTTGGGGAAGAATGATACGCCCACCGGAACGGTTGTCTTAGGGAAATAGATCGTCTCGCCGGCCTTTACGAGCTCGTAATATATCCTGACTGATGCTGCTGGCCCGGCGAGGGAGAACCAATAGATCGACACCCATGTGAGCACTGTGTTGGGAGTCAGTTGGCGCTCGATGGAGAGAACCAGAGCTGGTAGTTAATCGAATGACCCGTACCTTCGTCGTCCGTCCACGGGTACGAGTCGGTCCAAGAGACTAGCTTCTCGTACACCCATGCCAGCAGCCCAGCGGGGGAATCTGCAAGACTGTAGCCAAGGGTCTGTGGTTTTGTCGTTTGCTCAGCAAAATAACCCATGCCGGTCTCAAAAAAACTCTTCGTGGCCGCGAGTCCAGCTTGCGCCTCGTGGGATGTGAAAGTGGCGAAGAAGCATTTGAGGAATCCCAGTGGACTTTCGTAGAACTTGATAGGGTCAGAGCTGGGTTTGCATAATGATGAGGTCCTGAGATAGCGTGTGTGCAAGATCATCTTACATTGGCATGTTCGTGTGAGATGCCTTGACATGAGTGGGACCATATCTGGAGGCTGTTTCCAGCGTCAGCTATTGTAGAGTGTTGTCAATATCACTCGCCGAAAAGAAAACACTGTACGTGCGAATTTCTCACCACATGGCCCCAGTCTCCGCCTTGTGGCACATATTCAGTGTAGCCCAGAGAGGTCATCAGTTTGTTGAAGAGCTGTGTGTCGTAGCCGTGAGAATGTACATGTAACCGCCGAACCGTGTCAACCATACCTCGGCATAGTGCTTTGCATGAAATCCTTTCTTCCGAACACCCTCCGACCAAGCGTATCCGGGGAGACTCGGGGCAACCACGTGGAAAGACGGGTGGTCGGGCGAGGCCGCTGTCAATAACGGTAACGCTTTTGTCACTTCCAGGAAGCTTCCTGGCCCTGTAGAGCGCGCCCAATAGACGACGTGACGAGAGAAGGGAGGGATGGAAAGGAGACTTACATCCATGGACAAACAACAAGGGGATGGCACCCCTCACAGAGCTTCTCTGGTGTACGTAATGCGTCTTCAGCTCTCCAAATCCCTCCACCTCTATGGAGCGCGTAAACATGGGGAGTGCGTTAAGCTCGCGCTCATGAGCGCGCCAGTCATAACCGTTCCTCCATCTTTCGGTCAGCCGCCTTGTGTCCGCGAGAGGAGCACCGTAGGCCCAGTCCGCGTCATCAACTTCGTCTGGGAAACGGGTGTCGTCGAGCTTTCGTTTGAGAAGGGAAAGCTCCTCCTCCGCGATGGCAATCTGGAAGGGTTGCTCGTTGGCCATGATAAATGGAGCTGAGGATGTAGTTGCCCTAGAAAGGACAGACCGGTTACAGGAAAAAAAATCTACTCCATGGTACGATATGTGGCAATATATAGCTTCGCGGTCGGCACTGAGTAATGATTGCCGTCGTACGGCCGAGGATCGATGGAACGAGCGATGTCAACGTCATACTAAGAAGTTCCTTCAGCCGGAACCGGACTTCGGGATGCTTCTTTGTTCCGAGACTGATGAAGCTAATGAAAGTGATGAAGAACTTGTCCGTCCATTTCCCAGATGGTTGGAGGGACGGATCTATCGCTATCAGGCCCTAAGTTAGCATCGGAAGCTGCACACATACGGTGATGGTCGTCCAGGGCGGTCGCGCCGCCGCCAGTGCCGTACGATACGCGATGCATCGCTCAAGGTAAAGTTCTTATCGAGGCAAGGGACACAGGTGTGGGTAGTCGGGCCAACGCTGCAGTGAATTGAGATAGATGAGAAGAATGCAATTCCCGGTTGGAATGGGACTGTCACGAGAGCCACGTTCATCCGGCGGGGTCAACGGAATATGTTTGCCTTCCACCAGCTAGCTGCAACGTACCCAGACTTGGTGATGAAGAGCAACCATATACTTTCCCGAATCAAAAAGCCTGTGATAGAGATGAGGGATGACCCGTGACCTTTCAATTCTCTAGCTTGATCGCCCACGTGAACGTAGAAGCAAGTTGAGCTCCTGCTCATGCGCCCGTTGGACATAGTCAGTCTTCCCAACTTTAGAAAAGAACTCTTGTGTTCGTAAGGAACACCGAATGGACAGCCCACATTAATCTTTGTGACTCGTTGGCCATGGTCTACCGAAGGGTGCCGACACCAAGTGGGCGGTTTGTTAACTCAACGCCGCAGTTTGGTTTGAAGGAGAACCTGTTCCGTGACTCCGTGAGCCACTACATCAAGATTTGTTGGCGCGGCTGGTAAAGGCTGAAAACACCAGACGATGGGTGATTGTGATCATGCTTGCGAGGTGGATAACGAGCGAGTAATGTTCGCTTGAATGGGATCAAAGATTGCATCCTTTTTGGGGTAATTCAACCAGTCGAGAAGTCGCGGGTCACTTACAAATACGAGAAAGACAAGAGCCTGTATCAGAACCATCTGATACGGTGATAGCCATCAATTTATGCCATGCGCCACGAGGTTAACGCAACGTACATACTCCGAATACTTGACACCGAGAAGAGGTTGACATACCTCAAGCCTTTCTGCACCCATCAATGGCCACGTGCAGGCGATAGTCGGAGGATTAGCCAGTTCCGACGGTGAAAAAAGCTGAGTTAGACGAGAGATACGAAGTAGTCGATGCGCAACATGACTGGCGGGATTAGATCCACAAGGCCGCGGCCCCACGTCACACCGGCGCTGTCTATTTCGCGAATAGTGATCAAGGGAAAAAGTATTGCATAAGGATACAATATGTCTATTGGTACATTGCGTTTTATGCGTCCTACAACTGGTATTTCAGAGCCTGCGACTCAATTTTTTATAATTACTCGCCTGCAATTGAAGAGAGTTCCCAGAGGTGAGAGTCGTTTGGCTAGCAGGTAGACAGAGTTGCAAGGTTTCCATAGAGTCATCACCAGCTTGAGAAGCGGCCATGGTTAAGAGATAACAATCTTCAAAGGAAGAGGCCGCGAAGTACCTGATGTTTGCTCGGTCCTCCACTCGAGCTGGGGCGAGAGTCTGTGTCTTCTAAGACTGGGCAGAGAAAGTTATATGAAAAAATGTACGCACCGCTTGATGAGTACCTCCCCACGGCGTTCGAGCTCTGTCTGTCGCGCACGCAAGCGTTCGTTCGTTGTCGTGTCTAGAGAACTGGTTGTGCGAAGACGATGGACTTCCGTGCGGAACGCCTGCGTGTCTCGACGGAGCGACTGGAGCTCGACCCAGATGGCATGCCTCTCTTTGCTAGATATTACGGATGCGGACATAGTGGGTAAAATGCTTGACACGGACAAGAAAGATGCGCAGGTGAGGTGCCAAAAGTCCGAAAGCGGTAAGTGTGACAATGACGATCACGTGCGCGTGACGATGACGCGCGCCTGTTCGCGCCGCGTCAATTTCAATGATGTCCGTCCCCGTCGCGGTGCACTACGCACGAAGCTACGCACAGCCTGGACTGTCTCACGAGTACGAGTAGCGACCTTCGTGCAACACACACATCCGGGACTGCAGCCAACCAACTAAAACTGTGTCTTTCTCTATAATAAATGATCAGCGTCTCGCCAGCATATCATTGAAAGTGTCATGCCACAAAATGCCACCGAGAGCTCTGGGTCAAGCGGGGCCATAAGACCCATCGATTCCCGGTCTGTCCATCGTATTACCTCTGGCCAGGTTGTTATAGACCTACAGACTGCCACAAAAGAGCTCGTAGAAAATGCTCTTGATGCAGGTGCCACAAACATCGGTTTGTACCTTGTTGTCGTCCCACCCCGCACACCTGACAAGCGTATGCCACTGGGTCGCTATAGAAGTTCGCTTCAAAGACTACGGCCTGAAGACAATTGAAGTCATTGATAATGGAAACGGTATTGCGCCGGATGATTATGAATCCATCGGTAAGTTGCAATCGCTCACACCTCCTGTGCTTGCTTTGTGAAATTGAGATTCTCTTCGCATAGCATTGAAGCACCACACGTCAAAGCTTGCCTCCTTTTCTGATCTGACCTCTGTCCTTACATTCGGCTTTCGTGGGGAGGCCCTCTCTTCTCTATGTGCGCTCTCTGAGAGCGTCGGCATTACCACCGCGACTGCTGCCCAGGCACCCATGGGCACCGTCCTCGTCTTTGACAGCGCTGGTCGCCTTACCAGTAGCAGTGGTAAGGTTGCCCGCCAGGTGAGCATTTGCTAAAATAGGAACAAGGCTCCCTCTTTCACATGCTGATGGTGGCGCAGCGCGGGACCACAGTCACCGTCACCGGCTTATTTGGTCCGCTCCCTGTTAGGCGGAAGGAGCTGGAGCGTCACGCCAAGCGGGAATTTACCAAAGCACTGAATCTTCTCACAGCGTATGCGCTCGTTCCTTGTACCCGGGAGAACAATGGCGTCGTCCTGACCATCTCCAATACTCCTGATGGAGGGTACGTATCACGCGCCTCCCTCGGACTACCCATGCTTTCAGGGGAAGCTAACGGAGGAGTTAGGAAGAAGACTACACAGCTCCGTACGGACGGCGCGACCTCGCTCCGTGCTTCAGTCGGAGCGCTCTGGGGCCCCAAGCAACTCGACAACCTCGTTGACCTCGATCTGACCTTCGAGGTGATACCGGAGAAATCCGTTTTGCGTCGTCGAGAAGGAGGCGATGTCGGAAATCAGTACGCTTCTCTATAGTGCCTGGAGCTCTCTCATCTTGACACGTTTTGTTATCCCACCAACCGGTCAGTAAGATACGTGTGGAAGGTCTCGTCTCCAAGTTTTCCCCTGGTGGTGGTCGCGCAGGGACCGATCGCCAGTTTTTCTTCATCAACGGGCGGCCGTGCACGCCTGCCAAGGTGCAGAAGGCTATCAACGAAGTTTATCGTACATTTAACGCCAACCAATCTCCATTCATCATTGCAGACTTCCTCCTGCCGACTGGTGTGTACCTAGGCCACCCATTTATATGCTTTGTGATGGGAGTAACCTTTTTTAGATTCGTGTGACGTTAATGTGAGCCCGGACAAACGGACCATTCTCCTACATAGCGAAAATAACCTCATCGAGGCTCTCAAGGTGGGTTTATTGGACGCCACATCAAGTCTCACGAGCTGTGCTGAGTTCTACAGGTGGCACTGACGGATACATTCGACTCTGCGCGATCAAACTTTGTTCTTAATGCAACGCAAGTCGCACTTGCGCAAAAAGAGACGGAAAATGCTCCAACGTTTGAGGGTGGGACTGTGGGTAGCAAAAAGCTACCTCTCTTCGTTCCGGACGATGAGGATAAAGTTGACGATGGCGTTACTGCGGTTCAAGACACCATAACTAGCGAACCAGATGACGAACCAATGTCGACAGATGACACCAACGTATCCTCTATTACAAAGGAACCACCTACCTCTACGTCGTCATCCTTGAAGGAGCCTCTCTTGCCTCAGAAACGACCACGTTCCATGTCGCCAGATTTCGTCTCGGACGGGGCAGAAAATAGAGCAGTAATTCCTTCTAACAAGACTCCGAGTGGTCCTCCCTCCCCAGCACACGCATCAGAACCTTCGAACTCTCAACGCCTAGCTGGCCCCGGTCGCACTCCAGCGCGCGTAGAGCAGATTCTCTCCGAAAATACAAGTCGTACCGGGCGGGCAGTACAGATGGTACTCGACACATCCGGTGCCTCCTGGAATCTGAAACCCGGTCAAGAGGGTCCTCCACGCAGGCGACCAGCCCCTGGGGATGTCAGCGGATCTAGCTCTGGAAAGAACGCGAGAGCCAACATGCGTGCTCGGCTCGCTGGGTTCGCCCGTGAAGGAGCCCGAGTAGTGCAGGACAGGGCAATCAAACATGACAGCGAGAGCTCTGAGGATGAGGAGAGTACCGAGCAGAAAGCTGAGGACGAGGAGCGGAAACCAAGCCCGCAGAAAATGGAAGTCGACACGGATGAGCCTGAGGCACGCGATGACGGACACTCGTCCACGGATGTAGTGGACGAGACGATGGTCATCGATTCCTCGGAGAGCGAAGATGAGTCCTCGAAGCCGCCTAATGATATTTCGCGCGCAGCAGCTACTGCGGCTTCTCCGACTCCCCCCCGAGCTGATGGCGACTTTACATCCAACGACGAGCTCCTCCGGGATTCGACCTCAGACGGTACACTGTCTAGTAGCGCTGTCGCCGCCGGTCCCCCGTCACCACCTATCGTCTCTGGTGTCCAGACCGAAATTGTGCGCACGGCAGTAGGGGATGCACCACCGATTGCGTTCGATCTCGAGCGTACGACCAAGGCATGGTCTGCATACCTGAAGCATAGGTCTACCGCACAGACCCCGCAACCGGCACCCCGGTCATCGGAATTCGAAGGCGCGGACCTAAGAGCAGACGACGAGAACGCCACCGCGGCATTGTCGCGTGTGCTCTCCAAAGCGGACTTCAACTTGATAGACGTAGTAGGGCAATTCAATCGCGGCTTCATAGTGGCGCACCTCTGTAAGGGTGGTGGCGGGGAAGGCGTGACCGACGACTTGTTCATCGTGGACCAGCACGCGGCAGACGAGAAATACAACTTTGAGACGCTGCAGGCGACGACGCGGCTCGAGTCTCAGAGGTTATTCTCGTGCGTGACTACCTTTGCTCTCATATCCTCGGACTCAATGAAGGGCCTGGGGACATTAATACGTATAGGCCGCGCGTGCTGGAGCTGACAGCCGCAGACGAACTCGTCGCGCTCGAAAACATGGGCGTGCTGCAGCAGAACGGGTTCGAAGTCGCGATAGAGGGAGACCAGCCAGCGGGGCGGAGACTGAAACTCGTCGCGCAACCGGTTAGCAAGCAGACAGAGTTTGATATCCAGGGTAAGGCTCGCTTCCGCTGTCAAACAGATTGTACCCGACATTAAAGTGGGGGCCCTCGTCGGGTTCGGTGACATAGATTTGGAAGAGATCTTGCATTTGCTCAGGGATCGCCCTTCAGGGACGCTTGTGCGCTCGTCCAAGACGCGTGCGATGTTTGCGATGCGCGCATGCCGCAAGAGTACCATGGTCGGTGCGCCGCTGAACGCGAAGCAGATGACAACCGTGAGTTTCCCGCCTTCTTCACACGCCACGGCCCTTTTTTTCTTGGCTTGTTGGTTGACGTATCAACTTAGATTATTCGACACATGGGAACGATTGAGCAGCCGTGGAACTGCCCTCACGGTCGGCCAACGATGAGACACTTGTCGGATATTGGAACGATAGGGAGGAGGGAAAAGGCTATAGATTGGGCCAGGTTCGTACCATCGTAGTGTGCAGCTGCGCCCCAGGTTTGGCCGTTGGATCATTGCCCTCGGGTGCTGTATCTAGTGTTGATTTAGCGGAAGTGAGAGATATCGTTGAAGTGTGGGAGTCTTTCCGGATGCAAAGACGGAACTTGGTGTCAAAACCTCTAAGCTTCGAGGATCGCCCTGAGAGAAATGTATACAGAGCGAAATGAGCACTTGATGGACGAGTTTGTTGGTGACCGAGGTCGTGATGACGTAACCCAATTGATTCAAAATTGGCGCGCCATTCGACTGACTTGACCCATGCATGATTCATCCTCGACCCCTCCGCCGCCAAAGCGCATCAAACGCGAGTCTGCGTCACCAAAGGCTGATAACGATGATGATCTTGCTCTCGTGTCGGGGCCGGAAGTCGAGGTAGAGGTCGAGGCCGAGGAGGACCACTGTACCATATGCCTGCAACCCATCGCTGATCGCGCCGTGATACCCACATGCTCACACGAGTTCTGCTTCGAATGCCTCATGATCTGGTCCCGTAAGAACCCCATTCATTTATCCATGCACACCAAGATTTTCTTGCTGAATATGAATTTGTATTCCCTAGAACAATCTAGACGGTGCCCGCTCTGCTCCCAGGCCATCGGTGACTACCTCATCCATCACATCCGCTCCACCTACGACTACCAGAAGCACTTCCTCGCCCCACTCCGTACGTCCCCCCGTCCCCTTTCTCGCATCGATGGAGCCCGTATTGCTCCTGTACGCAGACGCCGTGAACGTGTCTGGGGTCCACACGAGCGTGCGGCTCAAAAAGAGGCCGACGCGTTGGAGCGCGCGGTGGCTAGGCGCAGATGGATCTACCAGCACAACCTTTACGCAAAGGTAAGAACCCTCCCTCCGTACGCGCAGCTGCTGTGAAGAGAGCTTAACCCAAGTCTTTCCCCAGCATGTCGCCTCGAACACATACACGCGTTACCGCCCGTGCCCAACCCCCGTACAGTTCGCAGCGTCGCCGGACCTCATTAGTCGGATGTCCATTTTTCTGCGCCGCGAGCTTCTTGTATGGCCCAACGCTGACGTGGAGGTGTGCCTACTTGTTTTCATACGAATTAATATTTCTCACGGACCCCTGATTCGTATGCCTTCGATCCGGCAGTTTTTGGTGACCTTCGTGATTTCCCTCATGAAATCAATAGACATCCGTTCGGAGAGCGCGATCAAGTTGCTCGCCGAGTTTCTCGACATGGACACCCCATATGCTTCAGGGGAACGCCACGTTAACGCGGAGCACTTTGCGCATGGTCCGACCTTCTGCTTCTCACGATTTGATCTCATTCATTGGTCTTGCAGAAATATATTGTTACCTTCGTTCGCCATATAGAGATCTCGGCATATACGACTCTCTCGTGCAGGTACGCCCCTTTAGCGCAGCCTCGTGCACGTGGGACTGATTGTCGTTTCTTCTGAAGTATGATATTCCACCGGGTATCGCACCGCCTCCATCACACGAACGCACGTATCGCTGGCAGCCTGGGCCGTCGCAATCACATTCGCAGTCTCCCAATCACCCGACATCACATTCCCACTCACCACACCCACTCTTGATACGAGAACGTAACGTACGACCTGAGGAGACTCCGTCGCATGCCTTTTTGCACGAATGGGCTCCAAGGAGATCGATTGGCGCGCGTAGCCTTGTCGAGGACTCTCGTGTCCATGGCGGTGTTATTCGTAGTGAGAGTGACGACGATGATCGTCCCGCAGCGCGACGTTGTCTCCGATCACCCGCACGTTGCAAGACTAAGGGGAAGCAAAGGGCATCTCGTCCGCTTAGCCCTTCACCCGATTCCGATATTCTGTGCAGCTCACAGTTAGCACGTTACGAACGAACAGGATCTCCCGCCCCGAGTTTATCAACTTCCGAGAACACTTCCGCCAAAGGAACTAGTGTCGCAGCGAGCGCTCCTGCTGATAATGTACAACCTGGAGAAGCAAGTGCCCCAGTACCCCAAACCCCCGAGAGTGGCGATCCAACGAGATTTCCCGTCGTATCATGCCAACCTCCCAATGGAAGCACTGGCACTATACACACGACCCACGCTACTGACAACCCCTCCTTACCATTAGAAGGTCTTCGTTCATCGAATAATACCATTATTGCAACTACGAATTCCGTGTCGGAGACGCTCGAACCTCTCCGGATTAATCCTAACCGTGCTCGCGCAAATGCCGTACGCCCTCCCCGGTACCGTAGTCAACGCGACACAATTATTGCACACCTTCGGCCGTCGTCAACAATGCCTAGACCCGAATCTTCCATCCAGCCGAGACCTGCACCAGGCTTACTGGCGCGCATCTCCGATGGATCGGTTGCGAAGCTTAACACCCCGGGGTCTGACGCCGAGCTTACGGAAAAAGTTGGCGGGGGAGGTCACGCGCGTCCTCTTTCTCGCATGGCCGAGCGCAGTTCCGGTCCCTCTGTCAACGACGATCCTTCCGGGAAGAGTAAAGAAGCAGCGGTGACGGAAGACGGTAGGCCTCGAATATTGCACCGGTCAACCACCTCGCAACGTGGGCGCTAATGTCAAATGTTCTTGCTGTTTACAGTAGAGCCGCATGAGGCGCTGCCGCCGCATACTTCCCACGCGCATTTACTTGACAGGGTCTATGTCGAGAAGGCCATCGCTGCGGAGGCGCACTTACGTACACAGGTACGGCTACGCACGCGCCTTGCGGCCGAGCGCCGCCAGCTCGCGCGAGACTGTGGGGGAGAGGGAAGCGCGGGCATGGGCCCGCGGTAGGTGGGACTTTGTCGTCTGACATTGCATAACCCCTCTCTTTCCATTGGGTCAGCAACGTACCGCCTTTGGTGGCGGGGGGAGGGCCTACATGGCACAAGTTCGACCCGGACCAGAGGTGGTTGCAGCGACCACAACTGCGGGATGGGTTGCTGGGTTAAAGGTTAGCAACGCTTGAAGGGGGAAGGGGAGACCTGTCATAGCCCTTCAAGGATGTCTAGTACTTAGAAACTGCACTGCTGTCAGACACAACATATAACTGAATGGGTGTACGTTGCTTCGCGATTCTGCGTATCCGGGTACACCCGCGCGAGACCGACCGTGACGATGCCCGCCATGTGGGCAGGGTTGGAGGGGCTGTGTAGCGGTAGCTATGTACGGCTCAAATATAGTAATCACATACAGAGGACCTCGTCGAGGCGTATGAATCGGTTGGCAACGATACAAAAGGAGTCAACGTAGTTATAGTGACGATGTACGATAATGATAATGAATTATAATGAAGGAGAATGGGTAACGTACTGTAGGTAGAGACCTTACTACAGCAGCACCACCAAATGGCATAGTGCGCATCTCAGAGATTGCGGTATAGATAGATTTGCTTAGATAAAGCATGTTAGAGCTATATAGGAAAAAAGCGAATGTGGTAGGTAAGCTGAACGCTGGGTGCTGTCTTATCTATTCGGACTAGGGTATTCTGATAAAAAGGAGCGAGGGATCTAATGATAGACATTTGTTGAGTTTATATAATGGGACAAAATCGCAAAATCAAGGCAGAGTGTGAAGGATATCGCGGCGCCGACATCAGGACGAGAGAGACAGAGAGAATGGGAAAAAGAGAGACAGAGAGAACCCCCCGGAAGTCGTAGAGAAAGGTCATGGTCATAACAAGGGCGTCAGATGTGTGGGGTATCAATGTGCGCGCGGCAGTCCGAGTCACGGTGTGGAGGTATCCGTTCCCTGGCTCGCACTCGCACTGTGCTCACTCGCCGCTTCGTGCACGGGATCGAAGCGCTTCGTCCGAAGAGGTGCAGGCGCATTCACGGGCGAACTCTCACTCTCGGAGCGCTCAGAACAACGCGATGAAGTTGAGAAGAACGACGAGCGCTCCGACGGCTGCGAGAAGCGCGCCAGATCTTGGGGCACCGGCGGCAGTGGCGGCGGCGGAGACTCGGAATAACGCAAGGCGGAGCGCTGTCGGTGATGCTGATGCTGATGATTCTGTTGATGGTGCAGCTGGTGATGCTGGGGGTGCTGACCATGTGGTGAGTCAGGCACGTGCAACGGAGGGGGGATTTGCAGGCGCGGAAGATCGCGAGATGAGGATTCGAAGCGGCGGTGAGGCACAAGGAACGACGGAGGCGTGTGAGGGCGAGACTCGGATGATGCGAAGGGTGACTTTGTTTTTGTCGTCGTCGGAGACGTCGTCTGCTGCTGAGGCTGAATTCTGAGGCGCTGGAAGACAGTCGAAGGAAGAGCCTGCGACGGGTATTGGTTCTGGCGGCCAAAGGGTGAGGGCGAGTGTGAAGGCGAGGACGAGGCGCCATTGCCGGCTACTGGGACCTGTAGCAACGGGGGGAAGGGTTGGCTGAACGTGAACTCCCTCGAGGGCACCTGGCGTGTAGTGGGGTGGACGATGTCCCTTGGCAGCAAGTGTTGGGGATCCGCGAGTGGTGGATGTGTTGGGATCGGTTGGGGAAATCGCGGAGCAAATGGGCTTGCGCCAGGGACGCCAGGACCAGATAGATGATGGTGGCCGCCTGAGCTTAGACTGCTGGGACTAGTGCCGGCAGCAGATGATGCTCCGAAGACGTTTTCAGGTGAAGGATACTCTCGGTTCACATTGAACTGAATGAATGGAGCGGAAGGCGCCGAGTCGAACGGAGGCCGTCCTCCGTCGGAGGGTGAACTCGAGGGAATAACCGTGGAAGTTACCAACGGGGGCGCGGGCACATTAGTGTGGAACGCGCCGTACTGCGGTGCGCGCGCGGGAGCGGCTGAACCTTGATTGCGCGGCCGCCGAGCCTTCTGACGCTGATTCTATGAAGGGGAAGTGCCATCAGGTGAATTGTTCCCTACGCGTACAAATACCACGACACGACTCGCCTGAAACCAGACCTAAAAGTAGCAAGACAGATCGACATGATGGATCAGGGGCGGGTGAAGAAGGGACAAAAGGAAGTCGAAGCACATACCTGGACTTTTCGAGCGCTCAACCCAATCGACCGGCCAACTTCCTCGCGCATGGCGGTTGTAGGAAAGCGGGACTAAAGATAGAGACGTTTCGCTGAGGTTAGTAAAGATGCCGCCCAGATCGGAGCCGCGTACCTGGGCGAGGAGACCATGAAGCACGGCAGACTGGTGGGGCGTCGTGAGCGTGCGGGTTCTCTTCTTCTTCGTCGGTGGTGGTAGTGGGGGGTTTGCAGGTTTGGGAGAGGCGCCTTCGCCGCGCTTGTCCCTCACCTGCCGGGTATTCTCGGCGCCTATTGGGCCGTTGAGTCCCACGTCCATCTCGGTGTCAGCCGCATTTCCCATACTATGCGACGATACGTCTGAACGCGACTGTATGTCTTCGTCAGAGTGTCGGCGTTTCATGGTGGACTGGAGTGGGTAATCTGTTGGGGAAGGGGAGGGGTATGATGTGTGTATCGGAACTTGAAGGGATGCTAGCTGACACAAGCTGTCGAGACCGAAATGGATACCAGGGGTATGCAGGAGAGAGGGTGAGGGTAGATATGTGTTGGAAAAGTGGTGGAAAGCTCTGCGATTAGGGATCGTGGCCAGGACTGTTGACTGAGGTCCTGCTTTGAAGGAGTGAATGATTACCGTGCGACGGTGCGAGTAAGATTGGATCGTTGGGGGATAGCAGACAACGACGCATCCAAGTTGGATGGTGATGCGAAGGGACGCAAAAGTGGGGAACGGGGATCGTGTACCACCCTCGCCTCGAAAGAGGTACAAAACCGGGGGAAAAGGAGAGGAGAAACGATGCGAGGGTGGGAGGAGAGGAAAAGGCGAAGAGAAGCGCTGGGATCCAGATGGCTGGATATCGAGGGCTCAAATAGACTTCAATTTTGGAGAAGAGAATTATGATCGAGCGGTACATGGAGATGGCGCACAGGTGATAATGGTCGAGACTTGGCGCAGCGAAACAATGATTCCACTCCGTGTTGATTCTGTTGATGGAGCGTTCGGAGATGGTTGGTATCCCGGGCCCGAGATCCCCCTGGGGATCCACACTGCCAACCAGGTCGTGACACCAGTGTGATATCCAAGTAGGTCGGTGAAGTGTCCAAACGGATGACATGAGCTGTTGGGGAGTTATAGCAACGAGCATGTCTAAATCAAGGAGTGTCAGCACGGATCAGGTAAAGCCACCGTGACCCGTCTTCAGTTCGCTTACTAGGCTAGACAGACAGCTACCGGACCTTCAATTAGCGCTTGGTGGCAGTGCACTGTTGTCAGTTAGTAAGGTATGACTTAGATGCAAGGAGACTGGTCAACTTGCGACGGTTGACACAGATGAGGTTGAGGCTTTGCTGCAGTGGCGAAGAATCCGATGCACGTCCAACAACGTCGCTCTCAGGCTCAGGTTCCCTGTGCCAGCTACTCGGATAAGCGCCTCTTCCGGAACAAGAACTCGGATTGGGCGCAGCACGGTCCTCTTCGATGCGGGCCCATGCGCAACATCACTCGTTACCCTGACAAACCATTGACACCAAATGGGATCAGGTCGAACCTTCTCATCCGTCGGCATTTATATGAGGCAATGAAGTTGAAAATCGTCGGGGAACTGTCAAGGTTCCAGTGATCTTAGCCAAGCTGCGCCCCCCGATCTTGGAAACCTACAGGTATTTTCTCCCGCCGGCCGCCGTCTGTGAGCCGCGTGTGGTCACGAGGAGGCGGAGGAGCGCTTCTTGCAGGGGGGCAAATTCCGAGTCATAATACAGTAGGACAAAAGGTAATTTCACATGGTCCATGCAAATAGTCGAGGCGGGTCACGATAGCTTCCATGCTGAATGCCATTTTAACTTTATGGGTGATGAACCTAGAATAGATTGTCGTCCATTGCGTTGGCCCATTCTGAGCGCTCCGGGGCCCTCGAAAGCCTCAGGCCTCATGGTTCGTGCACGGCAGGTTCAAGTTGTACATTCCCCTACTACTCCAGAAGGTTTCTTTTCTCGATGATATGTACTTTGATCAGTCAAGCTCTCCTGATGCTGCGTTTTCTTCATAGATTTTCCTTTTTCTCACAAGCACAGCAAAATCAGATCACAAAGACCCCGTGGCCTCACCCTGACCAAATAAATGAAAAGGTCCCGCCAATGCGTGAACCACTATCACTCATATATTGACGGCGTAGAAGTGATTGCGTTAGAGGCGGCGTCTGGGAGCAGCGAACAATCGCAACATCAATTGTCAAGATGCCTTTATAGAGTTTGAGTTACGAGACGCAGCAGAAAGAAGTCGAAGCACCGTTGCACTCGGATACTATCCTGGAAATGCTTATCGCTACCAAGTATGGGGAAAACAATAATGAGTGAACTATTTCAGCACGCCTTAAAAGCTGAGGTGGCGTGTAGGGTGGTAATCTGGATCCCACTTGAAACTCATTGTACGTTACCGCGCTCAGGGGAGATCTAGCCTCTAGGGGCCGTCGAACTTCCGCGCTAGCGGAGGTGAAGTACCCACGGTTTCGCGCTCAGGACTTCAGAACCTGGAATGGATCAAAGCATTACGAACAGGTTGAGCAGATTGAGAGGAAATAGATCGGGTGGGTTCTTGGGCCAAGCTAACGCCGAGATCATCGCTCTTCCATTGGACACAAGGTGATATGGCCTGCAAGATTGTATCCTGTTCCGCTGCTAATCTGCGATGGCGGAATGCCCACAAGTAACAATAAATGTGTGTGGGCATCACAGCTAGGGCCCATTCACCGTGGTCAGGCAGCTACAGCAAGTGATGCAAGCACAGTTCCTCGCAGAATCATGTAACCAAACAATTAGCCAGGATATTAATGTCATACCGAGGATAATACCTTAGCAGACATTAGGTTCTTGTGGCGCGGGCGGTGATAGACAAAGGAACCAAAAAAATGAAGAGATATGAAAGATATGGCCTGACATGGCGCAGGGAAGACCGAACCTTCAAAAACATGACATAACAAGAAATTTGCCAAGTAGAATGTGCAGACTGTTTGAATACAGGGACTCGCCGCCGGAAGCAATCTTTTTGGTGTGAACTCATTGTCAGAGGGTATCCTTGAAACGCGCACAACTATAAATAAGCCTCTGGGTTCGAAACGTGGAAAATTATATGGCTTCTGGAACGAGAGAAAGCAGGACGTAGGGTATGACGCTAATTGGCAACTGAACAGCATTCGGGCGCATTCAAGAACGTGGGTCATATTTCATGAAGTTGGTCCGGGATGCCCAAATAATTATTAGTTATGGAAGGGAAAGAGACTAGAATCCATTAAGGTGGTGCCGGATCCGTGCAGAGGATAAATGAAAGAAGCCCTGGGCTTGGATACAGAAGAGCGGCCGTGGACACACACACGAGGACGACAAAGATGATGGCTGCGGGTTTGCCAGTGGATTATTTGTTTTTCCGCTACAGTAGTTGTCGCACCCAGCGTGTGATGATGGAGTCTTCGTAGCCGCCCCATAAATCATGTCGCTGTGGGCATAGGGCGGTGATAGGCACTCGGGAGTGCCACTGGCCGTTCCGGTCATTATTCAGGGTGCATCTCGTCGTCATCGAGACACTGCCCTGGGCATTGGCCTCCTTACAGCGGCGGTCATCACGGAGGTAATATGAACAGCACCCTACCGGGATGGCGCCCCCCAATCACGGTCACTAGAAGAGTTCAACGGACGCCTGGATAACACGGGGGGGACGGATTGCGCAACGATAGGGTAGAATTGGCTGAAACTGAGTACGACAGGCATCGATCCCAGGACGAGATGCTTCGCGCAGCAGTTCCCTTGGAAATTGTTAAGAGCAACAGAACAGCCTTGAGGAAACAGCCTGAGAGAACATCCCAACCACGGCTCCGAGTGGGAGTTGGTGATCAGGGACGAACCCAAACGGGCAACTACCCGACAAGACCGAAACACCTGAACCTTAACACAGGGTTAAGGTTTAATTGCTTTCCCCTTCAACAGCCGTCGGTATCTCGCACTGTAAAGCTTTGTCCTTTTCCTACTGTGATTCACATCAGAAACATACTTATGAGGCAGCCACAGACCCAGGATGAGTGATGTTGACCCCTTGGCCAACCGCGCCGGGCCTAGTTCCTCTGGTTTAACTCTCGTTTTACCGTCGTTGAAAGCCCTCAAGGAATTAAACGCAAAGAAGAGGAATAGTCCATTGCTTGAGCCTACTCCAGTGAAGAAAGCTACCCGACCTATCAAGCTCAAGCCTCTGAAAGAGGTGCTGACTTTGTTGATCACCAAAATAAAGAAGTGAGTAAAAGCACCTCCACATATCACCTTCCCACCCTAATTTCTATCAGGAAAGACGACTATGCCTTCTTTCTCGAGCCTGTCGACCCGGATAAGGTGCAAGGGTACACGGTCGTTATTTCACAGCCGATGGATTTCGGGACAATGACAGAGAAGGTAGCCAAGTCAAAGTACAAATCTTTGGATGAGTTTGCTGTATGGTTGATCACTCTCTCCCTCCGAATATCTCATCCAACGTCTCCAGGACGATTTCCGCCTTGTGATATCCAACGCGAAAACGTTTAACCCTCCAGGGACTATATATCACACCGAGGCCGAGCGAATTGAAGCATGGGCATCGGACCACATATCAAAAGCGGCTTCCTATGTCATCGAGTATGAGACTGACTGGAACATTGAGATTGACCGTGACGAAGAAGTCAATGTCGATGCCGATGAGGACGCCGCAGCTGGACGGGCTAGCGCGGGACCCGACACACCCACACGCCGCTCCCCGTCTGTGACTTCAGCCTCTGCTCCTGCTCCAAACCGACGAGGGAGGAACGCCACTAAGAAGGAGGGTTTCTCTGAGACCGTAGAACCAGATGGCCACCTTCCTGGATACAAGGACGGCGTCGGGATTTTCCCACCAGGGTCAGATTGGGCCGAGGTCATGTTGGCGTTGAAATTGAAGGGTAAGCCCCACTTCTCATAGTGCCACATAACCTAATCTTCTTCAAGGCAAAAGATATCGTTCGAAGAAGGAACGCCTGCGTATGGAGAAAGGCGGTCCTCCATACGCCGTTGATGGGAGTCTAGATTATGCCGAGAGTGCGTCCGAATCATTGCTTTATGCTATCTATCCCCCATGTACTGAGTTTAGTGGCGCAGTCGAAGATCCGTTCAGTGTACTTTCAGCCCTCGTTCCCGACCTTCCTGGTGCCCCTTTCTTCACCCCCATCTTCCCCCCACCTTCACAAGAGCCTTCGCAAATAGCCCTTCCCCTGCCAATCAATGTCCCCACACCCCAAAGCCCACCTGTTGCCCCGGCGCCTGGGTCCCAACCAAACGAGAGTACCAAGTCAAAGTATCACTATTGGTCCATTACCCGCCCGACCTCGCAACGAGGGAAGCCGAAAGATCCTGTCGAGGAGCGACCCCCTACACCAGAATGGCGCAAACCACGGTCACTGCACACGGCCGACTTTGGGCTGTTTCCGTCGCTTGCAATTAATTTACCACCGGGAGCAACACCCGAGGTTTTAGCGACTCAAGAGCGGCTGTTTGAGGCGCTTCATACGAGTTTGGAGAGTGCCGTTCGTTCACAAACAGATATCAACCCAGCAACAGTCGCCCAAAGTTGGCTGCAAGAAATTGTGTACGGTGGTTTTGACGGGCTGGCCTATATGCGTAGTATCGCCGAGTTCATCGCTCAAAACCCCGACACCAGTGACCGGGCCGACAACACCGCGCTTGCAGAGTACGTCGATGCCGTGCTCATCGACGAGCTCACCGAACGCCGCCATCGCGCAGTTGAGGCAGCACTAACAGAGAATAGCGTTCCTGTCCAGAACTTTCCTGTAACCACGCCAACCCCGAAACCTTCGGTTGTTCCCCCAACTCAACTCGACCTTGGATCACTCATTTCAGCTCCCAATGAACTATTCGACGCGGAGAACGCATGGGTGGGTGCGGGCGCAAATGAGGACTCTGCTGTACTGGCCCGCGCGCTCGACCATGCCTCACATCTTCTCGAACGGCTGAATGCAAAACGCGCTAACACTGGGGAAGCTGATATGGTCGTGGATTCTGAGGAGAACGCTGGAAAGGAGCGAGACTTGGAAAGGGAGCTTCGCATGAACCTGATCGCCTTGGCGAAGCGTGCTCCGCTTGACCAGATTGCTAGAATGCCACCCGAACTGGTGCCGCGTCACCTACGGCATGTCGTCCCCACCATTGGGTGTTGAAGCCCGAAGCGTTCCGCAGCGAATCACCGGCGCATCTTGAGACTAATGGATCAATCGTCTAGTCGGAGATCGGTGAGTCTGAGTAATTTGTACAGTTATAGAAGCTGCCGGAGCATATTAACATGGCGTGTCCCTAAGCACATTCCGTAGTGATACGATGTGGCATCAAAAGTCGAAAAAAAATCATTATAGACGTACACACTCATCTTGATATCGTCAGGCCAACAGAGATATGAATGAGCGCGAGAGCACTCTGTAGGTATCGAAGATCTAATCATGTTCGGAGCGCCCGGAGGGTCCGGGTGAAATGAATAAGCGGTAGGTGTCTCTAGGATCAATTATGAAGTGACGCCGTCAAAACACATGGATAGGTGAACAGCCTGGATCAGCTGTTCGTGACGCCGACACTCTTGTTACCGCCCTGGGGACGCGGAATAAGGTGCAATAAAGGCAGCACAGCGAATATCGTCACGAATGTAAGAGTGATTCTCACGGAATTGGACTCTACGAGCCAAATATACAACAGTACTTGGGTGACCAGAGAAATGGAACCCAGAACGAGGGAGAACAACCCTACGATCTATAATGAGTAGGGGACGCAACGTGTTTGGGGTCACAGGGGAGGCACTCACAATGCCACATGACCCATATCCACGAGCGCTTGGCGCCGTAACTCTGCAGCAGGTCCAGCGCGCCGCTGTCGAACACGCCTTGCTGAATGGGGTCCTTTTTTCGAGAAGCCCTCACGGGGAGCTCCCGGAATTCGTCGGTAAGGATGAGTCCACTGATCGTGGCGCTGATGCAGAAGAACAGCGCGCTATACGTGAATATCAAGAGCGCATGCTTGGCAGAGTCGGTGACGCCCTTGCGGTAATTCGAATCGTCTTTTACGAGGGTGAGCAGGTGGACCTCGACCCCCGCAAATAGCGCTGCCTGGAATAAAAGGCGTCATATTCCGAGTTGATGCGATGCACAGACCATGTGAAAGTAGGCGTACTACTACGGTTGAGATCTGATAGGTTGCCAGCCAGCCATCATTTAGTGCTTTGACCGTGGATGGGAGTTCGTCTACGGGGAAACAGGAATGTGATCAAGATGGAAACTGAGATCAATTGGGTCCTGAAAGCGGGGAACCCCACTTACAGGCGATGTTAGTCCTGCGATACATGACAAGCGGCTGCGACGTGAATTTGGTTGATGATGAGCCGTCCATACGCAGCTAGGGTTAACATACTTATACTTTACAAGTTCATCTCAACTCGAGGAGACAACGTGGGAGCGGCACCTCAGTACTCAGTGCTCGGGGAACGACCATATGACTCATATCGAGATGGCCGGAACGCGTCATCGCCTTTTCGAGGTTATTATGAAAAGATGGCAATGTGGATATACTGACTGAATCTCTAGGTAGGAGGCCGCAAACGCAAACAAACTCCGCGAAAACTCGCCCACGGGGGGCCCGGGTTATAACAGCATCCCTTTTGTGGGTCTGTCAGAAGCTTGTCTACGAATCTAGCAGCTATAGACGGATGCGGTTCTTGATGAGAAATGGAGCCAATTGCCGGTCACAATATTAATGCGATGCTTCCTTCGAAGTGGTTTGGGTTTGTTTCATATTTCCGCCACTGAGAGGTCCAGCAAAAAGACTATGCGTCAAAGATTTTGAACCCCTTGAGCTGTTCGCCACGGCTTGATGGGTCGGGTTCATGGCGCTCGAGCCTGCTCGAGCCACGTTAAATTTCCAGCACGGGAAGCCCTTGCGGCCGCAGCCCTCCATCGCAGTTAGGAGGCGAAAATGATATAGTCCTCAAGGATGGCACGTGGCGGGCGACAGCGTTCCCCAGCGCTCCGACTCTCACTTTGAATCATAGCGCTTCAGCAACGCCTTTTATGGCAAATCTCCCGCCGGGTTGCTCCCGGAACTCTCAGCAGGACAGGGTTGGCCTTGGAATGGCAAGAATGTGCGCTGCAGGTTATGCTTAGAAGTGTGCAAGCACAACTTGAAAGTGCCGCCTGCCTTTGTGAGAAGTTGGAACTGACCAGGCACCGAACACGAGGACACATGGTTTGTTATGTAGTACACATGTGTAAAGCCTCATGTCTCATTACAAAAACGAGCAGCTTCCACGAGGCGACGGACCATTGATCCGTCGTCACAGAATTCGAGATATACCTTTAGAACACTCAAGTCCGGTTGGAATGGTCGTAAATTGGTTGCCGCCCGAGGTGTTCAGTTATGCCAAACAATCGGGAAGCGGAGTAAGATTTACGGTAGGCTTCTGGAATCGCGTGGAGCCACGGACTCGCGTTGTAGACACCTGGGCGTTATAAATGCGGATTCCAAAAAAAATAAACATAGACGGGGTGCACCATTGTCGATAGCTTCGTTCTGTCGCTTCAGTCAATGCACTGCCGAGTGCCGACTGAAACAAACACCAGAAATTAGGTCGACATGCGACATAATCAGAACGAAACACTGAAATTGTGAGTGAAAGCAATGCTATCACCATTATGCCCAGGGTAATGCAGTCCCCTCCCTCTCTTCTATATCACGCTCGATCTAATGGAATAGAAGAGATATTCACCTACTGCGTCAATATGAAGCACCTTCCTCATAGGGTCAGAGTAATTGCAGAAATAGGACGCTACGATTGAACTAGACAATCTGAAAGTTTGAGTATCACAAAATCTGTCCTGAGAGCACAGGCCAAGTAGTCGCTAAGAGGCACCGGGTTATGCCGAGAAACTTTCTCACGGGCGCACCGCAGCATCGGCCCAAGCCCAATACTAGTACACGTACATCGATCTCGTGCAGCATGCGGCATGTTGATGGTCCGCACGGTTCTTTACGCCATATAGACGATTCTAATAGTACGTCTAACCACGCTGCTTCCGCACCTCGTTCATGCGCCGCACTGTATGTGACATGAATGAATGCATATTCGTTATCGCCGTTCGTATGAACTCGATCTTTTTCCAGGTACAATCGTCCCAATCGTTGAAGGCTTGGATGCATGGCTCAGGTGTCTTGAGCATCACAAGTAAATTAGGAACGCAGCCTGCGCCGAGTCTGGACGTCCTCAGACAGGCCCGTGCTTCCGGCAGTGGTGTCACTGGTGTGACGATTTCGCCTCGAGGCATCTGGAATGAATCACTGCCATGGTCACTTGAACACCACATTGCGGGTTGTCCCACGCCTATCAAGCATAAGGGTGTCTTCCGCGGCTAGATTCTGGCCGCCGGCGCTCCAAGTACGGCCAGATGCGAACATCGATCGCAGCCAGCTAAGAAAATTTCCCTTGAGCCTCGGAGCTGAGTTTCCCTTCTTTCGAAAAACAAAGGCTGTGAGTACTACTACGCCCACGACCTCGGAACAAGGGCGGGAAATCGGGATCGAGGCTGCCAGTGGTAGCTTGTCCTACCCTCTTCAGCGTTCCTTACAATCGTGGCGCTCCCCTCGATAAAGTGCCGCGAGGAGGGCAAACAAGTGCGTCCGGTGCCACTACAGTATTTCTAACTCAGACTGATTCCCATTGCTGTTTGCAATACAGCTCAGCGGCCCGATGCTTGCACGTTGTTTAGGATCACCTTCCCGCGTCATGAGAACGCCGTAATAAAAGACCGTGCCCCGTTCCCCACTCATGCTGCACCACCTTTCCCATTGATATCATAGATGTCCGCTCCTCCATTTTCGCCTACCGACACCTCAGAGCTGAGCACCGTCGGCTCCACCGATGTCATCGCCTTTGGCTCACCAAGTAGCGCCACTAGTGTATCCACGGCCATGTTGATGAACATCACCGACCTCCCAAACGAGGCTTATCCTGCTACCGACGTTATCAAGTACCTGATCGATACCGTGGGGCACGATGTTATGTCTTTCAGGCGCAACACCCAGGTGTCATACCTGCTCGTGGACAGGGCACGTGACATTTGCGATGCTATCAATGGTTACATCCAGAGAACCGAGGGTGGAGAAGATTGGATCAGTTTCGATAAATTTACTAATGCAATCGACCCTATCGAAGAGTGAGATACCCCATTGGCATTGCGTATAAAGGCTTGGTTGACGTCGTGAACCACTCCTAGGATTTTGTTCCAACTGATAGCATTTACGGAGGACGAGAAGGCACTCCACCTCACTACTGGAAACTCTGTTGAGGACTGTGTTGCTGCTACGGAACATTGGGCCACCAATCGGGAACAAATCTGGGACGCGTTGGATGTCCTCGAGACGAGGGAGGAGCTAACGGTATGTGATCCAACCCTCGGTGTAGCATACAAGTTCATTTGTTGGAACGGATAGGATTTGTTCTCCGAACTGGACATCCCCTCACGCCAAGTAGATCGGTCAGAAGCCCGAAGGCAAGATGACAAGACATTTTTCGAAGAAATCATTGGGGACATTAAAGACGCCCTCAAAGGGTATAAGAGGTATGCCTCGCGATCAACATTAACCTCGACCTCGAATTCAGTCCGACTTTTTCTAGGCTTCCGGGTGCCATCCGCAACGTAGATGCGAATCTAGACCGGTTGCATACCAAAATGACTACGGGATCTATTTTACCAGTAATTCTTTCTCATAATCCTGTGCCGCACCCTCCAGTCTTCTCATGTACTTGATGTAGTGGCTCGCCGTATTCATAGTGAAAACCGGCCTACTCGTGCAGGGTGTCGTTAAGCTGTCTCTGCGTTCTGCACCGATCGACCAGGCAACACGGAACCATCTGAGGTCAAGGTCTGTCTGGGAGTGTGCCGAAGAGTAAGCACGATATACAATTAGTATGCGAGTATCAAAATTAGGCCACTCTTTCAGGCTCGCGGAGCTCTTGAACTCGACGACTGGCGACGATAAGGCTTCAAAAGACAAAGTACGCCTCAAGTATGAGGCTTTTTTACGGCTTCTTCGTGTAAGCTCAGATCGTTCGCGGTGAAGTAGTATAGTCTGACTGCACGTCTACAGAATACGACAGCCTTATCGACTCCAAAGTCGTACATTGAGCTCATGAAGCAAGCCGGCCAAGTCAGACGGCCCTTCCAGGCTCAGGCCGTTGCACTCATTCTATTGTGCCGCAATCTTGTCACGGAGTTTGAGAAAGAGACCAACCATACTGCCGACAATGCCTTGGTCCTCGAAGAGTGCGTCGGCTCGAAATCGTCGACGTCGGGGTTGTCTACTGATTCGTGATTTTACTAAATCAGCACATGCGATGAAACACTCAAGTCGTTGAAGGAGGTCGTTGCTGCGGTGACGGAGTTGAAGATATTTGATATAGTCAACTTCGAAGACCATACTGCTTACAAGGCCCTTGGGGTAGCCGAATACCACATCAAGAATTGTTTCGCCGCCTTTGGTGTACGTATCTTAGCCATGCAAACGTACCATTTCCTGATTGCAAGCTCTCGTGCAGCTCGATGACCTTTGGAACGAGAAGGAGAAGCTCGTAGCTCAGGCGGTCAAGAAGGACAAAGACCGCATGGACGAGCTGAATAAACTACTTGCAACCGTGAGTAGCTTTCTGGTCCCGCGTACCACATATCTCATGGCCCATCTAGCGTCCTCCACTTACTTTACAAGAAAGGGCCGCGCAAGTCAAAGTAACTGTCACGGTGTGCTATCAATCTGAAGAGGTTGAGGGTGTCGTAGGCGACTTCATAGGTAAGGTCCCGACATATGCCTTGGTTCTCGGTGGTGCTGACGCTTTCCAGTCACCGTTGAGGGCTCCGCTCGTCTACACGCGGTGCGCTGGACAATTGCTAGAGACCTTGATGAACAACTAGCCAGGCGCGCTCGCCACGCTGGCGAATTCCTGCTCTCACAGGACGACAAGCTGTGCGATCTGAACAGCAGCGTTTCGGAGATCACCTCCGGAAACGAGTGCGCTTTGAAACTCATCGTCCGAGGCTGAGCATATCATGATCACGTATGATGCCGCTTATCGCTTTGCCGGCACCATCTCGCCTCATTATCTATCCTCTGCGTTCTGGACATCTTAATTCGTGATACCTTTGTACTCCAGCTACACGTAATCCATATTTCGTGACCATTCATCTTGTCGTCACATCACTAATCGGATGAAATGATATTACTTTCGGTCCATCACTCTGAATACTCCAGTGGTCAGCCCAGATGGCGTTGTGATGGTGCTTAGCTTAGGGCATGACACGCCGCAATACTTGTATCGTCTTCCATACTGACCAACAAAGGCGGCAATTCGTCGTATGAAAATGGCAGGACCATGTGTCAGTCTAGTTTTACCACTAGTAAGCCGTCGGAGAATTACAATAGATCTGGGAAGATACTCACCATGGTTGCGCATAGTCATGGCCAATGACTAGGCGCCAGAGCGGCGCGTTTCCACGGCATAGACGAAGCTGATTAATGAAGCGTAACTAGCGTAACTGCTTGGTAAGGCCTATTGAGGTGGCGTTGTCCTGTCCTTCTCGCGTGTTCCTCCATGTCGCAGCACCACTTCCGAGGTGACGTGTCCGCGGCGCGCCGTACATCGAGACCATCGAACCACGGGTGTTCATCATAGAAGGCGAACAAAGGGCTGTGAGGACGCAAATGACAACGAATCTTGTACGCGCAAGACTGGACGCGCAGAGAGAGATATAAGCGTGGTCGAGATGGGGCTGCTCAGCACACCGCACCCACATCCCAAATCGTCTTCTGCGTTCACAATGGCATTCAAGCTTCACGGATGGTCGATCTCCACTTGCACACGCCGCGTCGCCCTGATAGCCAAAGAGCGCAACGTCCCTTACGAACTCATCCAGGTCAACCTCCAGGGTGGCGAGCATAAGCAGCCGGCGTACCTCGCACACCAACCTTTCGGCCAGATACCCTACATATCGGTGCGTCGTTCTGCCTCCCCGCTTATCCTATCATTTCCGAGTCTGATGACTTTCCCCCTGTCGTCGAGTAGCAGGACGACGGCTTCGAGCTGTTCGAGTCGCGTGCTATCGGTCGCTACCTCGCGACCCTCGGGTCCGGCCCAGAGCTAATCCCCACGGAGCGCAAGGCCCACGCCAAGTTCGAGCAAGCGGCGGGCGTCGAGTATTCCGAGTTTGAGCCGGTCGCGGCTGGCATTATTGTAGAAAGGGTGTTCAAGCAGTACCGCGGGCAGACGGCGGATGAGGAGCGCGTCAAGGAGCTCATCCCTCAGCTCGAAAGTAAGCTGGACGCATACGATTCCATCTTGGGGAGGCAAAAGTACCTTGCTGGTGATGTACGTTTCCGTTCGATTGATCGTCCGAGACACGTGCGAGAAAAGGCTGTCGATGCTGATGATGCACTTCCTTGTGCAGGAGGTCACCCTCGCCGATCTCTTCCATTTGCCCCATGGGAGCTTAGTCTTTGAACATCTTGGATTGGGGGATCTGGAGAAGCGTCCAAATGTGCAGAGGTAAGCGATGTCTGATTCTTCGATCCGAATCTGGCCATTCGGGTGTTCTAACGGCCGTCGTTGTAGATGGTGGAAAGACATCTCATCCAGACCCTCGTGGCAGGCAGTGAAGAATGGGGCTTAAAAGCTCGGAACGAAGGCCACGTAAGGTTGAGTCGATAAAGTTTCCCCTTAAATCTTAGTATTATCATAGTACTGTATGGAGACCATATGAAATAATCGCGATTGTGTCTCAATGAATAACGATCCAAAAAATTCTCTCGACCACGGGGAAAGGAAGGAGTGGCATCTTGATTCATATCTTCCCTGGAACCATTCCGCATTTGTATTTGTCTCTGATCTCTGATCGTACTGACCAACGGAGAGCGCAGCATGGTGATGACATGAGTCGGCCGAGTTTGACCACAGTAAGCTATTCAATTCGGAGTGGTGACTAATAATACTTGGTAAGACCACTGAGCTGAGGTGGCGTCGTCCCTCAACCTACAACGATCAACGATCACTTTCGTGGTGACGTGTCCGTAGACATCGCAGGATCGAGCCGCTCGAGTAGTCCATCGTAGTGGAACATTACCATCAGAACGGAGGCGAGGACGCCCATGACACCAAACCTTGTACATGCGAAACTGGACGCGCGCCGGATATAAAGATCTAACGCTTTCGTGGGTTGTATAAGTTAGCCCCTTCCCGTACGTTCACCATGGCATTGAAGCTTCACGGATTTCCATTGTCCACTTGTACACGCCGCGTGGCCCTGATAGCCAAAGAGCGCAACATTCCCTACGAACTCAATGTTGTCGACCTTACGAAGGCCGAGCAAAAGCAGCCCTCATACATCTCGCACCAGCCTTTCGGCCAGGTTCCCTACATAACTGTGCGTCATTCCCCTTACTCTCCGCCTCCCCTATCGTCACGATGTCTTATGCGATGTCCTATCCGTCCCTCCGTCACTCCCCCGTGTGGACGAGTAGCACGATGACCTCGAACTGTTCGAGTCCCGCGCCATTGGCCGCTACCTCGCGACCCAAGGGTCCGGCCCAGAGCTGATCCCCGTGGAGCCCAAGGCCCGCGCCAAGTTCGAGCAAGCGGCAAGCATCGAATATTCGCAGTTTGATCCAATCGGGGGCGGGATTCTTGTAGAAAGGCTGTTCAAGCCGCGCCGTGGGCAGACGCCGAACGAGGAGCGCGTCAAGGAGCTGGTTTCTCAGCTCGAGGGTAAGCTCGATGGATATGAGGCCATTTTGGGCAGGCAGAAATACCTTGCTGGTGATGTACGTTCGTTCGATCGTCCGAAACGCGTGCGAGGAAAAGCTGTCGATGCTGATGATGGACTACTACCTTGCGCAGGAGATCACCCTCGCAGATCTCTACCATTTGCCATATGGCACGACGATCTTTGACCAGCTCGGATTGGTGAATCTGGAGACGCGTCCAAATGTGCAGAGGTAAGCAATGTCTGATTCTTCGATCCGAATCTGGCCGTTCAGGTCTTCTAACGGTCGTCGTTGTAGGTGGTGGAAAGACATCTCATCCAGACCCTCGTGGCAGGCAGTGAAGAATGGGGCTTAAAAGCTCGGAACGAAGACTACGTAAGATTGAGCCGATAAAGTTTCCCGGTGAATCTTAGTACGGACAACCATATGAAATAATCGTGATTGTGTTTCAATTTGGAATGTGAATACTAACGACCCAAAGAATTCTCGACGTCGTGTTATTGATGAGGAAAATGCGGAAGATCAGGAAGAGTGAGCACAAGGAAGAAAGAGCGGCATCATCCCCGCATTATCACGGTCTGCCCGCTGTGATTCATATCCCCCTAACAGGGTGTGATGATGCTTTGAGCAATTGAGCTTCAGACCTGTCTGCATCTGTCTCCCGTACTGATCACTGATCAACGGGGTCCAGCGCACCATGTGATGACATGATGGCCAGTAATTCCGAGTCGGAGTCACGGGAGATAATAGTAGGTGGTGAGGCCAACTGGGGCCAGCAAATCAGGCAAGGGCCTTGGATGGCCTTCCAAGGACCGGCCCACATCCCCAGTCCGTGGACCACTTTGGGGGGTCATTCCTTGCAAGGTACACCGCCCCTCGGCAAGGCAT
>Ga0137397_10000317_pt1 | contig 32884 bp, 45 predicted proteins | sample czorhiz116metaG_FD_106658 | JGI IMG/M metagenome (GOLD analysis project Ga0137397, IMG submission 106658) | Vadose zone soil microbial communities from Angelo Coast Range Reserve, California, USA - czorhiz1.16 metaG | ecosystem: Environmental > Terrestrial > Soil > Vadose zone | place: USA... | reverse complement strand
TTGGGTAGGCCAGATCTCAATCTCACAGTGGAGACTTGGGCAGGCCAGATCTCAATCTCACAGGTTTGGAGACTTGGGTGCAAAGACGTAGCTATGGTTTGGCCGGCGCATCACAGTGACTCTCATGTGGACTTATAACCCCCACCTTTTGGGGTTTCTCATCCTTTGTCACCCTCCTTCTTCAAATCTTCATGCCTTCTTCATCTCCTAAGAGGGAGCGCGATCCGTCACCAGCGCCAGCACTCGCCAGGAAGCGGGGGCGTGGTTCAACTCGCCTTTCATGTGCGGAGTGCAGGAGGTCTCGTTAATTACTCCACTAGCTTCTATCACATTCTTACCATATACTTGTTCAGATTGAAGCTTCGCTGCGATCGAGGAATCCCTTGTACCTCTTGCGTCAAGCGAGGTTGCGGGGCCATTTGTCCAGATGGTAATCACGAACCCATTTTCAATCTCTTACTTGAGACAACCTCGACTCACGATCGTCTCCAGGTTCACTTACCACCGGACAGGGTAATCGGTACGGTGTTGACAAGGCTTTATGACCGTTATTGTCCTAATTCTACGCATAGGTTTGTACTTGCCTCTACGCAGGAGCTGCATGAGAAGATCACGGAGCTGTGTTCTCGTGCTCGTGATCTTGAGAATGCGCTCAAGAGTGCGCATGCTCACAGCTCAAACGAGTCTCACCCGCTACTATCGGAGGAGCTATTGAAGGTCAAGGCCCCTTTACAACGCGACGCGCCCCTGATAAATCCTACCACGATACATCAGCAAGAAGAAGAAAATAACCCGGACGTGATAGATAATTTCGGCACGCTAGCAATCAACGGCGCGGGCAACACAAGCTACTACAGCCAGTCCGCGAACTCATGGGTGAGGAGGCAGTTAGTCGTACTAAAGATCAATGCGCTGACGCTCTTCGCCTTCGATTTGATAGTACTTCCTGCAGGTTCGACAGTTCCCAATGGCTTCGTCGTTTGGTGACTTACGCTCTACCCTTCAGAATGAGATGGAAGATGAGCCAAAGCATGAATGTTTTCATAACCTTCGTAACATCTTGCCCGCCGACATACTTCAGTTCAGCGGCTCGCTCCCTCTCATGCCAATCAGCCGCCCGTCCGATGACACGATAAAGGAGCGCTTACGAAACTTACACTGGTACTTGCCCTCGGCGGAAAAGGCTGCCGAGCTCCGTGATCTATACTACACGTACGCCGCATGGATGTGAGTTTTCCTACGTTCCGCTGCATCAGTCCTGGCACTCACGACATCACGATTCAGGTACAACCCCATTTCTATCTCTGATTTCAATACCGCCATTTATTCTACCCTTTTCAAATCTCAGTCGGCACTAGCGACGAGCGACGAGCCAAATGCAGTGGTGTCGCATCGGCTATCAGTTATGTTCATGGTCCTTGCCATTGGAAGCCTGATGGATACCCATCTCCCTGCATACAATGTTGAAGCGGAGAAGTATCATCAACTCGCCCGCGCAACCCTTTTCCAGAACAACGTCTTTGATGAGCCCAACCTTGGGATAGTCCAGGCATTGTACCTCATGTCCTTCTATCTTTTCTTCTCGGATAGGCATGGCACATCTGGGGGTTCACGCTGGGCAATCACGGGAATGGCAGCAAGGATTGCTCAAAGTGTAAGTTTATTCGTATGCAGATGGACGCACTGGCTCAAACTGCTTCTTCTCTTCCTCGCCCTTAGATCGGACTTCGTGAGTTCTATTGCAATATCCCTGCTTACGGACAGTCCCTAATGAGTACTTGCTATCCCTCAGATCGCGACTCAGGTCGATGGAAATTGGATCCCTCCGAGACGCAACGGAGGCGGGAGGTATTCTGGGAACTTTTTGTGAACGATTCGTGGCAGGTAAGTAGATTATTAAGTGTTTAGGGTCTTATCTGACATGAATTTTGATACAGTCTCTTACGTTTGGGCGCCCACCGGCGTTCACTACCGCCCATGTGGACTGCAAGATGCCATTCCAGGGCGAACCTTCTATTGAGGACGCATGTTGGTCTTCCACATTCTCATGCGGACAGAAAACTGACATTTGATCAGTCAATGCCTGGAAACACCGGTTCTCTTCCGAATGCATGGCCGCCGTCCACGACCAGGTGTTTGGAGCAAGAACCCCCACTTATGCCACCATTCTGCAACTCGACAGGAAGCTTCGTGCTTATCAAGTGCCCCCGGCTTTACAGATTGCCGGCTTCGGGGGCACATCCTCAGAGTCGCATACCGGTTCCTACACTGAGTCGACCCCGCTCACGCTGCAACGCCACATTGTTTTGGCTATCAGGGAAATGAGTCGGTGTCCCCTTCCTCGGCACCTATGATTGCATCGATTGACCACCTTGACAGATTTGTTATATATGCACCGTGGCTTCTTTGCGCACGCACTAAACAATTATCCTAAGGACCCACTCGGCAGTCCATATGGGACATCTGTTATCGCCGCATACAGAAGCGCTGTCTCATTAGTCGGGCTGATGCGAAACTTGCATTCTCAGCTGCAAGAACCGATGGAAAGAATGTGGTTCCTGTGGACCCACATGTTCTCTTGCGCGGTATGTTCCACCTACAAGAATGGGGCCAATCATCGGTCATTGATAGGATTTATCTATAGATTATCCTGGGATCAATTGTGACGCGCTGCCCTTCCCTGAGTTTGGCGCCATCCGCGCTTGTACAACTTGATGCAGCTTGCACGCTTTTCTCCAAGGCGGCCCCAGGATTCAAGGCGGAGAAAGTCTTGGTAAGGGACCTTTCTCCTTTCTTGGGAAAATGATTCTTACAAATGTCGGCGTGGCTCAGGAAATCATGCTCAAACTGCGCGAGAAGGCGGAGTTGAGCTTGCAGGCTTTCAAAGATGGGAGGGAGTCGCCGCTTGCCCGTACTGTTACTTTTTCTGACAGCGACCGAATCCCCGAAGATGACGAACTGGCTGTGCTCGGCGGGGGGACTCGGCTCGTTGGGAAAGGGTCTGCGGCTCCTACACGTTCTTCCTCTCCCGCAGTCGTTCAGGCGTCACCTACGTCGAACCGCCTCCTCATACCCTTCCCATTCGAGCAGTGCATAGACGAGCGAGCGCGCCCAACCGTATTGGACTACCCGAGCGCATTCGTGCCGCCGCCGCCGCTTCTGTCGCAACCTCCCGCTGCTGCCAACTATACCAACAATGTGCACCTCCCCTCCTCGTCGTTACCAGACGCGGCGGCATTTTTCGACATCGCTGCGGCATACCCGAGTCCAGCCATCTCCTCTACACTGTCCTCAGCCGTTCAGACGCCGCGGTCGCTTGGGCCTACGGACGATGCGCTGGATTCCTCCATGTTTCTGACGTACTTCCCGGGACTCGAATACGCAGGGTCCACCGGTGCCGGTGCCCTGCTTTCCCCCATGCGCCTCGATTCTCAGATTCCTGAGGAGTATGGTGCCCAGAACACGAGGCCCGAGGAGACCATGCAGAACTCTTGGCAAGATTTGATCGCACAATTCGGGTTGTGTTAGCTGTATGATACTTACGAACATTATTTACGAATAGCTACTCCGGTGAACGTGGGCATGGACGTTAATTTATGATGACCTGTACTGTACTGTATTGATAATGCTTTAAATATGCACCTTTAAGGACCTCATTTGTGTGAGTAGAGTCGAGCGCGGTACCTGGCACGTGTCTCCGACGCGTGAGCGTGCGGCGGTCGTAGGCCAACGATGCCGAATAACCAAATATGGAAATCGGATGCACGGGGAAAGCGTGCCACTGCCACTGCTTGACGCCCCGTGCAATCACGTTTCCCACTCACCCTACCCATCCCCTTCCTCTCCTTAACTATATGTCTTTGTGCGGCTCGTCATCAAATAAACCATCTTTTGGAAGGGGTAGACCCGTACGTCATCGGTTCCTTTCTCCGCACCTTGGAAAAGCGTCCGAGCGCTTCTAATCGTGTAACGGGCGACAGGTACAACGCAAGGTAGTTGTATGTGGAGATGGCGCATGTGGTGCGCAGGTCCCCACCATTTTCTTCTGTGAATGCCGCTTCATTTGACGTACGATATAGGCAAGACCTCGCTGCTGAACGTATTCACGCGTGGTTACTTCACACAAGTCTAGCGCGTCGTCCTCTCCTTTCCCGATTCTGACGGCGTAGCTGATTGGGGAATGACGTTACTAGCGAACCAACCGTCTTCGAGAACTATGTCCATGACCTATATGTTGATGACCAAGCGGTAGAACTGAGTCTATGGGATACCGCCGGTGCGTAAATCCTCACAGTATGGTTCGTGGACGACCACGTCGAACCTATGTTGTTCTATCAAAGGCCAAGAGGAGTTTGACCGGCTACGCTCGCTCAGCTACGCGGAGACCCATGTCGTGATGATGTGTTTTTCAGTATGCCCAGACTCAGGACGTTCTTTACTCTGTCGTCCTTACGAATGTTCATTTCATAGGTTGATAACCCAACGTCACTAGAGAACATCGAGACAAAGGTGAGCATTTTGTCTCTTGAGTACGGATGTAGTTGTCCTCTTGTTCTCAACGTTTATCCCGCCCTTAAGTGGCTTGATGAGATTCTGGAGTACTGCCCGGGCGTTAAGGTGCGCCACCCATATCTCGGACACGCTTGAATGCGCTTTGATCAACGTACTTCCAGCTTGTGCTCGTCGGTGCGTAGTATCATTCGTTTGGGATTAGCGCATTCGTTAACAAAGCGACTATCAGCCCTCAAATGCGATCTTCGTGATGATGCTTCGACCAGAGAGCGGCTTGCACGGTATGGCATGCAGGCGGTTCAGTACGAAGAGGGTCTTTCAACAGCACGTCGAATACGCGCTTCACGATACCTTGGTATGCAATTCCCCTTCCTTCGCCTTATCCCCCCCCTTTGATCGTCTATCTTTTGGTGGGTAGAGTGCAGTTCAAAACACAACCGCGGAGTAAAGGAGGTATTCTATGAGGTTGCTCGCGTATCCCTCACCACACGCGCAAGGGGCCAAAGTGGTGGGGGCGGACCAAGGAGTTGTGTTGTGATGTGATACTTACGCCTTGCACCTTATTCGTTACCATTTTTTTTGCCACCAGGTCTTAGTCGTTCTGCTGTCCCTTGGAATAATGCTACTCACGCACACATGCTCTCGCACTCCGTAATCCATGTACTGATCCATGTAGGTATCACACGCGTTACACTTGAAACGTATTCTGCATAAACGAGGTATCTCATCCGGTAAGGTGTGGAGGAAAGCGGCCAATGTGAGGCGGCTCGGTTACGGAATGTTGCATGTGGATTTCCAACAATTGAAGAACTGTGATTCGGGAGCCGTGTGCACGCCCATTGCTTGGCACTTGCAGGGTCATTACGGCGCATGGGACAACCGGGAGAACCAAGACGATGGGGAATTCGGGATTCCCATCAGCTGCTACTTGAATTCACCGGCAGGAGAGGCGTACCGTAACGCAGTACAGGTTGAGAGCGCCATGAGAACTTCACTATGAGCGCATGCATTGGCCTTGCCAGTGGTGGCACGTAAGCGGAGAAAGGAGATCCGAAACCGAACGTGGATAGGGAAATGCCTAAAGTCTGTTTCGGCCCGTGCACGGTTGTCGTTCGATAGTTAAGGCACTCGCAGCAATCAGCTAACCAGCCGTACTCTGTATTAATTCGGACGGACGTCCTTAAAGCTGTGCAATTAACCACCTCTTCAGCGACCGTCCTCTTCGTTCGAACTCTTTTTCTCATGAAAAGTCGACATCAAACCCTGCAGCTGGCACCATGTGCAGTGCTCCACACATTCGGCGACCCGACTCGGACGCAATGATGATATAGATCATTAATTGGAGCGTTTAGTTTGGAGCGGGCGCTGCCTGTCACAATCTCAACTTGTTCAGCTACCAAACGCCCCCCCTCCGGTCGGGGGATTACATAGCCGGCGCCACCGATGCCCAGCAGCCTTTCCATACAGATAAGATCCGAAAACGACTCGGAAGATGAAACGACCAGTGATTTGTGATGGTGCCACTTTGGCGCTACATGGGGATAATGATGCATCGATGATGCATCGACGAGCGCGCCGCGCTGGCTCCCCCGCCAGCCGCGGCATGACCAATGACAATCATGGACAGGACAAGGAAGGCTTAGGAAGGCTCCACAAAACGAAGAATGATCGAATGATCCCAACAACACACATATGGACATCGAGCACGAGCACGAGCATCCCATATTCCATACTCGTATTTTATTTATTCCAATCTCGAATCTAGACGCTTCGTCGCCCCTGATGACCAAAACCTGACGCCCTGCCAGCTGTGCCAGGGCTGCAGCGCAATTAGTTGAACAGAGTAAGCTGGAAGGCACTTTCGAGTCGCCCTCCGTCGTCTTCAATTTACTCGGCTCTCCGGCTCAAGAAAGGGCCAGGTCGGCTGCCGAGCACAGTCATCCTAGAAAGGCTGAGTGGAGTATTCATAGCATTCCCCAGTCATGGGGGCGTATGCTTGCGGCAGCGGCGACGCAAAGATTCCACCGCACAGAGGGTACTCCCACGGCGGCAAAAGACTACCGCGTGCTTCGTCCTATTTTTTAATCTATCCCTCTGCAACCGCTAGTGCCAGTGTCCACATGGTGGTAGGATTGATATTATTGTCAGTCCCGCAGCCATATCATGATTGTTACCCGTCTTTGTCACGGCGCAAATTCCGACGAAATGGCCACTCTCATATATGCAACTAGTCGACCTGCGCCGCCAGCCAACTCGGGTAAAGAGGAGATCTCCCTTCGAACATAGCCCGATATGATACCGGTTATCAGGGTTCAATCAAGGGACCATGACAGGCCGCCGTCGAGCACAGTATGAGTAGGGCAAGAGGCGCTCGCGAGGTGTGTATCGGAGCAATGGGCGGTTTGCTTTCGTCGTCGTCGAGGACTCGGATTCTGAGAGGAACGTATTTTGAGTTATTAGCGTTACAAGTAGCCCAAAGACGGCATTTAAAACGCCACGATCTCAGATTTTATTGTCGTTGTGTTTTCTTCGGTAGATAAAAGTTCATTGATCAGGCTCGAAACTGACCCGCGGAAAGCGTGAGAAAACGTGAAATCAAGGCACGGGAAATTACGATAAGACATGTAAGTAGCGACGACGAAAACAGGAAGGTCAAAATACGCCAAAACCAGTCATTTGCTGATAAAAATGATTAGTATCGAGGATGAGAGCGCACTTCATGGATTGACTCACCGGAGGGACTCCAAAGGCCATCCCGGTTGCGCCGTTCGCTGGAGGCACTGGTGGAGGGGCTTGGCCAGCAAAGCTGTCAAGGACTTAGTGATGAGAGAAAACGAGAGTCGAGGAACCTGTACCCATTTCCTTGTGTCAGCAGAAGCCGGTTCCCAAAGCCTCCGGGATTGATCATGGGAGCATCAGCTTCCTGTTGCTCCTTCTGTTTCTCCTTCGTTGACCGTTCCCGTACTTCCCTCTCTAGGGCCGCCAACTTGTCGACCAGAGTTCGTTGATGTTGGATCTTGTATGGCATGTAGAAATCATTCAGACCATGCTGCCACGATAACTCCTCGACAACGTCCGAGCGCAGCAAGTCGAAGCAAATGTACAGCAATGCCGCGAAGCACTCCTTGTTCCCGATATCCACGAAATAGGAAAGTAGTTCCTCGGCGATTTCTGTGGATCCAGAAACGGAAGCTGTGACCATCGCATCTTTGTACAACTTGTCCTGCTTGCTAAGGGAGATAGACTCTTCCCAGCGACCATTTTTCTAAGGTCGAGATATGTCAATCGTATCCCAATGATTAAATTTCGAGTACGCACCTTATACAAGTGCGCAGCAAGTCTGCGGAACTCGAGTAGTTCATGCTTTTCTAATCGCCTGGCGAGACCACCGTTGTCGAAGTTATCGAAGCTGTCAATCGAATCTCGCAGCGTTTTGTAATCCTCCTCTTCAATGAGTAGGTCATTGTAGGCATCATTTACGGCCTCGATATTGAGCTGGAAAAGGAGTAAGTATGCGTCCTGGCTCAAAGTGAACGGACCCACGTCTTGCACGGCAATCAGATAAGAGCGGATGAGGGGTATATGATCAACCTGGCGGAACATGCGCACGACGCGTGAGTGGTCGATGCGCGGGATGAGCACCGTTAATAGGTCTGTCAAAAGGGGTGGCTGTTCTTGCAGGTAGAATGACAAGGCCTTGTAATAACTGATGCAAAAAGGTTAGTGGTGGTATCAGGGAGAAACGCCATGATTCTGCGATACCCACATCTCAACGTTCGCCACGCGAACAATGACCTCTTTGAATTGATTGTGCTCCCAAGCACCAGAAGATCGTTCGATCATGGCGAGGGCGGCATTATCCTGTCATGTTTTGTTAGGTATGCCGATGTCAAGCTGGCGACTCATACGCACAAATTCGTCGTATTTCACGTAGAGGAAAACGAGCTCAGACCATAGGTGTGCCTTCTCTGCAGCACGGATAACCTTCGGGATGTTGATACGTGAGACGAAGAGTTTCAAATGCTCCATCACTAGAAACAGCGTTCAGCTTGCATTACGCTCCTTGAATGGGTATTCAGACTCACGCTTCTCGGGGCGGTACTTGCTGTAGAGAATGGATAATTCAGTGAAGATACCCATCTATCCCATGAGTGAGCTACGAGATCAACTGTGCGATACGAAATGAGCGTACATGAGCCCTCTCTAAGCTGAGGCCAGCCTCGAGAAGGGAGATGATTTCCTCAAAGTGACCGCGACGCTCGTAGCCTTGAATCAAAGCAGGAAGCTCTTCTGCATGAACGACGATGTTGAGGCCACAAATTTGAGCCTATGGCACTTAGATTCAGAGAAAATATCATTTTGGACGTTAGAAAACTCACGAGACGGAACTCTGATTTCTCCAAGCATGCAGCATGTACCTGCTTCCAAACCCTGACGGCTTGTTAGGTTCGTATCTAGACTCAAAGGGAATCAAAACTTACTGTGTATTCCCAGCTTTACGTGCACTTTCTACAGCGGCTTGGTTCTCGCCAAGATAAATGAGGGTTGTTGCAAGGCGAGCCCAGTTCGAAATGCTTGTAAAAAGAAGTTTCGCAGCCTGATACAATTCATCTTCGAAGCACTTTTCTCCAACTTCGAGGATATCTGCGACGTTGGTGAAATTCAGGAAGTCTTCCATGTCGTGTAGGCGATCCGTTTTTGCATATGCGTATGCGAGCTCAGTGTCGATCTTAGGCTCACGGAGGCTCTTGCGCGCCATTTGAAGGAAACGGACCAGATCGTCATATTTGCCAGCATGATTAGCGATCTCTATGACCTCCGAGAAGTTGGAAGGATCATCAGCCTTGATGTAGGAATCTAGTGACGATTAACGTGAGCTGAGTTAAGTGAACGAGGAAACGCAAAGCGGCACCGATTGAGTCACGGATCCGAAGACCGTCAAGCTGCGCCTTAGCCAACCGGCTCCAAACTTCTGGCTTGTTAACCTTGTTGGCGTAGTCCAGGCCACGGTCGATCGAGATAATGTATTCCACGAGCACGTTGATGGCATTCACGTGTTGCTCATATTTCTTATAGATGGTGAATGCTTCTTCGTAGAGGCCGTGATCGGTGGCAATCCGGGCGATTTCCCCTTCGTCATAGTTCTGCAATTTGTTGATATATCCAACGACCTTCCCCTTATCAGCACGTATAGCTGTGAGCAACAGCAAGTTCTGGAGATTCCTATTGTCGCTGAATGGTGAGGGCTCAAGGATAATCTTCTCAAGTAATTCAATGAGCTCGATGGGAAGATCGGCCGACAGGAAGGATTTGACGGTAATGGAGACGTCATCCGGGTCCGTGCTCTCAGGAACAGCAGTCGCGACCACCTGTGAGAAGACGCTTGGCATCGTGAGGGTATTCAATCTGAAGGCCCGTACTGACCTGATCAATGAGCTGGCGCCGGTACATGTTGTCCGGGACAAGAACCTGCGCCCACAACTCAGGAATACGACGTTTGACAAGGTAGCGTGCCTGTTGCTTGAACATTGAGTTCTCGTTCGTGATCGCGATTAACTCTTCATCGCAAAAGCCCTTGGCATATGCAATGTACGCAAGGTAGGGGTCGCGAGCCTCGCAGAATTTACCAATAACAAGTGGTTCATACAACTTGAGGGGTAGATGTTAGCATTTGAAGATAGAAAGGCAGGGGCACATACGTTATTCTCCTTCAAAAATTGCTCAGGATTGTTGTTACTGTCGATAGAGATTTTCGCAATCGCATTGTAGATTGCAGGGTCTTGGCTGCCAGCCTGAACGCGCGTGTCCAACCATGGCAAGATAAGTTTCAGGCGGTTACGCTGCTCGACCTCGTTCACTAGCTCATCGATGGGGAAGGTACCCGTCACCGACGCAAGGAGACTCTTGATTGTTGCCTCGTCACAGTCGACATCCAACAAACCACCGATGACTTGAGGAGTGCGCACGGAGTTCACGCGCTGCACGTACACTTCGATGAACTTTGTGAGACCGTTTTGATACAGATACAAGACCAGGTCGTGCACAAAGTCGAAGCGGTCGCAAACGATTATGAGCGGAAGCTGATCTGCAAGCTTGGCCTCTTTCAGGAAGTTCTTGACCTTCTCGGGATTATAAAAATTGGACTCCCTGCAGATACGCTCAACCTCACGAATCTGACCAGTCCTCGTAGCAGCCTGGATATACTTGAAGTGAACCTCCGGGTCCTCGCTCAGATTCACGACAGAACCGAGGTAATAATAGAGACCTAAGAGACAATGGATCAACCCCGGTCAGATAAGTCCTGTCGGGCTTACCTTCAAAGCTCTTGAACGACTCAAACATCTCAATAAGCTTAACTGCGCCAAGAATGTCGGAATACTTGGTAGCGATCTGAACCACGATCTGCAAATTCTGGCGAATGTTCACACGTAACATCTCTTGCATGCATCCCATCGATTGCTCCGTGGTGAGACGGCTGAAATAGCTGACAAGCCACTGAACATGCATGTTAGCAAGCAAATGTATTCAAATGGATTGGACACGTACATCAGGAGCAAGAACATTGGTATGAACGATGGCTCTTTTGATATCTGCAAGATCCTCGTAGTGCTCCAAAGCCTTCACTGACAGTTTAAGTTTCGTACGCTGATGACATGTAAGATAATTACCCTCTGCAAAAGGCCGGCCTTCTCGCATAAATTGGCGATGCGAGGGCGGTCGTAATGGGTGAACATTTCATTGCCGAGAATTGCATCAGCAACTTGAGGTGCGTGAACGAGGTTCATCTCGAGAAGGCGTGTCTGCAACGGTCCCTGCTCCGGTTTGTTCTCCTTGAGCGCATCCAACAAAAATGAGGTGGCAGGCTGGATCATGTTTTGGGACATGAAGATGTCGACAACCTTTGAGAACGCCATCAATCAATGTCATTGCCAATAAGTGAGGAATCACTTACCCGCTCGATGTCGACCAGGGGCCCACCTTCGTCGTTGACGAGTGCCGATGCAAATTCGGCACCTTTGTCGGGATTTGTGCGCATGATGTGCTGCAAGAGAGCGACGTAATCTGGCTGATATCCAACCTTCTTTGCGTACAACACGATTTTTTCCGTTTGCCCCGTCTCAGCAAAGCATGCAATAACTTTGTTTGGCACATTCGCACGCAGGTACACGCTCAGAGCAAGCGTCATATCATGTAGGCGCACAATATCACCGAGTTCCTCGCTGCAAGTGAGCTACGAGCACGCTGGTCAGAAAATAGAATAGGACAAAGTTCGTGGAAATCACCTTGTTCTCTTTGAGCCATTTTTCTAGGAGTTGTTTCCTACCCTGCTGCAAGACTGGGCGCGCGAGCTCCACAGACTCGAGATGATTGAGTTCCCCTTTCTCTAGGAGGATGCCGAAGTACTGGAGAATAGGAGAAAGACCTCCGGGAGCAGCAGGCGCCTGCTTGAACGACTCGATGACCTGCGCGGTACGCAAGATACCCTATCAATCAAGTATGAGCAGGTCCTCTTAGGGCAAAGAATTGAATGCGGAGACAAACCCTTGGTGAGTTCGCCGCAATCTTGGCGGCCTCGTTGTACTGGCCACTCTGAAACAGTGCCTGGTACTGTTGTATATAAAGGTCGTCTGCACCAGGCAGGTTACCACGACTTGCAAGCTTGAATGCGAGCTCCGTGTTATTCAGTGTGTTTAGAATGTACGGTATAATGGTTTGTTCGTCCACGCTAACGCCAAGTACCTGACCCTTCCGGTTGATGCACAAAATCCCATTGGTCGCTTCGTGCTCGGTGGTCACAAAAATTGCCTCGCCGGAGATACGGTTCATGTAAATGCATGCACCGGATTCGAGATCGTATAGGTGAATGAAGCCATATTTCGTCGCGAGGTAGACAATTCCATGTTTCTTGGACATCTGCATGGCTACGGGGAAGTCGTTTGTGGCCTCAGGTGGGAAGTAGACGTCAACGGCTTTCTTCGCAAACTGAGGGTCGGGAGCCTGATGGTCGATCTCCACAACATGCAACTGACAAGACCGAGGTTCACTCCAAAGAAAAATGACACTATGCAACAAACACGCGCACCTTGGCCCCATTACCTGTCCGTACGGCAAACGTAAACAACTTCGTTACGTGCTGGTTCCCCTCGATCTTCACTTCCGCAAATGCGGCAGCATGGCCCTCAATGGGTTGTGACACTCCACGCTCGCGACTGTAAAGTTGCATGGCTCCCTTTACTTTGAAGGCGCTCGGATTCGCAGTATTTCCCGAAATGCCGATCAAAACCATCCACTTTTCGTCTGCGGAAGTGCGATAGTTGATGATTTGGCTGCCCGCAAGTGTCGCATGACGGTCAAAGATTTTCTGCGGCGGGGACGTCGTGTCGTTTATGTTCCAATGAAACACCGAAGTATCCGTGACAATGCCTAACGCAGATTCGGAAATCCACTTCCAGAAAACGACGTTTTCGTTGTTCTCGTGGGACTTGACTTTCTGTTTCGTGTTGATGTTAAAAATCTGCAGAGTCCTGTTCGCTGCAGTAGATTTTAGCATGGGCCAGATTCCGAATATTGGTTATAGAACTTGCACTTCAGGGCCAGAATCTTCTGGGTGGGATGCATGATGGCGGAATCAGCACCGATTGGTCTCCGAAGGACATCATGGGCGTTCGAGAGGTCGATGATGACAACTTGATTCTGCTCGTTGACCTTTTCGCGCACACAGATGAAATGGTCGGACTCGAGTGTTAAAGTCTGTATGACGAATGACCATGTGAGTAAAACGAAAGAACGGGAGCAAGGGGGTCATATGAACCTGGAACGAAATTGAAGATGGTTGAACGCCAAGACTGGAGAGTTGTAGATGCTCGGCAAACGCGATGGGTTTAGAAGTATCCATTATGAAAGAACAAGGGGAGTGTGAACGCCGTTACACGGCTCGTCGGGACGCGTCAGAGGAAGAGTTGTGAAAGCAAAGCCTGCCCAAGTCGGTCTCACTCAAGTGACATAATTTGGGCTTGTTTGCACCGTATTATATCATTAACGCAGTAACCACAAACACCTGTCTAGTAGTGTCTACTCTCCCGCTAACGCCAGAGCTTGCTCCAAATCATCTTCCTCCGCCATCGTCGTAGGAGGTGGCGCATTTCCGTAGATCAATCTCTGCACAATGACCGCTGAGGAGCCAGGAGTCAGGAGTCAGCCGAAACTACACCTCCTACCACTTACCAATGTCCACTGAGAGTTGGAAAATTGCACAAATCTTGAACTGTAAGGGCGAGCCTTGTGCGAAGAAGTAAACTGTCCTGAAAACGATCCATAGATCTTCGCATTTGTGAGGTGAACGCAAATAGGATTATGGCCGTACTTGAACGAGTCTCCCCCAACCCAGCCCACTAGTGTCGACATTCGGAAGCCATATAGAGATCGTTGCTTGTAGTTACTAGACGAGTATAAGTATGTCACCGTGTTTGAAGAGGAACGTGAACCAGCCTTATAAACTGCGGCACGGGCAGCGTGCTCTCCAGTCCCAATGCAATGAAGCCAAGGAACCATACGAAAACGTCCGATCGGCCGAATATAAGCACCAGAATCGTAAGGAGGACACTAACATCAATGAGAAGACGACAATAATTATGATTCCTTGTATCCCTACATATAACCTGCAAGGAACTCGATATGTTGCGAGTAGGTCGTCCACTGCCAGAAGCCCAAAGGTCGGGAAGACGCGCCAAGGTTCTCAGGACTTAAGCGAGGGGGATAGAGAACGCAGATGTACAACAACGCCAGCTAAGACAGGTCAGCCTTCCTTAATGGTATGTGGGAATAACTTACTTGGCACAGAATCATCAGAAGGGACTGCACCAAGAGCGCGAACTCATAGTGCTCTCCGAGCCAGAAGAAGCATCGAGTAATATTGGCAAGCAGCCTAATCCGACAACTGGTCATTAAGCATAATGCACAGAAAAGGGTTTTGAGTTGCGCACAGAACTGCACAGACGTCTCGAGAAAACCCCGTAGAATCTCTGAGAAGTGGATGAGTCAGAATTCTGGGTGCAGGTAGTGACACGTACTTCTTTCTGAGAATGGACGCGGTCTGATCGACATAGACGAGTGGCGGCCCAACAGCCATGCCTATCGATGCCAGGGTTGAGATCCAAGGAGGAGCCATCCAGTTGGTTTTGCTTCACAGCGGATAAGAATTGCGTCGTGAATCAGTGGCCAGTGGCGTAGAATAGACACGTCAGTCCACTCACGTCCGTCACGGGGTCCACGTGCACGAGTGATAGACGTCGATAGACATTGAAGTTATTGAAGGTGGTTACCGTCTCCGAACCACGAAAGGAGAACCTGAATGTTGTATGTCGACAAAGCGAACGTTTCTCTCGAGGTCGTCCCCCAAGCTATCTCAAAACTTTGTTCCTCTTTGAACCATGATCAATGCATGATTAAATTTCAGGGCTTGTATCTTCAGTATAACATGAACGTCGGTCCAATTTATACCGCATATGATCGACAAATCGGCCATATTCAAGTATAAGCGACCGGGGAGGATTTCTTAGGTGTTTGAGTTCGTTGGCTAAGCCCCTAACATCATCCATCCGTTCAGCCCATGTACAATGCGGTAGGCAGAACCTATTGCGAGTAGTCAAGAACCCTGAGGAAATGCCGCACCCGTACACTCCAAATCGGTTTGGCCACTATTTTCGGTGTTCTATTCGACTGATAGCACACTCCCATGTCACCTTGATTTACGAACTGTCACGACCCACTTACCGAACGGCTCAGATGCGGCCCCAGGCAGACCTTCACTGCTTAGCATACGACCCATGTCCCCACTTCCGACTCAAGACGTCATGCCTAGGCCCCTCCGAGGGAAGTTTGCGTCGTTTGCCACGACCTCGGATGCTCCAGCCATCTACAGGGATGCTGACGAGAATGCCTGAACTCGTCGTGGGGGATCATAGCGATAGTTCCACTCGACTCTGGCTGGTTCCTCACGAGTCGGTGCTACGTATGGTCACGGCATGCCACGACCGGTTTTACAACGCGGATAAATCTAGAGTGTGAGCATTTATGGCATTGTTCTAATCCCGGAGGTGTGTCAAGAGAATGGGCAACTTGATGCGATAGATAAATGGTTCGTCCCGCTACTTTTATCAGCTCCTGCATCGCTGTTTTCATAGTCTACGCAAGGTCGAGATATTCGAGACAGCGAAGCGATTTTGCAAAAGTTCTCGTATTTCTTCACCGTGTGACCACCCCAGTCGAAGTATGAGAGTTGCTGCCGGTATCCGTATTACTTCTTGCGTAGGACATACCGTCTCACTGGTCTTCTTGCAGGGGTTTCCGTGTCCCAAATCATGTCGGCATCGGGCTACCTCGTTCGAGTTCCAGCACAGGCTTCACAAACGCGTCCTGACTTAATCCCCCAGCCTTTTGCTCACTGCGATACGGTGCTCGTTCCCGTACCTTGGGAGTGTATCGCAATCCGTGCTTCTGAGTCACCGCTGGCCCCTAATACACACGCCCCGAGTACGCGCGTCTTGGCCGACGTTGGTACACCTCAGGTACACTCGTAAGCGTCGCATTTTCCTTGAGAATAGTGCTGCTTGGGACTTAGTTCTACTAGTAGTCACTTTCAGTAGTTTTTTCTCACAAAACTCATCACCACGTGGGCGAACATAACCTATAATTCCCAGTGGGATGCCCCTTCGTTTCGTGTTTCAACCTGCCCTCGAACCAGACGATTATCAGATCCGAGTGGACGGTGACTAGGAAGCTGCGCGGACTCGAAGATCTGTAGTATCTTCCGTCAAGTCCCTGGCATTTGGTAACCACGGGTATCGAGACCGAATGATTATCAAGGAACATAACTTCAAGTCATGGACCCTCAGACCTTCGAATTCGTCAATCGGGGGCGCGTATGGATGCCAAGCTGACGAGCTGGACTGTAATTTCTCATGAGACCAACAGCTGGCATCGAATGTCTCGGCTGTCGACTCAACGACGATCACGGAAGTCAATGGTTCCCTTCTGTGACGTGAATTGAGACTAGTTCTAGTGTCTCGTCGGATTGACAAGCTAAAACAGAAGGTGTCCAGGCCCAGGTCCCTCGGTGTCGCACAGATGTCTGTCAACGGAACAATAATACTACCTGTCTATTTGTGTTGCATTGATTGTAATTCACGGTTTTCTGGGGCCGTGTGTGAGTGTGTGATGTATGTGATCGTTGAAGGGCCAACATGGCAGGGTCAACAAAATCATTTGAAAATGACCGTAGAAGCCTGAGGACGATGCGAGCAGTCGCCATGGCCGCGGTTGAGTTGAGGGTTCGTCGGTGAGGGGCAGCCCGTGGGATGGGAAGGGAAGGGGCGATCAGAAGGCATCTGGCTCACAGCAGAAGGGCTTTTGACATCTGTTCTATTCGAATCAGTTTTGTGACAGCCAAAGTTAAACATGGGACTTGGAACTTGGACGGAACAAGGTGCAATTCAAAACGACACTATCAGAAAAATCAACAATTCTTTCGGCTTTCGGAGAGAGGCACCATATATGGCCTGGTCGGGGATAGTTCCGGGAATGCGGTATGTTCTCATTCACATGAAGCGAAAGGTAGATGCGACAACGAAGAGCGACCCTGTCCGGGCCTTGTATTATTTCTATCACTGTCCAGGGAATAGATCTACAATATTTGTTCTAAAGAGAAAGCTGCCAGTGGTGTTCAGGGCCAGCAGGACTTCAGCTATTTGGGAGTTGATTAAGTTGATTGATCGACTGAATATAGGAAACGAATGAACACCCACCAGGCGGGGACTGTGAGAGGGATCTTGACACTTGTCTGTGAAGGAATTCAACATCAATTTCAATCGATGGGACGTATACATACCGCAAGACCCTATCGAGCATATTGAGCAACCCTCGGAAGAAAGACGTGAGAGCAAGGACTCACCGATAGACTAGTTTCTTTGTACTTGACGCTCATGTCTGCAGCGGTCAGACGCATGGCCTCTATTGCTTCATCCAACGTAACCGAATAAACCCCACCTGCGGCCATCGACAGCTGCGCGGCTGTCACGGCCTTCACGGCTAGAGATCTCCAGTGAGCCTGAGACAGCTCGTGCCCTGAGGTTATCACAACGTACCACCAAGGCTATTGCGTTCCTGAAAAAAATGCCACGATATCAGCAACTGCGACTCATGCTGGACGCTGGAGACGCACAATACATGGAACCTGCACGAGTCCATCGATAGGATCACAGGTCAGCCCAAGATTATGTTCTACAGGTCGTCAGCATTCCAAGTTGGACTCGTAAGAAACTGCAAGGGAAACCTATTCCAATCTCCGCGGCTTGTAGAACAATCTCAGGGGATGCTGGGAGGACGGAAAGTCAGAGGAGAGGAAGCCCGCTTGGAAAAAAATGGTATACCGCCCATGCACGCGGCGAATCCGGCGCTGGCCATCGAACATGCAACTGTTGAGATTGTTACCTTAATCATTACACAGACGGGTTCTGTGCACGACATACCTCCAACTTCGGCTTGACAACCACCCTCCGCAGCAGAGATGGTACTGCCCCGCTTGAAAAGCATACCAATCGCCTGCTTCCAAGTTAGACCAAATCACAAGATATCACTAGCATAAAACTATACGGCTGCAGTTAACAAGAATGTCTTGATTGACTTCTCTGGGTCATCGCTGACGAACTGTGGGGAAGATAATGAGATTTCATACTTGCAGAAAGAGGGATCCGAGAACTTCAATGATATATTTCAACACAGCAGGTATCACACCGGCTGCCCCGTTAGTCGGGGATGTGACGATACGCCCCCCGCTTGCGTTAACTTCATTCACGGCGATGGCGTAACACGACAAGAAATCTACGGCGGGTATCACGGTCTTCCTCTGGGCCATGGAAATGATATGTCAGCGCCAAATAGTCGATAGCCGACTCAACGAATCAATTTCAAAGACCTACAGGTGGTTCTGGCAGTACGGGGTGGTCGAAGGACCCGACGACTCTCGCCGCGTGCGAGTGCCCCGGTCCCCTGAGGTTGCCGGAAGCGTATGTTACCGAAGAAGGGTGGTCTGGACGGGAGTCACCGGCAGGAGCATCTATCGCGCCAGCGGGTTGGTTTCCACCTTCGATGGCCTGGAGATGTGGCGTTGACAACCCCGGGTAGAAGCTGACCGGATGTCTTTCAGGGGGTACGTTATATCGCTCGACGTGGCATGCTCACCCTCTCATGAGGCGCCGATACAACATTGGGGCCCGGCGACGCAAACCAAGTCGGCCCGGCAACGTTGTTTCGCGAGTGTGGACCCCAGATCGGATACAATCGTCCATGACCGCCCATATTTGCATTAACTGCGCGCATGTTAGATAAAGCCATTTGGTTCTGTCACATTGAGCTGGCCTTGCTGTGAATATCCTCGTCGCTGTATCCGAAAGAGCGCTCATTGTCATACACAATCTGGGCGATAGTCATCTGCGATCCAAAAGTTTAGTAATCATATCACCCTTAAACATAGACTCAGAGCGGGGGTGTAAGAGGAATAAGATTGGGCGCCTATGACGAGATAATGCTGATTTCGAGATTATACGAGATTATACGGAATAGGCCCCTTAACAAGGCCGAAGGAACACGGAGAGAATGAACTTTACGTTATGGATGCGAGTCAGGTTGAGTAAACTTTCGCCGGATTTGAAGAGGTACGGCGGTTGTTCGCAATCGGGGGGGAGCTCCCGGTCTACGACAGTTGGGGTTCCACCCATGTGTCCATGTTGATGTAGTCGCGCGCCATGCACAGAACCTTTGTCGACACCCTTATAGAAAAGATTTTCGTCGGCTAACCGGGCCAGGAATCAGGACGCCTCCGTAGGTTCCTACTGTCCAAACGCACCCTTTGTCTTTTCGTTTACGACGAAGCCACCGCCGACGCTGCGTTGCTTTAGTAACCAAACTTCGCCGTGTGCCTGCTCAAGTTGATGACAGGCAGGAATAACACTTCACCTGAAGTACTCATTCGTAGCCAAAAGATCACCATTCTCGCCGAAAACAGAAAATCGCATTCCATTCGGGTGCGTCTTGAGGACTTGGTCCCACCGCCACAGCATGTCACGGTTCATGTCATACGAGATACGGTGCTTCCCTCCCAGTAAGAGTGTCTTGTTTGTCTGGATAGCGGCGTAGCGTGATGGGATCGTACCCGTATCGATTGTTTCCGGATCAGAGCCTATTTGCACCGAGTGAGTGTGCGCGTAGAAAGAAAGTGGAGGGAGGACCTTCTAGACCAAGAAGTATCGCTTGCGGGGTATGATGTCTTTGAGCAACAACGATCAAGAAGTTGGCAGATTCACGCCTGGAACGAAGCTCACCCTTTGCCTAGTCGTCCCATGCCAAAGTTAACGACTGTTGAGAGAATCTAGGGTTGGCACAGTGCTAGCTGATACGCACCTGTCGCAGCCAATGATCCGTATCTAACAATGGCGTTCAACACATCTTGCAACGCGTAGGGCGAATAACGTACAACGAGATCTTGATTGTTCTGACCTGGGGAGACATTGAAGCACCACGTTACCGAATATCATGACCCAAGCTCACTTTCTCCAACAGACGCAACTCTAGCAAGTCATTGATGAATATCCTTCCTGCACGCATTGGCCCAACCGTATGTGAACTGCTCGGGCCGACTGTTGACGGTGAGTTGGCCATGACCTCTGACATGTGGCGGGAGCTTGGGACAATTACCTCCAATACTAAAAAGATCAAAGGTGGATATTACAGCGTGCTCGGGCCTTTCTGGTTCAGTCTCCATGCTTGGCTCGGAATCACCGCTCTCAGGGACATTATGTGACAGCGTACTCAGGCGAGCGTAGAGGTGTCTTGATGGTGGAGGACTCGGGGGCAATGGGGCCGCTAAACGCAACCTCAGTCGGGAAGCATGGTATGACCAGCGTGAAATATGCAGAACCACGTTCCCGCAAGTTTTGGGGAGCATGCAGTAGATGGGGTAATCGCCAGCTGGAAGTGAGACGACGATACAGCGCAGCGCGGATTTGGAGAGACCGGGCCGTTGCTGCCGCGTAGAGCTCGTCCGATTCGCTTTGAAAATTTACGAGTAGAGAGATCGTAGAGTTGATTAGCTATTTGTTTGTGCTTCTCATCGGGTGTTCGATTCTCCGAGGGTTATCTCAAGTTGCTTTCCGGAACGTGGACGGAAATAACGTTGAGTGAGATCGTTATGATGCAGGCGACCTCAATCTCGCGTGGTCGAATTTGAGCCAATCGCGACGGTTGCCGTGGTCGCTCATCTGGCCACCGCTAACTCGTTCCTTCGTTCTCTCTCCTTCGCCCTGCCTACCCTCTCACCTGTCATCTCACAGTTGACCTGTGCCTTAGTTTCTCTCTTTTATCGCATCCCCTGGTTCTGTCCAGGTCGATAAGTGCTCAGCCAAGCCAAGAGCGGCTGCGTTTCGCCGCCAGGTCTGACCCTCCCCAAAACGGTTCATTTGAACCCACTTCTGATACAGGCACCCCCACTTTTTCGTCTGCTGTTTCCTCATCGTAACCCGACTTTTTCGCAGTGCTAACGAACGTTATTCAATCATGGCCGGTGCTTCAGCCACCCCACCACGACGTCCTCACGAATTACCACCACCACCTTCTACCGTCCGTCCGCCAGCGCCTCTCTCTTTGGCGATGTCATCCCAAGTTGGCCCACAGCTCTCGCTCGAAGCCGTGCTTTCTGCCCACGCAGAAGCTGCGGATCCAGTCATGGGTGCACTCGAACAGACCATCTCCGAACGTAATGCCCTCGCATCCCAGAATACCCAGCTTTGGAAGCTCGTCGAGAAGTCCCGTGGCCTTTACACCGAGTCGCAAAGAAATTTGGAGAGGGTTAGGCTGGAAAGGGACGCTTACAAGGCGATGTTATCAAAGCTTGGTGAGAATCCAGATGCCATCGCACGGGGCCATCGAGCGAGGGAGAGACAGTTGAAGCCATCCCCTTCCAATAATGGAATACGCCAAGGCTCGGACGGGTATCCTTCTCCTTCTCCAAGTGCAGTTCCTCTACCCACCCTACCCACCCGTCATCAATCAGTTGATACAGGCATGCATCGCTCCATTGCATTACCTCTCATGTCCTTCCGGTTCGCTAATTCCTACCAAACTCTTAGGCTTGGCTGCCGACGCCGAATCACACAGCCTTACCCCTGATTGGTTGCCGAGCTCGAAGGTTCCCCCGACTGTTGCAGTTTCACATCCCTCCCTCAGCACCCTTGATCCCTTCTCTACACAAGCAGTGTCGGGTTCACCTCCCCATCAGCAACCCACAACAAAGCCGCTCCATATCCCCAAGGTCGATGATCGCCTTGGCGCAGACGCTGGTCTTTCCACTTCCCCCGCTAGCCTGTCTGCTTCTCCCTCTAACAACTATCCCCCTAATGGCTCATTCCCGCATGGCTCATCTGCCACTTCTGTATTAGAGACGATTACCCCTTCCAGCCGATCCGGTCAGCAATCCCTCACACAGCCGCAGGCTATTGGCCGCGAGTCGAGGGTGACCCTCCCGGAAGAGGTGAAGCAGTACACGTCTTCCGTGACAGATTCACCAGCCGACAGTCCTCGTTCTCGTGCAATTGAGCTTAGCCACGGTCGTCGGGGTTTGTCCCCTGCCCGTTCTAATGCACCTCCTGTACCTGATCCTGGGGATTCCGCCACTGATAAGTCTATGCGTAGAGATTTGTCTGATGGAGAGTTCCTAGATTTGGAAGATTCGGACAGTCTTTATGACTCCGCTGCTGACTATAGCTTGACGTCACCAAATCCTCCAGACAGTAGGAAACCCCCGGATGACCCTAGGCAGCCGCGCGTCTCAATACAAAGCCCTGCCGCGGATGACTTTCCCCTTCCACCTGGTATAGCGAATCCGAGTAATCCAGGTAATAGCAACCTCATATCAGGGACATCTCAAGCAAATCCTGCCGTTGAGCGAGCCCGAAGGATGGATGGACCAGAGTCCCCTACCACTCCGACGCCTAACGCCTATGGTTCTCGCTCATCAGGCATGTCAACATATCAGAGTGTCGTCTCAGAGCAAGAATCTCTGGTGCAGTTCCGCGCCCTCCCTCTCCTACCCTATGACCTCCCATACACAAACGTCACCGTAACAACATCGTCTATTCGGCCGAACGATCGCGGCAAGGACGTTCTCTCCTTCGTGGTTCTGGTCAATCCTGGGAATCAAAAAGACCCGTACATGGTTGAAAAACTTTATAGTGACGTCCTCGGATTGGACCAACGAATTCGTTCTCGTTATGGGAAGGGTGTCCATAAGAGAATTCCCCATTTACCAGATGGGAAACTGTGGAGGGACCATGCACCGTCGAAAGTCGATCAACGCAAAGTAAGGGTCCCTTTCCGCCCTTGTGTGAAGAGCCTCATTTCCGTCCTGTAGACGATATTAGAGCAATACGTGCAGGCGCTCATCAAGCTGCCCGTCAAGAATAATGATGAGATCATCGCATTCCTGACCTCCGATGTCATCAAAGAAACAAATAAACCCGTTGCTCGTGAAGGTTACAAAGAAGGATACCTAACGAAACGCGGGAAGAACTTCGGGGGGTGGAAGACGAGGTTTTTCGTTCTTCAGGGCCCACAGCTGGAATACTATGAAAGCGTACGTTACCAGACCCACTGACGGTGAACAATGTCGCTAATCCGCTTTTCCATCAGCGGGGTGGCCAACATCTTGGAGCAATCAACATCACCGGAGCTCAGATTGGCCGCCAGCACCGACCAGCAGACAGACGCGAATCCGAGGACGAGGGCGAGTATCGCCATGCTTTCTTGATCATTGAGCTCAAGAAGGGCACGGGAGCAACCCATCGTCATGTCCTATGCGCCGAGAGTGACAGCGAGCGTGATAGCTGGGTTCAAGTACTCGTGCGCTATGTTTCTGGCTCATACGATGAACATGCGTCACCACATAGTAGCCTCTATATCAATACGTCAACTACAACTTCAATGTCTTCAAGTCAGCCCCGATCGAGCACCAGCTCCAATGCGCCCGTTGAATTCCCCCCGCCTTATCGTGAACGCCGTCAAGGGCAACGAGGTGACATCAACGTCAGTTCCGCCGTCCCATTGTCGCGACTCACCCCGGATGCATCGAATGCAAAGTTGTTCCATGCTACACCTTCATACGAAGAAGCTTCGGGTAGAAGTTCGAATACTCCATCAAGCTCTGAGCAATCAGCTCCCATATTCTCTGATGCACAGACTGCAAAGCGCCTACTGGACAAAGGCCAGCCATCGCATGCCCAGGGTGCTGAGTCACCCTTGTCTAGCTCACTTCCCACGACGTCGCCTCTAGATGCAGCTGGTGGCGACTTCACACCTTCTATCGGACCTCGGCCCAATTCCGAATTGGGGCACTACTCGGATCTGATTGAACCCCAAGGCAGTCGTGGTGGTGGACGAAACCCTCCGCCCTCTTCAGATCATCCACGTCACCGCCAAGGCCAGCGTACCTCTCTTCATCCCCCCTTGGAACCCCAGCATTCACCTGAGGGCACTCTTCCGGGTGACCGCCCAGCTTCGCCGGAGGGCCTAAATCAAAGTTCACCTCGAACAGAAATGCCTACAAAGGTGAAAATATCAGGGCCGATGAATGGTACACCTATTCCACTGGGCCACAAATTCGGTGGAAAGGAACCAGAAGTCGTGCAAAGTGACCGCAGGGATAAAGTCAAGTCGCGTATGTTCCAGTGGGGTTGGCGGCAGCACGGAGGTGAGTGTCTGGCGGTGATCAATCGATTGTAAGCCTAAACGTACGTATCTGATAATTATGTCTAGAGAAACCCAATGCCCCTGCACATGCTCAAGTCCACCGCATGGTGTTTGGCATACCGCTGGAGGAGTCACTAGAAGTGGCGACTATTGCTGGTCTTCCGGCTATCGTCTTTCGCTGCATCGAGTACCTGGAAAAAATGGAGGCGGACCAGGAGGAGGGTATCTATCGTCTCAGTGGAAGCTCTGCCGTCATAAAGAATCTGAAAGATAAGTTCAACTCCGGTATGGTAATTTCTCATTGCAACGCTTCCAATATGCCGACTGACCTCGTGACCAGAGGGGGACGTGGACCTGCTTCGCGAGGACGAATATTGGGACCCCCATGCCATAGCCGGCTTGCTCAAGTGTTTCTTTCGGGACCTACCGTCGAGCATCCTAACGCGTGATCTACACATGCGGTTCCTCTCCGTCATGGGTACGTTCCAAGTCCACCATATCTGCGAATATGCTCGGTTTCCGTTGTCCTGATAAGATCGTTCGTCCAGACCTGGTAGATCCCCAGGAAAGGATCACCGAGCTCTCTCACCTTATCGCGATTCTTCCGGTCTCAAATTACAGCCTTCTCCGCGCTTTGACCGCCCACCTTATCTCGGTCGTACAGAATGCCAACGTCAACAAGATGACGATGCGCAATGTTGGGATTGTGTTTAGCCCGACACTCGGAATTCCCGCGGGCGTTTTTAGCCTAATGTTGGCAGAGTTCAATCGCGTGTTCGATGTCAACGATGACGCAAACGAAGCGGAAACGGAGGCCGACGAAAAGGACAGCCCAGTACCCCGAGTTGCCGATGCTGGTGGTGCAGATATCAACCCCAGAAACAGCAGGCATTACTTGGACGCCACTACCGACCAATTACTCGGGCTCTCGGGTAGGCAGCTCACAGGTGCGTAACCTCGCCGAGTGGCGTTGTCTGATTTGTGTTAACTCTATGCGGATAGGCCCGGAAGAAGACGGGCAGTCTGACGATGAGGAAGATATGTCGGTAAACACGGAGAGCGGCGCGGATACAACCGATCAAGACGTGATGGTGGAGTCGAGCCAATCCAACCCTCAGCAGCAGACACCTTCCGTACAGGAGCCCATACCCTCATCCCGAACCCGGGCATCCAATCTTGCAGCGGTGCGTGGACTGGGTATCCGCGTTGCAAGCGAAGATGCGTCGCGGCAAGGCCAAGTCTCTGGTCTTCCGCTCTCGCCACGACCCCCGGGGCGATCTCCCAGAAGCTCGCCACATCCGCAGGATGCGGCGGTATCTGGCGCCTCGGCTCCTTCGCAGTAACAGCGACGAGACACACGCCTTTGCTGGAGTACGCTTCGCGTTCTGTGATGATGCGTAGGTGTAAATATAGCCCCCTCCTACGCCGAATGAAAGCCTGGGTTCACCGGGCCCACTCGATTGCACCTCGTTGGGTGTGCATGCGTTGGAAGGATGATGTAGTACTTTTTCTCTGTTTCAGGTGTACCAATCAACGGAGTCTGATTTACCCCTGCATGTTTTAGTAATCATTATTTCCAGACATTTATATACCACTGCATTTGTTCACAAAGATATACGTCGGTTTGCAGTGGAAGGCAGTGGGGGATGGTGTCATTGCCCTGCATAGCCTCGAACTTGAATGGATATAAGGGAGCGTGAGAACTTCATTTTAGTGGCGGCCCTTGGCTATTCCACACCAAGTGGGATAAGGTAGGACATAAGGACATGGGATTTCGGCAGGGCGTCGTGCTTGCTGCAACATGCTTTCTCTTCGGTGAGTAAGGAAAGGGCGTCGAAGCGTTGATTGATTATCGGGGAGCACCACTTCTCATCATTGCACGACACAGGCGTGTTGCTGGCGTGTTTCACCATTGACTATCGCGTGCTCTTTGAGCCGCTGACCGAAGAGATCACGAAGGATGGATTCCAATATTACAAGACGTTCTATTACGCCCCTCCTGGAATAAAGGTGCGCAGCGTTTTTGTTTTGTTTTGTTTTTATACAAACGATACGACAACAGGCGCTGCTTCATGGTCTCATTGGCGTTGGAATCGTTGGAATCATCACGAAACTACATCGCTGGGACGAGAGTGCGATGTTCTTTGATGGAGGATCGTTAGGTGAGCGCCCTCATATTCATTCTCCAACACCCCCTTTCACCTTAGCCGGAGGTGAGGGGGGGCACACACGTTTCCTCTCGCGCACGGCACAGTACTAAATGGAAAAACTCTTCTTCGGAAAAACTTAACCTTACAGCCGCGTTCGTTTTCGCCACTGCGATGTATATCTCGGTGACGATACCCTCCATCCGGACGGTCGTCACACCCACAGAGGGCGTGGACACGCACCAAGACCAGATCGATGCGCTGCGTGTGCTTTCCGCCGGAAACACGTTGATTATGGTGCTCCTCGGTGGAATTCTGGTGCTACAGGTACGTGAGACGCCCATAATTTTTTTTTATATACTTTTTTGTATTTCTTTCCGAGTCTTTTCCGATTCTAATTTTGCTTGTTTTGGTGGAATATTAATATTTGATTTATTTTTTATTTGTCATGCGCACAGGGCGGTCAAGAATGGGCTCGGAGACTGGAACTGAGGGAGCAGGCGAAAGTTGCGACAGAGGAAGCGAAGGCAAAAGAAGCAGATAAGAAGGTGCAGTAGTGTTGCTGCGACAGTCGGCCGAGACAGAAATGCGATTTACGTAACTTGACATCTACTCCTATTTCACTTTTGACGTTTGTTTGACCGTTATTGATTGATGACTTTGCTCGATTGGTGTGCGGCCAACGGCATTCGCATTCACCCCAACCTCCGCATCCTTCGCCGTGACCAGGACAAGAAGGCCATCTACGTTCGCGCTGCAGATGCTCCTATCTTACCCGACCAGTCGCGTAAGCCGGGTTCTCTTTCACACCAGTCCCCACCCCACTTACAACCGAGCGCGATATTCGCTCCTGCGTTTCTGACAACGTCCGTCATGTATCTGCCTTCCTCCGTGGATATCAGTCGTCGTAATTCCGAAATCCGCCGTGCTGTCCACCCGTTCGTGTGCATCGGCCGAATATATCCCCCACGCGCCGTACGGTCATGATGCCACCCTCACCCTCGCCTTGGCGTTGTACTCCGAGCAGTGCGTCCCACAGATCTGATTGTGCCTCACGGGTCCACGTTACCTACCCCCTATAAAAATTGCTCGGGACAGGTTGCTGGCCTCACGTTCTCGGTGGGCCGGGTACCTCAAGTCCCTTCCGAATGATCAAAATTGGCATGGAATTGCTCTTTTCTGGGACGCCGCCTTGCGTGATCCTCTGTCGTCCCACGACATTAGCGATGATGGACGTCGAGCCGAGCCGGGTGGTCTAGACCCCGATGGCGGCGACGCTGCCGAGGCAAGACGGTGGCTGCTGGGTACAGAAGCCGAGTCGCACTTTCTCCTTCCAGGCCCGCTCCGAACGCCCGTTCTCGTATGTCCTTTTTGTTGGTCACGCGCCCGAAACAAAACACTCTCGCGTCGAAGGATGACTCACGCGTTTTCCCGCACGCCCCGTTGCGACATGTCTCACAGGATGAAATTTCGGGTTTCTACCTTTCCGTAGCGGCGCCGCTTCTTGAGCGTGCTGGTCTATCCCCATCTGAGAGAGGATTCCGGCATGCTTATGCACTCGTCAGTTCCCGTGCATTCATGGTTGACGCATATCACGGTCTGGCCATGGTGCCTATAGCGGACGCGTGGGTAATGACAAGCTTTGTGCGCTAATCACATCTGATGGATGTATCTTTGGTCCTATTTGTGACAGCTTCAATCACTCGCAAGAAAACAGCATTCACTTGGAGGTTCGTGCCTGCGGTCCCGCAGCATTCGACTTCGCCGTCGATGTTAATGGAATTCACCGCTTACTGTCACAAAAAATGTAGAGCGATCACGACGTGTGTACGTCCTGTGGCTCTCTTTCAGAGTGCCCTCATGATATGGATGGCCGTGACGAAACATCTGCGGCGCCCAGTGCAGACACGGCAGAACCCGAAAACACCTGCGAAATGGTGGTAAATGCCGCAATTATGCCCGGCGAGGAGGTATTTAATACGTACGGGGCAAAACTCACCAATGCGGAATTACTCGTGCGCTATGGATTCATCCTTGATGCCAATGACAACGATATCCTCACTTGGACAACCGACGAAGTCTGGGATGCGGCAGGTTCCGCACTGATTGATCTTCCACCGGGTCGCTGGAACGATGACGACGGCTATGCCATCTACATGGAGATCTTGCGCGATTGGCAGTTTGACGCGGGATGGGGGGACTCGGAGCTGGTGATTGACACCGAGCCAGATGAGAATAGAAACCCATTGTACATGACTGCTGACGGGGTTCTTTCGCACAAATTGTGGCTTGCGATCGCGCTCGCGGCTTCGAGGCGGCAGGGCACGACGGTTGATGCCACACAGACGCGCGAGCTCGTGACACGCATGGGATGGACGCAAATCCGGATGGAGCAAGGACACGCAAGGGCGCGAAACGGGGGGGGTGATAAAGGTGACGAGGATAGGGATGATGATGATGCATACGAGGTGCGACCGATTGTTGCTTGGTCAGTGCACAAGCTGACATTGAAAATGTGGAAATCAAATCAAAATTATGTGTACAACTCCTCACAACGCCATCTGTACTGTGTTGTACGGCCGCCTGGAACCGTTCGTTCGGGGCGAAAACGCGTGTGCGCCTGCCTCCGGTGACGCGGGAATCTACAGGCGTTGGGCAGACTGGTTCGCACGATCGAGGAATCATGCGCGCGGAGGCTAGATCGGGTTTCCCGGTTTAACGTACAACAGCAAGGCGATCACGGTCTTGGCTTGCATAGTGCCGTGGTGGGCAAGTACATTGATGTGAGTATCCTTTTGTTTGCCTGAATTGGCCGTAGCGACGAGGGTTCGGCGTCGGTGCACGGGGGGGCTGTCCGTTATGCTACCATATGAGAGAGTAGAATTGCTCGGCTCAAGGGGTCAGTATGACACACGTGTAGTTCCTCTGGTAGGGCGGGGGTATGACTAGTCGACGGTTTCTCATTGTTCTCACCCATATTTGGCAGGACCTGGACACGACTCGACAAAAGACGCAACTGGCGGTTACGTTAGCTTTGGGAGAGATATCTATAGTTGAAAGCTGTGTCGCCAGATGGGACGAGTTGGCGGCAAGTTGGACAGTCTGGGCGGAATAGGCACTATTGAGCCAGAGCAGAGCAAGTTCGCCTAGACGTAAACAATCGCCTTTACCAATATAGGAAGGTCTATGGACCGTGGACCTGTGGACCCGGAAGGTTCAGAAGAAGCAAAGGGGGGTGGTGATGAGGCGGCGGGAAACGGTCGAGTTCCACCGCCGAGAACACTGGGCGAGTGGGGACTGGATTTGAGCTACTCGAACTTGAGAAGAAAAGAAGAATTTAGGCGGGGAAACAGCGTCTTATGGTGGGTGATTCATGAGGCGGGAAGTCGAGGCGGGGGGCCAGAAAAGCACGAAGGAGGGAGAGAGGCGTGAGAGTACATGGTATGAGATCTCGATGGTTGGTCTTGAGCCCAAACGAGGTTAGAGGGACGACGCCGATCTCGATGGCTCGCCTGGATCTGAGATTTATTATTTGGGGGGACGGAGACCCTGGACACCAGTTTCCAATGACATTTTTCAGAGTTATCACTTCTCTTTTTCATATCTTTATAATAAAGGTCAACTCACTCCCGGCATGCGCCTCGACTCTCGACACTCCTCCCCGTCTTTCTCTAATCCTCCCTCTTCCCTTCTCTCCCTCCTCTATCACCACTCGTCAGCTCATTCTCTCGACTCGCAATGGATACTCAGTGGTGCTTGACGTGTAACCGTCACTTGGTACGCAGTCCCTCCCCCCCAACCATCACTCGACGACGTGGCCACTGACCCGCCCCTCATATAGGAAAACTCTGACGAGGTCTACTGCTCCTCAGAGTGCTATAACGAAGACAACCCATCAATCTCCCAATCCTCCATCCCCGACTACCATGATTCGGTGTCGATCCAACAACCGGGCCCCCCATGCCTCTGGCCCGGCAGCAACCATGAGGGCATCTTAGCCTGGGCGAGAAACGTCTCTCCCGGCCTACCCTCGGAAGAACGCACACCCTCTCCTCGAAGGACGTCCTCCCGACCCGTCCTTCTCAACACGGGCATGTCGACTCGACCACTCGCTCCAGCGCTTTCCGTTTCGTCATCCCCCGTCCTCGCCCAACCCTCACACCCCATTCAAACTCCACGATCCTTCGAGCGGGCTAATCCATCTCTCTATCATCAATCGGCCGGTGGATTTAGCACCACCACCACGTCCCTCGCGACGGATTCCATCGCCACACCCATCTCTGGCGAGGACGAGCACGCATCACCAGCAGGGCCCCCACATCCTACCCAGTCCTCGGTGATTGGTGCGCTCGCGAAGCACGTCCGCACCTGGGTTGGAAATTCCACGTCACGTCAAGCACCGCTACCGAAACGGTCACTTCAGGACCCTGCGGTTGCCGGTGTAGATCCCACTCACTTGTCGCTCGCCCGCTCGCGTGGGACGTCGTCCCTCTACATAGCAGACGAGGATGTTCTTCCTTCAAAGGATGTCACGACATCCGGCGACGATTTTTTGGCTGGCTGGCTGGGACGCCCGAAGCAGCCGATCAGACCACTTTACGAACCAGCACCCCGCGATCACCCTGCCTTCCGCGCACGGGGTCGCAAGGCTGCACGAGCCGTTGCCTACTGTTGACCACTCCCGGACTCTCCCTCTCTCTTCTTCCCACTTTAGACGTCTGCTCTTCTTTTCGGCATTCATGAAAACGTGCCCTTGTCCTCGGATTCCGCCCTCACCTATCAATTCTCAGCTTTATGGATGACAACAACCCCCTCCCTTCCCCTTGCAGAAGGACACGAAAAGAGGGGATCAATCTTCAATTTTTTTTTCTGTTGACGACTTGCAACCACCCCGCCGTTCCCACTATCCGTTCCCCCATCCTTAAAAGCGCGCACCATGGTGTGCTTGTCTTACTTGGCTTTCACTCACTCGCATAAATAACACTATGATCTCCCGCCACTCCGCATCAGTTTTGCTTGCATCCTTCCACATCAGAGTATATACAATAGCATCTCTTGTCCCCTCGTTTCTTGATCTATCCATCATCCTCTCTCACCACCCACCCACCAATGCCTCTATTTCCTTGTCCACTCCACCCGTCATGCATGTGTGTACGACTACGTTATTTGTACTAACCTATAGCGCACGTCAGTGAGCACCCACTATAGAGTTTTTTGTCGTGCTATGTATCGACCGAGACGATTGAGTGAAATGTGTGACTTGAAGAGGAAGTGCCACATCGCAGGAAGAAACGCGCAAGTGGGAAGGACCCCACTTGTTTAACCGACTTCATTATCCCTCAACTCAACCGTGCTCTCTCAGATCGATAAGCCATTGGCCCGATTTACTTTTCCCCCTGTTGCCTCCCGTCCGTTCCTCAGACTCCGCCTATGGCCTTATTTTTTCCCATGCCCGACACCCCGGCGTGCGGCACACACTCAATCGGGGTCGACAAAACAGATTTGGACCCGCCCAAGGCTGTTTGCGCCATTTGTCCTATCGCAAGCCCTCGCCTCGCCCCCCACCCCTCCGCACTTCCCGCCTCCCCAGCTCCACCTCGTCGTCAACGTTTCACCCCTCTCTCATTCTCCTCTTACTTCATCGTCGTCACCCCACGTCGAACTATCGTAACGAAACTATTAGTGATTGCGTTATCTATCACCACCACCACCACCACCGACCCCCTCGGCGCTTCTTCCATTCCTCACCTTTTCCGTCCTGTGGCGCATGATCGCCCTTGCGCCCCTTGCTTCGAGTCCTCTGTTACTCTGTGTCCCCCTCCCCCTCCCCTTACTTTCCGCTCAATGGTAACACCGTAGTTAACTGATATAACGAAACAATACAAACTGACAGCACCACTATGGCCAAGAAGACGGTGTCGGATACTGTAGCAAAGGACTAATAGTAACTCTTCTTCTCCTTGTTTTCCTCCCCTACAACGCTGTCGGGCGATGATGCCCCTTCTCTTCCCTCTCCCACCCATTGTACTTCCTTCCTCTCCCTCCGCGGGCCTCCTTCGCACGCCCCTCGTTCTTCTTCCCCCTTTTGCATGAGTTTGACTTATTGAACTATTCTTAGCGATCCCTTTTTTTTTTTGCACCCCGAGACGCGTGTCCCGCCCCGAAGCTGGTCACTTAAGAAAAAATTACTCGCACGCCGACGCTCCACTCTTCCGTGCCACCCCCCCTTCAGTTCAGTCCCCCCCCCCACACAGCCAAACCCCCTCCAACACCCCCCGCGCTTCTGCTCATTCCATCCCTCCAACCCTCAGTCCGCCCCCACGCCTCGTTGCCATTCCACCAAACGGGTCATCGGCACACGCGCGCGCGCCTAAATGACCTCACAGTGGCTTACGTCCGCCGAATGGCTGTCCTTGTTGCATCAAACGTGC
>Ga0137397_10000316_pt1 | contig 32914 bp, 39 predicted proteins | sample czorhiz116metaG_FD_106658 | JGI IMG/M metagenome (GOLD analysis project Ga0137397, IMG submission 106658) | Vadose zone soil microbial communities from Angelo Coast Range Reserve, California, USA - czorhiz1.16 metaG | ecosystem: Environmental > Terrestrial > Soil > Vadose zone | place: USA... | reverse complement strand
TGTATTGCTAGCCCTCCGTCAGAGGTTCGAAACGAGACAAGAGACAAGTCAGAGGGTTCCAGGAATGGCAACCCGCATTCGCACGATCCCATATCCGTACAGTAGGCAGTCCAGACGCCACAAGGCACTCAGAAACATACCAAGAGTCCGTGCGTAACATGTTCCACCTCGTTCAAAGCCGACATTGTTGTTGCAATCATATTCATCCCATATCGTCTCATTCCTGCATTCCACCGCTCCACGTTACCCAACTCTTACCGCCCATGTCCATGCACGCAACACACACACACACACACACTCTCTCTCTATCTTCTCCCCCTCCTCTTTTGCACCCTCACTTTCCCTTTTGGGATTGTGACCCGCCTTGGACCTATCAGCCCGAACTCACCTTACAGTCTATCTACCAGGTACAGCTAGATAGACCCAGGTACAGCCAGTACTAAGGGAGTTTAGAGGTGGCTCACAGCCCAGTAGGTACTAATTAGGAAATAGCATCAGAAAAAATCAACTTTTCTTACTACATCTTATTACATCTTATTCCTCTTATTTTGGGGGTAAGAAAGGAACAAGTGGAAATAAGACAAGTTTTTTTTTACTGATGGCGTATGCCCTTACTGCCTGTATATGCAGCATTTATATGCATCCCTGCCTGCACACCCTTCAAGCCCAAATAAATAGCCTTGATTTGTCATAAATGGTTCTATTTTATCATTTCAGGCATTTTCTAAGTGTGCACACTGTTTTTACAGCCAGGAACATGGTATTTTATGTTTTGTTTCAATTTTGGGTCCGAAAAATGAGCACTTAACTTTATTTAAATTCCTAAAGTACAAGGGGTATTCTACAGTTAAGCACAATCACAAAGCACTTGGTTTCATGAGATTTAAAGAAGATTTGAGGGGGGAGTGAGGTGATGAAGTTTTGCGCTTGGTCAGATGCCGGAAATGTCCACTCTGAACTGTAGTTTCTCCCTTTATTGCCCCTCCATTTTCGCACCCACAGTGCCTAACGCGTGAGGTCGAGGTCTCAGCTTCTCAACCATCCCCAACTTCTGTACTTGTTCAAACGAGCCAACCTTATGTGGCGTAGTTGGCCAAATACATCACGTTTCAGTTGACTCCGCTTGTCCAATTACAACTAAAGACGAGACTTTTGGGGCATACTGCATACAAGAAGCAAAGCAAGTGGACCGTATATTATATTGAATACGGCAGAGCTTGTTTACGATTGCTATGATATATTATACAACAAGGGCGGGTAAATTGTCCCGAGTTCCGATAGGCCTGATATTCGGATCATATTCCCCAGCCATCCAGATCACAGCACTGGCGACTGACTCCTGCGCTTCGTTAACGCCTGTTCTTCGTCCATAAACCCCACAACGGAAATCTCTTGAAACGGTTCCTCCACGCCTTCCCCCGTCGGGTCCCCAATCGCCCAACTCGCCCAAGGGTTGCTGTTCTCCTTCCGCTCTCCAGTATCCACTACATCCGACGATGGTGTCGATGCAGACACGGACCCCCCGTCGTCGCGCGGAGGAGATGTACCACCATCTCCATCATAGGACAATACAAACTCTTCATCCTCCTCGCCGAACTCCAACAGCACTCCGACAGTTGTATCGTGATGAGCAACAAGTCGAGGACTCCGGACTCTGCCAATCTCGCGGCGAACACGTGCGAAGCCTTCTGTCATGCCATCACTGAGGCCAGCAGCAACACGTTGGATTGGAATCGAGTTCTTGAACGAGCCTGGTGTCCCATTGGGGAACATGGGGATTACTGTTGGGGAAGAAGGATATTCAAGCCCGCTGGCCATAGCAGATGACAGTGGCTCATCGAAGGAAGACGAAATCCGCCCCGCGTCATGTGATCCGTGTATAAATGCTTCGCCCGCGCCAGCTACGTACGCACTGATCTCAACTTCTTTTCGCACCTCGATCTTTGGCCCAAGCGAGTCGAGCTGGAAGCGGCGAAGTCGGCCGTGATAATCGTCACCAAGTGCGTGGAAAGAAAATTGATGGGAAAGATAAAGCGGTGGTGGAAGTACATGTGGGGATTGAGAACTGGTCCTAAGTTCGGCGCATGATAACCAGCTGCGGGAAGGAATTGAGCGAAACTACTTCGCCAAGCTTGCGAAACTTACTTAGGTGTCAAGGTTGAGCTGGTCATCTCCAAAACATGCTCTCCTAGTCGCACAGACACCTTTACCGCGGGCCAGCCTCGACCCCTTCTAAGGTTCCACGTTGCGACCTCGCTCTCGTGTCCCATTATTGTTGTGGGTTTATCCTGCCCAGGTGCTGCTCCGGAAGACATGGCTCGGAATGCCATAGCAGGCGCAGGTAACGTTGTACTGACACGGCCAAGCGACGGACGGGAAGGTAGAGATATACTGGTACCACCAATGCCTGGCACAGAACTTGGAACGGCAAGGCTTTGTTCGATCGGACGGAGACCGACGAGACAACGCCGCAAAGAGAGGGAGCCGTCTGCGGGGTCAAATAATAAAATGTCCTGGAAATCAGCTGGTCTACGCCGGTGTGGAGAAAGGGGCTCTCGTGATGGTGACGAGTGAGTAGAACTAGGTGTAGATGAGGGCGGAGAAATGACGCTAAGAGACGGCAGTAGGCGCTTTGGAAGCGAATGAGCGTTTGAATGAATGAAAATGAAGGCCAGTGGCGCGGATGGTCGACTAGCTGGGGGCCGGCCAACGCGCAAACGGATAAGTGGGGTCAGACCCGTAGATAATGACTGGGAATATAAATTCAATGCCTATTGGTTTCGTGCGGGGTGGGACTTACCAATGTAGATGAGTTGTAAACCCTTCCTTTGATATGGCTCTGGACATCGGGCTGGCCGCCATACGGATTCGTGGCAAAGATGTGAACCGTGCGCTTCTGCGTGGCCAACGCGATCCAACGGCCATCAGTGGCCCAATCGAGGTCCTCAACGACTGCAGAGGTCCTCCCTCGACGAAGATCGTACATATGCCAAGGGGCACTCTCCTTCACGAGGGTGAGAACAGTGCTCTCTACAACAGAAGTAGAAAGTTGCCTACCGAAACCGTAGGAGCAGTTTGGCCTTCATTAAGCTGCTCTCTCTCACTACTCACGAAGCGTAGGGTGCGTGGTAGCGGGCGCACTTGAAAAACCTTGATGGTTTGCCCGTCGCCTGGGACAACCAAAAGTGCGCTACCATCGGCGGAAAACCGCAGTGCTGAGACAGGCTGACGTTTGGATGCAAAAAACTCAACAATAAGTTCAGGGGCACGAGGCGAAGGGACGGTAAGTGGTGCCAAGTCAACTACTATCACGTGACAACCAGACGCCGCTGGCTGTGAATCGGACTCCTTCAAAGGGGCGTCTTGCTCTGGGGCACTGCGCGAGAGAGGTGTAGAAGGGGCCGGAGATGGCGTATCAGATATACGTGCGCGCGCGGCAGTCAGTGCGCGACCACCCAAAGCGCGCATTCCGCTGATCACGGTGCCGCCCACACGCAACGCCATACCGCCTAGGTCAGATGGTACACCGATCTGCTCCGCACGAACAGGTATTTTTGCTTGTTGCTGTCCCGAAGTAGCAGTGGGGGAAGTCCTACAAGCGTAAGCGAGAAAGCGATGTGACAGAGCAAATACGGGACGGGGCCAAATAACAATGCCTTCGGCATCTAAATCTGTCGATGGCAATACAATGGTATCAGAATTCGTGGCTGTTGTGGAGGATGAGGATGGTTGAGGCTGCGAAAAGGTAAAAAGGCCGGAAGAGATAATATATAGGGATGCGAAAGTGCGAGATGACAGGATACGGAGCGAGGCTGGACTTGACGTGCTCTGAGATAGAGGCTGAGTGAGTGAGGACTGCAAAACGGCAAGCACCTTACGATGACTACGACATTTAAATTCGCCGAAAAAGATACGATGCCTGGAATAGATATTTTCTTGACAATATTGTGTGTTGAAAGGGAATACACAAGGAAGTCTGGCCCTTGATTCGGAAGTTTAGCACTGTTAACAGCTATTAGTGGACAAGAGAAAAAAAAGGAGATCCCGATCCACACATTATGCCGAGCAGTGGCCGCGAGTGCAGGAATTCATCGCCTGTAGTCGCAGAAGGACTTGGCAAAACCTCTGCGTGCAAGACACTACCCCATTCCAAGGTAGATACGTTCAACAATTCCGTGATAGAGTCCAGGTTGGTGCAGTCCCAAATCTGCAGCCCGGACAAATAACCAAGAGTGAGGAGTCGCCTGTGGAATATCATGAGAACTAGAAGTAAGTTGAAAGGGCAGACTATGATTCCGTACGTGGCTTGACTAGCTCCCTTAGGTAGTAGAGCATCCCACCGAGCCCACGTTATATATTCCGAGTCATCACTTCCAGGGTAGCGTGGGATGCCTGAACGCTGAGCACCGCCTTGACTGCCTTGGCCGAGTTGGTGCTGTTCAAGCGACAGTACCTCGTCCAATGTCTTTGCGCCAGTCTCCGTTCCCCAACTTCGACGACGATCAATCCCCGCGGCATCACCTAACGAAGTAGATGGGTGAGCGGGTGACATGAATCGGCCGAAGGATATCGGAAGTGAAACTCGCGGAGGTGATGGTGAAGCAGAGGGGATAGCGATAGAGATAGAGGTCGGGACGTAGTGTCGTACAGTTCGTGAAAGTCCGTCAAGGCGGGAAGGCTGCCTAGACAAAGGTGATCAGTTTAACCAGCAGAAGAGCAGGGAGAGAAACAAGAACAAGGAGCGTCGAGTCATGACCGATCCAGACACGTGGGTAACATTCGCCTGCTACATGAGTACAGGCTCTGGAAACCAAATAGAACAGAAGTTGGACCAGACAAGCGGTAACGATATGCGCAAATGGTTGTCCTAATCAGAAATCGACATCCAATGTGTCCATAACCACCATACAACGCAGTTCAAATTGGTGGTGTTAACCATGCCCTTCGAACACAGGCACCTCCCTCTTGTGGGCTCCGGTGCCCGAGAAACGGACCGACTACTACTTTCTTGAGCTCAGCAGTGGCCTGAGCGTGCACGAGTGTGGTACAACCAGAAGACGGTCAATATGACACGATGCCTCCTTAGGGAAGATGGGAAGAATGCCACGACACCATAGGCCTCGAGGTGCAATAAAGAAGTTATAGACCACGGCAACAGGGCCCGTATACAGTGAGCGTGACCGGGAAGAAAAACTCACTTGGAAAGTATAGGAGAACGAATGTGTCCCGGTATTTCCTCATACAAAAGCCCCTCTGGAACATGAGTGGCGAGTGGCTCGACTGTCTCGTTGAATGTTTCCAGGGGAGCTAAACAATCCTCGGTATGTTCGGGGGCTTCGTAAATCCTCAGTTCGTTGACTGGAACCCGAGGTCTTCCTATTGATTCATGATGCAGGGTGGGCTCCGGCTCCTGGGCTTGTGCCGGATCCGAGTGACCATCAAAAGCCTCTGAACGACAGGAAGATTCGAATGGAGAGAAGACAATGGGATGAGAGTCGAAAGTATTGTGTACGGAGCTGGGAGATGCATTAAAACTCTCGCCTGGCATTAAACGAGTTTGATAAGGTGAGCTTCAGGTCGAGAAAAGAGAGGGAAGAATGGAAGAATGAGTCGGTTAGAATTATATGAAGAGGGTGATTTGACGAGGGAAAACGGGAAAACAGAATTAACGAAAGGAGTCAGACGGATGAAAGGGTGAAGAAGGTGGGTGTGGGCGATGATATATGATAAGTTGTTGTTACAGTAACGTTGCGAGTTGCTCCTGAGGCACTGGGTGCCCTTGACAGATTGAACCCTCGCCACACAACATGAGTCAGACTAGAGCTTTCCAATTTTGGTTACCTGTCCCACATGGGCGCTCTGCTCCGCCCCGTGTCCTACACTACCCAGGCCCGAACTCCAGTAGAGATAGAACACACTCGTATGATAGGAGAACGTGTCAACGCGAATCATGATCGAGTCACGCTGCAGCCGCATACTCCCACTTCGCCCCGTCACCTTTCACAGCCTTAGCACCCGGTTTTCCTTCCAGCAAATCGACGCCGACGCTCCGCAACGCGTTAACGCACCATTCGGGGTAGCCAGCATCGCCAAAGTAACTTGCAAAGAACTGACGGAGGTACGCGGGGAACTTGCCGTCCATGATTGAGTCACGCGCTTGACCCATAACCCGCGCTTGGAAAGTGAGATTGTGTAAAGTAATCGCTAACATCGCAGTGAAGGCGGGAGCATCAAGTGGAAAACAAGATGGCCTACCGTGTGCTGCCGCTGTTTCGTGCGTAGCTGTATGGTGTAAGATGGCCCTCGACACTCCATCTCTGCAGGTCGGACATGGGCATGTAGGGTCGATGGGATTTAAGTCTTTCGCGTGCTTTCTTAGTTCTGATGCGAGTAAAGATGAAGGAGGGCCATTCCATGAAGATTGGGGACTCACTAAGATTAATTGGCCCATCGAACGTCAGAGCTACGCCGAACCGGGCTGTTCTCGTCGGAAAAACGCAGTCTGCCTTTGGGAGAAGAATCAGACCCTCGGCACTTGAAGGTTTGGGGGGACCTACCATATCGACCCCCAACGCGACGCAAACAAGAAGATCTTGAGGACCTCAGCAAATGGTCTATCTCCCAAGAATAGCTTACCTTCAGCGAAGCCTATACCCATCGAATACTTCGGTTCTATCTAGAATTAGTATCACTGCGCCCGGGCCAACACAGAACACGAGCTCACTGTCTGTCGGCAGCTTCCCAGCGCATTGACTGATTCTACATCAAAGCGGAAATATGAAACGACAACAGGACAGACAGGGAACCTACATTCGCCAAAAAGTATCTGACATAAATTCCTCCCTTTAACCTGAAGGTACAGGTTGGTAGACATGGTGACCTGCCTTTTTCCTCTCCTCCGCTGAGTCCTCCTATGGCATAACCGGCAACTCTGTCGTGCCGCTTGATCATCTCATCCAAACACTCGTCCCGTAGCGAGGGGTCAAGTCCTCCCTGAACGATGGCGAACAGACCTTGGACGTTGTCCTTTCCTGACTTCTGGTGGAATTCAATGCACCGATCAAGCCATCGTATCGATCGCCGCATCGCCTCGCCAACTCTTGGGCCCACAGTCAAACTCGATACTTCAGTAATCAGTGGGAATCAAAGCCTCACCACCAGTGGGGCAAGACTAAAGGACTAACCGACGTCATCAAGTTGCATGATAATGTCGGCGCCAATGGCATGTTGTATCGACATACTCTCCTCAGGCTGTAGAAAGTCAGAATGCGTCCTGGGGGGGGGCGAGGCGTACGTACTGTCAGCATAGTCGACTCCCCTGTAAATGGACTCGCAAAAAGAGCACCCTCTTCATTGATCTTCGTGAACTTGTTGAGGGATACCAACTGGAAACCGCCACTGTCCTATATCACGAATGAGACGAACCCAGGTCAAATGAGTATGTCGCGCACCGTAAGAAGATTATGGTTCCAACCCTGAAGTCTGTGCGCGCCACCAGCTTCCTGTAGCACTTTGATTCCGGGACGGAGATTCAGATGATATGTATTGTTGAGGATCAAGGTGATACCGAGTCCCTCAATTTGCTGTGGAGTTAGACCCTTGATGGCTGCCTGTGTAGCAACAGGCATAAATGTAGGGAGGAGCGTGACACCATCTAGGCTGACGGTATAAGTATGATTGAACTTTTAGACGATAGGCAACCTCCAGACGAACGGGGAAGATTCATTCGAGACACGCGTGCGCGCGTCGTATGGCAAGTGGCAAGCACCTCGAATTGCATGTTCTCTGTCGAAGTCCCGGACTCGGAAAGCCAGGAGTTTTATGTACGAGAGGAAATTTGGTCACGTACTGGTACTGTATTGGGAGATGCCGCGTTCGCCTTGCGGCAATTCCCGAGATCTGAGATGAGGCGGGTGAGTGAGGTGCCTGTTGGTACCGTACTTGTACTACCTTGCCCACTTTTCGCAGGAAACACGCCAGTGCCTCGCATAAAACTTCAAGTTGAGCTTGTCTAAGTGCACTCAAGAAGCGATTACCTAGTCGAGACCTACCTTCGGGCTGGTATTATGAGGTTGACTACTGTAGTTGTAGTGCGACTGCGACACCTCAAGCACATAATTACACCTATCATGGTATGTTGATGTACACGGAACTCAGGTTTCTTCAAATGATGTGACAATTTTTTTGTCGCATTTTGGAAGCGCCAATTCGATTGGTACGAAACGCGTCCAATTGGATTCTGCGTGCCTATGTTCCCATGCTTTCGACATAATACTTACTAGTGTTATTGGAAGTGTATCCATCACGTCGCCGTCTGAAGGTATGTTGTATATGTGCGTATATATCGGTAACTACTGACCGTAGACAAGGCTTCCCCTACATGAGGACACCCGGGGTAGCGGGTACTGTGGAATGGACGACCTGAATGATAGTATCCGCCGATGAGAAGTCATCTCATTGGATTGGATGGCCGACCCACCCGGTGATGGAGCGGTGGGCACTTAGGCAACACGTTTGCACGAACGCTTGCTGAGGGTCTCCAGGCACGCAAGGGAATTTGCCGTTGAACGTCTGCGTCGGTTTGATGGTGAACTGTGTTATTTCAAACGTCCGATCCCCGGATTTGGCATCGCGGTCCTAACACAATGTGTCTCCTGGGTGACACCAAGCTGCACCCTACTCCCTTGGAACCTCCCCTAGTCTGCAGAAAACTAGCAAGTAAGGCTTCGACTTTGGACATTTCTTGGCGGATTCCTACAGAGTGTGTCAGAGACCCAGATGCTTATATTCCTGAGTTTGCGCTGATAATAGCGACGACTCGGAACGAGGAGCGGTCTGGGTAAGCTTATTGCAATCAATTTTATCGAATCACATCGCGAATCTCAAGGCCTTTCTTGGAAACTGGTTCGTGCAAGAGCATACATCCAACTTTAAGCTGCGGTATTGTCGTCGTTAGAGTCTCGTCGAGCATCCTGGCTCAAGATCCGCCAGTTAGATGGCGCATGCCATTCCACTCGTCTCCGAGAAGGACAAGAATATAAATTTAAATTTCAGAGTCAATGAGTTTGTAAATGAAACCCAACGTCTGCATCCAATTGCACCGTAGGCCGGGATTACGTCACGCTATGCGACCCTTGCCTCGACCCCGGCATGACCGTCACTTGGCCGCTCAAAAACACCCGCTATTCCTTTCCAAGCGAACGGCCGGTGAGCCTGCGGACCGAGCCTTGCCGCAGGCGTGATTCATACACTCTCAGCCTCCGTGAAGCTGTCAAATAGCACAGGGCTTCGCTCCATTCCCAGCAGCACTCTTTCACCCCTCGTTGGTGGGTCATCTCCCCTGGGCCGTGCACGGTATTACTTCCGTCGTCACAGCGATGGGACCTGTAGTCGTAGGCAAATCGTCCGGGATCACTGACCGTGAATACTTCTGCTCGCGTTGTCCGCTTGCTGATGTTCTTGTCGGAAATTAACGGCCAACAGACGCAACCCACTGGGTTCTCTTTTAGTGCAAGGCATCTTCATCATGAACGCTGTTTGCGGCTTCTATAATCGCCGTTACGACTGCCAACGACAGACAAATTACGCATTCGAGAGAGGTGCGGCATTGTGTGGGTACTTATCTGCTATCATCTAAAAGGGTTCCTCCCAGTACACCCAATTCACCAAACCCGTGAATATCGGGCTTCCCTGGAGTTGGATCCTCGAGCTTCGCTCACAAGCAGTGTGCCTACCTCAAGTCACTAACGCCATGGCCTCGCCTTTACGGCGTCTGACCGTATCCTTCCGCGTCCGTCTCCATTCCGTCCCCGATCTGCTCATTGTGCCCAGAAGTTCGTCAATCTGAATCCTTCATCTACATCAGCTATAGACATTATATTAGCTTGTCATGTCGCGCATTCTGGAATTGCGGTAGTGTGGTCTCCGGAAATATCCGTGCTATGTATGTAATGTTTGCGTCCGCAGTTCCTCGACTTTGCTCGAGCTTCTATACGCAAAACGAAATATCCTCCTTTTACCCTGAGTGAATATCTTGTGGGCATTAATGAAAATTTGGGGTCCACAGAACCGCCAGGGGGTCAACCGGTCAAGGGCCATCAATGTCTGTGGCCCTTGACATGCACAAAAAACGTGGCTTTCCGATCTAACCTATCAATTACGATGAGCGCGCGTAAACATGCCGTGTGTAAACTATACAGTAGATACGGTAGCCCTGTATTGTACATGGCCCAATATGTGAAGCTCGGGGCGTCGGTGAACTCCAAGATGCACGGTTGCCTGGAGCGCAGTGCAGACGTGGCCAAGGACGTGGCGTGCACGACCTCCGAGAAGAGAGCGGAGATGACGCAGACATGCTGCGGAAACAACCACCAGGCGTTTGGCGGGCATTATTTTGCAGCAACTCAGACGGCCATCATCGCGCCGTCATTGGTCATCATCAGCGCGTGGGGTGGCGGGAAGGCCGCGCACGCGGCCGACGCACCGCAGACCGCTATCGATAGGCACGGCCACCTGGACTGTCCGCACCGCGGACGCGAGGCAAGCAGTTCCCGATCAGTGGCTTTCCCTCGACTGGGCGGAAAGAAGGAACAATGAACTTCCGTTTCCGACTAAGTTACATGAATCATAACAACGTTGTTTTCGAGTGCGCTGAGGGTGCGGTGATGCGGCGTTGCCCTTGTGACGTGGCACCGGTCAGCCACATACGCGTGTTTGCGGAGAGGCGCATACAGTACGTCTTACTAATCGGGTTCCGGACAAGGTTAGTCGATTGACACGCATATGCAGGGACCGGTGTGGTTTGCCGTCTGGTTCCATGTGAGAGTGGGACATGTAATCATACCACGTTCAAGGGGTGGCAATGCGCCTGCATGGAAGCGACGCTCGTGGCGCGATGAGGTGCGCACGTATGCCAAGGTGACGTGACGCCGGGTGGCTGCCCGAGATACGGAGGGCGGTCGCTAGGACATCAGATGATCAGGTGATGCCGCGCGACCGCGGGAATGGCGGTCGCCCGCTGCGGCGGGGGCGGGCCTTGCCGCAGTAGCCAAATTAGGCAAAGAAGGGGAAGAGCCGCACAAGGAAAGGTGCCACGCGGCGTGGATGGCGCGCGGTGCGCCTTGCGGATGCGGCGTGGAGACGCCACCATATCGGTTCGACAGGGCACGCGTTTTGTCGATGCCCAGCAGGCGCGCGTCACAAAAACGCAAGGTGCCGGGTTCCTCGGACGGCGAGCCGCCCCTCCGAGGGTAGCAAACATCATCATGATTCGGACTGATGCCGCGGCGCCCATGCCCACATCCCCGCCTGGAAATTGTGCGCAGTGAAGTTGGGAGGACCCCAAACTCCGCGACACTGCCGCAGAGTACCTGCTGTGGGTTGCCGAAGGCTGAAACTGCTCAGATACTGACAGAATCGGGGCCGAAGGGAGAGGTACAGTTTAGAAAACGCCGGCGTGGCTTAACGTACTGTACAGCTTGAGGGCAGCTTAGTGGCTGGCTTCGCGGCAGGTGGCGCAAGCACATGGACACCTGGTGGCATCAGTGGGAAATGAGAATCGTATTGGGCGAAAAGGCGCTCGCGACGAGAGTGGTTTCATGTTTCCATATTGGAACATGTGCTCTGTCGCAGAAGGCGCGAGTGCAGAGTGTGATGTAGCCGGGGCTCTGGAGATTGGAAGATCATGCGGGTTACCGTGTGCATGTAAGTTGTGTTGTTTATAGGTGGAGAGATGGACGTGGGAAGATGGTATCGGCCGGTGGTGATCTCGGCGAAGGTGGAGCGAGTGGACGGTGGGGGGAGAAGGCCGACGGGGTAGAACAAATGCATCACGCATCATGCACACACAGGGCGGTACACGCGTACGGGGGATTGAGGGGAGCGCCAAAAACAGCGACAGGGCGGGCGCCCTGAGCGCGATTTTCCCTTGACAAGCGACTGAAGGGTATTTTGTGAAGAACGCGCTTGTGGGCGCGTTACTGGGAACAAACGTGTTTTGTTTTTTGTTGTCGCGTTGCACGCGTACGGCCCCGAGATTGCAAGTCATAAAAAAGATCCGAGGCGATATTCGGCAGGAGGGACCGTTTGAGACACAAAAAAAGAAATTATAAAAAAGGGAAATTTCCTACTGTTCGTTGTGAACATGGCTGGGGATTCGGTTGTGCCGTCGCTTTGTTGTCTGCTGTAACCCTCGGTGAGGTCGGCAAGCAGTCGGTGCAAGGGTGTCAGGGGACTCGTGTGGGCCCGAGAAACAAAGCGAAGGGTAAGACGTCGGAGGTGACCCGTAAACGCGTAAACCCCCGAGACCCCGCCCGAGCGAACTAGTAGAATTCCGGGGGTCCGGGACCAGCGAGTTTAGCGAGGAATTTTCTGAACTTGGGAGAGGGATCTGACTCAAAAAGGCAAGCTAGCGCTCCTCGGGGGCCAAACACGCGCGCGCATCGAGCATTTTTGCATCGCCGCGCCGCAACAGCCGCCGCCCGTCGCACCGGAACCTCAAATACTTATATCCTTCAGACGAACCCCACCCCGTCATGCACTTGCGCTTCGCCCCCTCGCTCCCATGTCCCACTCCCCAGCTCCCCCTCCCCAGATTAGTAATAATTCCAACAACAATAACAATGCCCATTCCAACACCTCCCCCTCGCAGCTAGCCCACATACTCTCAACCGTCCTCGCGGATAATGAGACACTATCCAAGGATCTGGCCATCGCTAGAGCCCGTTATGAACGCGCAGAGCAGACTGTTGCTCTCCTCAAACCTCCACATTCTTCCGTGACCGCTACGGGTGATGCTCCTTCTCCGACCTCTGCCTATCCGGATCCTGCAGTCAGGACCATAATGGACCTCCAGTCACATTTGGAGACTGAGAAGGCCGCGCGCGAAGCAGCCGAGACCCGCGTGCGTACAATATCCGAATCTTGGTTGGACCTCGACCGCTACTTTCGGGCTTCCGAGGTCCACGTCTCGGACGCTCGCTCCCACTTCTCCCAACTGCTTCGGGATCCTTCCGCCAAGCCATCTTTCAACCCCCTTCCAGCATATCAACCGCATCGTTCTCACCGGTCAGCCTCGCGTGCTCCGGTAGCCGCATCGCAGACATTCCCCAACTTTTCTCAGCCCTCCGCCTCCGCTAGTCTCCCTGCTCGTGTTCGTCATCGAGATGACAATACCGAGGATGCCCCCCCTCCTAAACGCATCCGCACGGAGCGGGGCGCCCGACACATCCAGGTACGTGTCTGTCACACACTTGTCGGATGTAACGTGTTGATCCTGGCGTGGTAGTCCTCGCGCATACATGCCCACGCACATCCTTCATACGGCACGCATGAAATGAATCACCATCTCCGCCCTGCTTACCCCACACAACCACCCTCCTCACGCGGCCGCCACCTCGAACGCCGGGATCAGTCTCCATCCCTCTCCTTTTCTCCCACACGCAGCCGAAGTTCGTCCATGTCACTAGATGAACTGCTTCTTGAAGCCACGGACAACAAGCGCACATCGCCGTCGTCCCCTCAGCCTACCCATGCGTATGTCGTGCCTTCGTCCTATTACCGACCCGCGTCGTCCATTCGACCTTCGCGTTCGCCCGACTATCGCTCCCCACACTCCGTTCGTCGCGACACGATGTCGCAGTCCAATGTCGTCAGTCCCCCAGTCACATCCACGACCCAGGCACCGCCCCAACCGGCCTCTCAACCCCAGCCCCACAGCCAGTATCAGACTCTGCAAACTCACATTTTTGCTCCTCCTGTGACGGGCCCACCAGGGAAAAAGCCCAAGGCCAGTGGTAAGCATGGGTTCTCCTTGCTATTCGCCCCAGTTGATGGCCCCTCATAGAAAATACTCCTGTGTCTGCTGCTCCATCGGCTCGCTCTGTGGCTGGAGCCACCAGTCTTCCATCTCTTCCCCCTGGTGGGTACCCAGCTGTGAACGACAAGGGCCAACGCATTTGCCGGCAATGCGGCCTCCCTGGGCGATATAAAGATGGCAAGTGCGTCGAAAAGTGGGGCCCTGGGCCCGAAGGTCCAGGAACGGTTTGTGACCGTTGTCGTAAGAAAATGAAGCGGGTCGAGCGTCGCGGTACGCTGGACCCTCATTCCCAGACCACAGCATTTATGCACGCCCGTGCGCACGCACCCATTCAAGAACGCGATCATGTACATGGGACGCCTGCGTCTCAGGGGGCAGACCGCACAATCGTTCGCACAGACACTGTGGTCGTCATCCACCCCCCATCGTCACAACCTCCGCAATCCTATGGAGGGGCCCCGGAACCTCGCGAACGGGATGCCGTCTCGCCGCGCAGCAACGCGTCTTCGGTCACAGTCGCTCGGCCCAGTGTCAAGGGTGACGCCGCTCACTCTGACCCGTCTTCCCGTTCGCACAGCCGTTCCCCTGTTCCCCTTCCAGCTCACCCCCAGCGGAACGGCTCGCAGGTACAACCACCGCCATCCAAGCCGCCCCTCCCCCTCTCTAGCGGGGAAGGGGAGAGCGATGCAGAGGGAGATCCCGAACCGGAGGAGGTGGATGACCCGGATGCAGACTTGCTCGCGGCAGTCGACGCGGCTGAAGCCAGTAGTGGTAAGGGCGTGATAGCACCGTGGGTGAAGCCAGTGAAACGCGAAATTGAGGCTACATAAACCACAAAGCATGTATATTTATTGCTCCCTTGTGTTGATCGCTCTCTGGGGATACCCACATCACGACGCTATGCTTATGTTTTATCCCGCTGGTGTGCAGTGCCCGTTCTCGTTCTTGTATCTTACAGCAGTGTTTTCTGCAAGTTTATTGTGTCTACGTCTACGTGTAGTGAGCGCTGATAATTACACAGCGAGTGACTTTGGGATGAAGGCAGACAATCAGCAGCGTCACAGCATTTGTGATGGACTATGGGGAAATCCAGACAGAGTCTGTTTAAGTTGTGGATTCCGAGTCTACCACCTACGCGGATCGCTCATCCGATGAAAAAATTTACAATTGGCAGCGTGTGGAGGGGCTGCGGCACGAGCGTAGACGGCCGCAGGCAACCCTGGACCCGCAGCAGCCCCGCAACATACACAGAGGCGCAAAGATCCGGCCCCAATCTGGTTAAGGTAAAGAATATACCAAGCTGTAGGCCTTTTGGTGAGTGGAAGGGGGTCACGAATGGTTAACCGAACCGAAGACGCGGCGCATGGCCGCCTCACAGGCCTCACCGCTGATCACACGAGACACGCCGCATGTCGCCGATTCGGCAAACGCCGGGGTTCGATTGGTTCTGGCTTACTGCACACACCACGACCTCGCGACAAAATCGGTAATAATACCACCTAGTACTAGTATTGCGTCTCGCACTTGCTGCCCGTGACTTATGGGTTGGGAACGTGCCTTGGGGCTTAGACTGCCAGTCGGGACTACATGACGCATGACCCCACGGTTTTCGTAACGAGCCCGAGCCATGCACGGACGAGTCGTGATCCTCCTGCACGCACAGGCGTCATCCGACGGACACGTTTTCCCTATGGTTCTGGTGCATGGATTTGGTCGCTGACAACCGTTGTTGGAAACGCAAGCGTGGTACGGGGCAGGTTTCGATTGATCTTGTGATGATGAGATCTTACCTGATGCGTCGGAATCTCACACCCGTTCTGACGTACACCTCACGTTCCTATTCTGAGTAGCATAGGAGCCCTCCGTGCACCCCGCCACAGCCATTGCTCGGATCATTTTTGTGTGATTAATCTGTGTGAGCCAGCACTCCTGCTCCTGGATTTGTATGATAGCCTTCCGCACCGATCAGACTATCTGAAGAGAAAAACATGCTTTGCACAACTGGCAACGATGGGCGGCCCTCTATCGCAGCTCGGATGGCAACGTTCGTTCTACGGTTCTTGACAGAGCCATCGCCATGAACCCGAAATCACATAGCCTAGGCGTGCTGCCCGCGCCGATCGGATTCGCAGCAGGTCCGATCTTTTCTCCATTGCGTTGTCCGAGTCTCACCTTCCTGTCCATCGATGATCACATGACACCATACGGCATGGTCGCGGGATACTCGGAGATATATATATATATCCAGTTGAGTCGAAACCACTGACTGCCAGTGCCAGCACAGTAGTCGAGGTACATTGCATGGCTTTATACCTTCACTCACGCAAATCGTTGCTGTCATGCGCATACCGACTGGGCGCCTTTGGGACGCGGGCGATAACGAACACTTCCACTGCCAGTGACACCCCCACCCCCAGGTGGATGCCAAAGGAGGAGGGGTCAATCGCCTCTGTCTTTTCGTCACTATCTGCTGGAAGTGATCTCACGTTGCCCACACGTTTCAACGACCTCAAGAAAGAGATATGGAGACAATCTCTTGTACAATGTTGGCGCGAGGTCCTCGACGAATTGGAAGGTTCGGTTGAAGAAGTCGCCGCAAGGGGCGCTGATGTGCTCGAGTTTGACTTCATTTCCGCTGCGGCAGACACTGACAAACTCGTAGATGATACCGTCTGTACCGTTTTCGGATTTGCAAAGGGGACTATCGATGGATCAAATCTCACAAATCCGGAACGCAGGTGTCCTGATTGTCCGGGCTGGCGTACCAAGCGAGGTCTGATGTGACATGGCTCGCCATTCATCTTTGTCACTACTTACTACCTACTTTCCCGTACCTTTTAGGAAGCTCTAGGTTGGAAACGGTCGTTGAAAGACTACATTTCGTTGAATGGTGACAAAGTAAAAGGTCTGTCGTGAGTGCTAGACAAAAGTGTCAACTAATATATCTTCGTATCAAAAGGGTTCCCTGAGGGCAACATTCAAGCATACGAGATCTACAACTCGGGCCCGCAGACTCGCGCACGGACGCACCCCGCTATTCTCCAAACGCAGCGCGCCATCCTACAACTGTGGCGCTGCTCCGAACCGGAGGCGAAGCTGAGCCTGGGAACCCCCGTCAGCTATTTCGACCGTTTCCGGATACGCCAACCCGGAAACCGTTCTTTCGTCCTTGGAACCCATATCGATGGCGGATCAGTGGAGCGATGGGAGGACCCCGGTTTCCGCGCGTGTTTCCGCGCGATCCTCGAAGGGCGGTGGCGCGAACATGATCCGTTCGATGCTGGGCCTCGTCTATTGGCCTGTTCGGACCTTTATCACGCGGCGTGAGCTCAAATTAACCTGCGGATTTGGATTTTTACCCTGAATCCGAATTCTCCCACAGAAATCAGTGCTCGATTTTCCGCCCCTGGCAAGGCTGGACTTCAATGTCGGCCATCGGCCCAGGTGAGGGTACCCTGCGCGTCGTGCCGATGCTCAAGCTGGCGACGACCTACCTGATCCTACGGCCTTTCTTCAAGCCACGGACGCCATCTTCCGGGCTCGACGACTGGGTCGTCGACCTCGAGAGTACGACTTTCCCTGGTTCGCAGATAGGCAAGACGCAGGAGTTGTGCGAGACGACACACCCACACCTACAACTTTCGCGCACGACGGTGTCCGTTCCTCGCGTCGAACCCGGCGATCAGGTGTATTGTGAGTTCCCCCAGTCCCCCAGTCCCCGTCAGATGTGGTTCGAGGCCAATCGTAGCTCTCCAGGGCACTGCGATCTCATACATGCGGTGGAAAACACGCACGGTGGAAAAGATGATTCCTCGGTTTTATACATCCCGGCTGTCCCACTAACAATTCGGAAGTGAGTACCATATTCAAGTCGTGCTGATTTCGATCTGATTTCAATCCCCCTCCACAGCGCCGAATATCTTCGAGTTCAGCGAGAGCACTTTAATCGCGGCCTTCCAGCCCCGTGAGTCTTGTAAATTTGTCCTTTAACAGCTATTGAGCATGATGCCACCAGCGATTTTCCAGGCGGGGAGGGCGAATCCTGCTTCCTAAACCGAGGCGGACAGGAGCACATTCAAGGAGAAACTGGCCTTCGCGCACTCGGATTCAAGAAATTTGATATTCCGAAAGGCGCGCGCGCGGGAGAGGTGCAGACCATCCTCGAGGCAAACGAGATATTATTCCCGGACGTTTCGGAGTAAAGGGAGGCACAACATGATGGTGGCTACCCTTCGTTGCACTGACATACTACTTTCCACGTGCAGTCCGAGAGGACAGAATGTTCTGATTTTTCGCCCCTTGAGACTGAATAGTTTAATCAGGTCAGTGAATATCATGCTGTAAGAATCGGAGGTGGACTACTGTAGTGGGACCTATGCGGCGTACCGCGGGCGAGCGGCGAGGAAGCTAACGCTTTTACAAAGGATAACCATAACGCCCTCGCGTTCAGAGGATAGGCTCTTTACTGGCATCCCATTCGCTGTACTCATCATGTTCCTGAGTCCGTCGGGGCCTGCGTTTCCAGAAGAAGTGTGTCCAACACCGAGATAACATCGTTTTTCAACTGTCCCTCATACCCACCTACCCAGATGAGTATGTGATGATAAGGGCAATGTGCGCCATGAGTCTGTAACGCCTTTTCAAACGCTGGCAAAGGAAAGTGGCAGCCGAAGCGTGCGTATCGTGATCATCAGGAGCACGTTTCGCCGGACCACCCGAGTTAAGTCCTGTACAACTCCGACCAGTGCGGCGACCCATGCGCCGGCGACCGTGTCAATCATCGGCGGCCGCTCGCAATGTGTTGAATTTGACCTTTGATACGCGCCGTGGTATCACAGACATGCGTAAATGAGGGCCGATTTCTCGCCCAGACCGCAGTTAAGTAGCATTCAACGTGTGGACTCGACGACATCAGAAATTACACTGATGAGGACTCATGATTCGTTGGTGCTGATTCCACTGTTGTCATGTATTAAAACTTCTGAGGATAGGCGTCCTTGGAGGAAGAGCGGAGCCGATTTAAACGAGCTCTCGTTCTAGATTTCTGTCAGAACCGTCGACGGATCAAACACAAAGGATGGGCCAACCACATCCTTGTGTTTTCCTCGTTCTTCTGTTCTATATAACATCCGCGCGATTTCGAAAATCGAGATACAGTCCTTCATGCTTCATTGCAAGGTGAAATTGGATGAACCTCTCCAAACATACAGTAAGCAATAATGAGGGAATACCAAATACAGTGGTGACAGAACCGAAGGAGCGTAGATGAGATAGGCTCAATGGCGACCACCTGGGAACTGAAACGAAAAGCCTCCAGGCCCACCACCACCACCACCACCACGGAACTGGAATCCGCTGCCTGCTGCTTGTTGGAAAAACTGAGTAAACGGGTGCCCTCCACCAGGGAAGGGACCGTCTTGGCCTTGCATGGGATCATTCGGGTCATCGCCATTGTCGAAGCGTTGCCTCAGTTCTGGATTGGACAACACCTCGTACGCTTCATTCACGATAGCCATCTTAGCTTCACTGCCGCCCTTATCGGGGTGTGCAGCAAGTGCAGCTTTGCGACTAGAATTGAAACAAGCGCATTAGCAAGGGAGTAAACGGACGTATGAGAAGCAGGTACGCACAACGCCTTCTTGATCGTCTTTCCATCAGCATCTCGTGAGACGCCGAGCACCTTGTAATAATCTTTCTGTTTCGACAACTTCAACAAACGCTGCGCCTTAGACAGACGGGAGTGGATCTGATCCAGTCTCTAGCATCAGTCCGCAGCCCCATTAGAGGGAAAACATGCATACCTCGCGGTTCCCACCCCCACTTGCTTCCCACGCCCGCTCAAAAGTACGCACAGCTTCCTCCCACTCCTCTCGCGCAAGCAAAGCCTCTCCCTTACCCAGCAAAGCATCGATGTCCTTTTCATTTCCGACCATTCGCAATAGCTCATCGCACCATTGCTCGGCTGCACGCGCCTGACGAAGTTGAACATGCGCACGGCAGAGCGCACGCAAAATCGCAGCTCTTCTCGGACTGGCTTTCTTAGGGGGAGGGATAGCGACGTTCACGCTTGGGGTTACGTCTGGCTGGACTGCTCCTTCAAAAGTTGCCAAAAAACCGCTTCCTGGCGTGTTGGTAGTTGCATCTTTGGGTGCAGTTCCCAGGATGAAAGTAATTAGCCCTCGCCAGTCCTCTGCGGCCATCAGCTCGTCAAGTTTCTTGAACTGCTTGTCGAGAGACTTGACCAGGCGATGTGCCGACAGACAAGGCTTGGAGTCAGGGTCATAGTGCAAACACTGCTTGAGATTTGCCATCGCCGTGTTTGACGCGGAGGAACCCATGTAGAAGTATGATATGCGGAAAATATTCATATACGCGTCCGTCGACGGCGACGTAATCTGGGTGAGGCGACTGTTGACCAGATAAGTGTCGGGGCGTAGCAAGATCCACGACGACTAACCTCAAGTCCGCCACTGCCTCTTCAAAGTCACCCGCTGCAAGAGCGCAGTTCGCACGCTGTTGCCTTAAGGTCACGGAATGGGAGGCGACACGAAGACCCTGGGTAGCGCTCTCTTCGCAAGCTGTCCAAAGCTTGGCCTTCTGAGCTTGCGCAGCCTTGCGTGCTGCTGCCTCCCCGTCTGTAATGTCGAGTAAAAGTTCACGTGCAATAGGGTCATTTTTCGCTTGATAATGCTTGAGGGCTTCTCGTGCGTCTGCCCATCGACCTTCTTTGGCGTGTATTTTCGCTTTCATTAAGTGTGCCTTCTCGAATGTGCGCGAAGTAAGCGAAAGAACTTGGTCAAAGTCGGCAAGCGCGGTTGCGTGTCTACCGACAGAGTAATATGCTGTGGCGCGTTTGTAGTATAGGGTTGGGTCCACTGGTGATTGTTCTGCAAATCATATCAGAAAATGCTCGATGAGACGATACAGTCACTTGGCCAAGACAGCAGTGGAAGGTGGACGGGGTTAAGCCACAGTGCCATTACATATACCAGTCGACCCCCAAATGGACTGCCTGTTTCAACGCACCTATTGCCTCGGAATAAGCTCTTGCTGCATCATGAAACGTCCCAGCCGACAGTAATGCATTGGCGCGATTAATAAGGGGTTGCAGACCCGGGGGGTATAATGCTGATCCAGCACTTGGATCTGCAAGTGCAGAAAACATGGTAAGTAAGAGGGACAGTCCGTAGAAGAGTAATGGTGGGGGCATAATGGATGGAAAGCAAGGGAATGATAATTGAACAGGGCCAAAGTCAAAAGTTCAACTTGACACGTTGCCACTCATGCCTATATAAGTCGAAAGGTTCCCACGGTCTCCCCAGAAAGATCCGCAACGTTCTCTCAAAAACTCACATAGACTCTGAATTTAGTGGTTACGCGAACGCGGCCTTTGTTCCATCTCACGAGTTTCAACGGGACACAACAAATTATCAAAATTCTCGTCAAAATTCTCGACGCGTCGTAACTTAGCACATGGCTTTATTTGTTGATCACGTGAAATGCAAGTGTTAACGTATCATGTCCTTGTAGATATCGTACGGAAGGAACTCCCCTCGGTTGCCCGCTTCCCAAGCCATCTCTCCGTGGACACGGTCCATCACGACCATGAACAAGCCGCCACATACTGGCACACATGCGTGCAGCACCGGCGCAAGGCCCTCTGTTGCGAGCAGGCGGTGCGCTTCATGATGATATTGCGCAGTAAACTTCACAACTACCTCGGATGTGTCGGCGAGTGCGTCCACAGACGAGGACATCACCGTATTCTCATCGGTGCTGCGAGGTCTGGCCATGGTGGCAAGGTAAATGCCCGACTGCCGTGTTCTTTCATCCCCGCCAACACGACGATCTCGCCCGATCGTGAGAGTCGGCGCGTGAAGGTCAGGGATGGCACGACACCGGTGTAGGTAGGGACCGGTAAAGGCGATGGGAACAAATGTGCGATGCTGCCTGGGGCTGGCAGGGCGGGCTGGTAGAACATCTGGAGGTCAACGATGACACGTCGAGTGGCTGCGAAAGCTCGCAAGACAGGATATTTTTCGCAGAGTAGAAGCCCAACTGGGGTAGCTATTCGCAGCAACAACCATGAACAGATGGGCCAGTTGAAGGACGGACAGAGGACTATAGAGGATTCACGTCTGGGTAGCAAAGGGATAGTCGAACAGGCTTTGAACAGGGAAACAGGAGGGCCGAATTCCCTGCAGGTCGCCTGGCATGAAAATTGTTTTTGGCATGGTCGACGACTTGCTCCACACTTGCGAAGGAAGAGACGCCGGCGGGTGATGGTGAGATGAAGGAGGTCGGAATGATTTGGAGCCCTTTTTGCGTTCTGACTTCCCGTTACACTACTAGTACTGCCACTGCCACATCTTTATAGATGTCATATGTCATATGTACAGTAAATTCTCGACAACCATGAATCTCCTCTTTATTTCTACTTACCGTTCATTGCGCTACGTTCCGCCTCTGAGGGCTGAGGGAGTGTCCCCTCGCAATATCTCGTATCTCGTTCATGACAGTCGTACTCATGTTTTTGGTGCTCAACCATTTCTTCTGCACTGAACGTGCAAGAGGATTAGACACCGCAAATTTTAAAAAGCGTGATGGGGCGGTCCTCGTGCACGCGTCATTATCACTCCACCTGCGACAGGTCCCTCTCCAAAGGCATCCCCAGGCCGGATAGGGGCATCTCTCCGAGCCATAGCCTGCCCGGCGTCCACCCCCCTGAGCTTGTCTTCTAGGCGCCACATATCATATCCCATCATTCCATCATAGCCCCAACTGCTGCTCCTCGCTTCTCTCATCGATCATACATTATACCCTTCGACACCAATTCATATATCTTCCGCATTACGTCCCCCTCGACATGCAAGAACCGCAAGCAAACCAACCTCAGGCTGTTCACTTTGGCGCGGGTAATATCGGGCGGGGTTTTATTGGCGCTCTCCTTGCGGAATCGGGATACTTTGTCGTTTTCGCTGACGTCGACAAGAAACTCATCGAGGAGCTAAACACCCACGACTCCTATGAGGTTCACGTCCTCGATGAGAAAGAACGAACAGAGGAGATCCGCTCATTCGCCGCCGCGTCTTCTCAGACGGACGAGGTCACCCATCACATCGCGAATCCCCACACACGGCTGATTACCACCGCCGTCGGCCCCACCGTACTCGTGAAGATCGCACCGGCCATCGCCAGGGGTTTAAAGGAGCGGCGCACCGCGGACGCTGGGGCGCTCAACGTTATCGCATGCGAGAACATGGTCGGCCAGACCGAAACACTCGAGAAGTACGTCCAAAGCCATCTTTCAGACGAAGAGAAAGCGTGGCTGTCGCACCACGTCGGTTTTGCCAACTGTTCCGTTGACCGCATCGTCCCGGGAATGTCAGCCTCACCCCCCGAAAACCTGCTCGACGTTAATGTTGAAGAATTCTCTGAATGGGCCGTCGACAAGACTGCGCTGCGTGCGCCGATCGACCCGCCCGTGCAAGGGATGGTGCTTACGGATTCGCTCCAAGCGTACATCGAACGCAAGCTCTTCACGCTCAACTGTGGGCACGCCATCGCCGCCTACATCGGTTTCGTCCACGGGCTCGACCGGATCGACCAAGCGCTGGAAAACGAAGAGATCCTGGAAGACGTCCGTGGCGCCCTCAACGAAGGAGGTGCTGCATTGGTGAAGAAGCACGGCCTCAAGGAGCACGAGCGGTACGTGGAACACGTGCTCGCTCGCTTCGCGAACCCGAGGCTGCAGGACGACGTGGAACGTGTGGGTCGTCAGCCCCTGCGCAAGCTAGCCAAGGGTGACCGACTCCTCGGGCCGACGGTGATGGCGAGAGAATATGGCCTTCCCGTCGATCATCTAGCGCGCGGGATCGCCGCTGCATTCTTGTTCGACGTGAAGAGTGACCCGCAGAGCGTTGAACTGATCGGAAAGGTCGATCAGGTTGGCATCGAGGGCGCTGTCGCAGAATATACTGGGTTTGAGGCGGGTAGCGACGTGCATGACAAAATCGTTTCGGCGTACAAGGCATTCAGGGCGAGGAGGTATGGTGGCACAGATGTACGGAGAGGAGATTTCGTGCATCATACACAATGATGTACTGCTCGCTAATTCCCTTACCATATTACCCCATATATGTAGGTGAGGAGAATGAGAATGTCTCAGTAGTCGTAGTCATGAATACATTGCTGTACAACACCGTCCAAGGGAAAAGAATGTTCAACCCATCTCACAGTGGACTTGCCGAGTCGTTCAACAATGACTTTGCAGGAACAGCGTGGTGATAGTCCTTGGGCTAAGCTAACACCGGAGACACATGATGGGTGTACGGATTAATTCAGAAAGAAAAAATATAGGTCATCACAGCAGAAGGTCGTCATCAATTCGTAAAGAGGTTCGTGAGATGTCATGAAATTTCAGAAAAAGAGCGGCTCGAAAATCACCGATAATGAAAGTTGTAATCGCTAGTCACGCCGATCCCGCAGCCTTACAGTACTACAAGTAGTACTGTGCTGCAGTGCAAGTGTCACGTCTACGAAGCGCAGAAGATGATCAACGCCATCGCAACCGCAATGACAGACGACGCGGTGGAACCGGGGAGATTCCTCGGCGGCGCAGCAGAGGACGCGCCGCTCGTGCCGGTGCCACCTGTAGCTGTGGCGGCGCCCGACGGCTGGGACTGGGACTGGGATGGCGTCGTTTCTCCGTCCACGTTGGACGCGTTACCGAAGATTGAGCTCGCGAAGCCGCACAATTGGCGTATATTGTTCACAAGCGAGGGCAAATTGGGCGTATCTAGGACAGCTGTCTGATTCGTTTGCTCAAAGCTAGTCAAAATCGAACATAGTGGACACGATAAATAACAAAACAGGGTGACTGGGGGTGAAAGAGGGTAAATCGCGCACCAATCAACACACTGCGGGAAAACGGACTGGAAGGTATCCGTGCAGGAACACTTGATCACGCTGAAAAACAACGCTGGGTTGAAAATGACCTTTTTCCATAGTAACCCATGAGTGCATGAGTTCTTAGTTATACGACAGTCAGCACATGCGTACCGCAGAGATATTAGCAAGCGCGGGTGCGGCCTCGGCGCAGGTGCTGATGCTCGGGTAGCTCTGTGCGCAGATCGGACAGGATGCGGGAGAATCCGGAAAGTAAGGTGTCACCGTCTGGCGGGCGATAAACCGATAGGATGACGATAATGGGCTTGCCCAAACCGACGATGTCGCAGATAAGGCGATCAAGAAGAGACAGGCATGAACAGTGATGAGAAAGGAGTGGGAGATCATCTTGGCGTTTCTTTTTCGACACTTTATCTTCTGGGAGCGACACCGAGGACGGCTGACAACGAACGACCGAGCAGTCTCAGACTGAGCTCTCCCGCCCCACAATTCATCAGCGAAATCAGCCCACAAAGTCGAGTCCCGCAGATAATCGATAAGATAAGATAACAGAAGCTATTCAGAACACCAAATCACCCATCTGATAGAACGTCAGAAAACGGCTTCTGTCGCAATAGCTCTATAAATTTAAGGGCCGGTAGTGCGCGCATTAGACCAAGATAGGTCAACGGTCCAGAAGGACAAGGGGAAATCTCTAACAGCCGATGTGGGAGATAGTCAAACAAAATAGCAACACAACAATGGGCAAAACAGTAAGAACCGGTCCAGAGGGGTGATAATGTACATATGTACACACGCGCACACACCCACCCCAAAATACATTCGGAATCACCGAATCGCTAGATCGGTGGACGGTCCATGGGCGAGTCGAGGAGCGTTTGGAGCTGGGCACACGCGCGCCATGGTTACGGGGATGAGAAAAAGAAAGGGAGAGAGGTGCACACCTGTTCTAACATGCCAGAGTGGGGTAGGCCATCCATGTTAGCACTATCTCCGCCTTCGAGAATAATGGGGTCTCCCTGTGCCTCACCCTGTGCACCTTGCGCCGCCTGTTTTTCCCGACCCGGAAGATACGTCAGACCAACTGAAGAAAGGTAGAAACCAGGCAAAGAAACCTATCCCCACGTACAGGATCTCTCTTCGCGCTAGTTGAACCCGGAATCGTTTTCTTGGCGCTGTTCTTTCCGGGGCCGGTCACGCCGGGAACAAAAGGCTCGTCACGCGGAACAATGTCTATGAGAAAGTCGAACTGGTCGGATTTGCTGAGCGCCTTGGCGATGTCGGCGCGCGATAACGTGCGACGTTTGTTCGAGTCAGCCACGATAAACGCCCGAGCTGTAATCTCTGCAATAAAGACTTTTTTGATGCCAACGATAAGTATACCGGGTGACGATGGAAGCGGGGAAAATGGCAAGGGGGGAAGAGATTTGAGAGGGCGTACTTTCGCAAGCCTTGCAGAAGAGGATAGGCGCTGTAGAATACAATATGATAAAGGATATAAGGAACGTGGAAGCTATACGGCGTGGACAAACCATCTGCAGCAATCATCTGGGAAGGACGACGGAGGTCATGTCACGGTCGGATGGAAGCAAGCGGGAACGAGTGGCACCTTTACATCGGGGTCACTCTTCATAACCTTCTTTATCCTCGCCAAAGGCAACGGCGGGTGACGGTAGTCGGGAGTCTCTTGCTCTGCAGCATCGACCTGTCTCTGCCAGAAGGAGTGGAGGAACTCATGAAGGGGCTCTCCTGATTGGACGTAGGGCTTGGTCATTGTCACTGGGGATCGTGAACTGTGGTTGGCTGCCGCCACCTGCTAATTTATTTTTATTTTCCGAGATCAGATCTTATGTATTTCTACGCTATTTTAACCCACTTATCACCATCAACTCGCCGCTCCACCGCCCTGTGCGCCATTCACACACGACGGTCAATTGTCAGAAGGGTCTGAGCAAATGAAGTGATCCGTCATAGCACTTACAATTACAATTACGCACTTTTACACCAGGTCCAGTTTCTGGAGTCTCTACGTTTTACAACCTATTGTAGCACCCAATAAATTTACGGGCGCCTGGGCACAAGCTTAAGGTTTGGGGTACAGTATTCATGTGAGGATAACCGAACTATACCTCCTAAAGCCATTACGCGCCTGATCATGGTTGTTAAATTCAACTTGCTTGGAACCACGAGGTACCTTACTGTAGTGGAAAGGAAGCACGTCAGGAAGCTTCCTGATATGTCCAAGAGTACAGTGAAAATGTTGGTACAATTAATGACGAGTACGAGACCCGTGCAGGTATAGTAGACTTTTCCTGACCAGGATGGTACTTACAACGCACAATGCAGTAAAGTGAACACTACAAGTTGTTTTGGGCTATGTGGCGCATAATTGTCAATGATGCAAGAAGTTCTGGAGCATCAAGGGTGTTGATTTAGCGCCCGGTGGAGCACACAGCGAAAGGAAGATGACATACCAGCAGATAGGTGCGCGAAGGAGTCATATACGGTAAACACGTTTCCCGACGTACCAAATGCAGGGCGATCTACGGGCTTGAGGTTATAATGAGCGACAAGAAAGTTGTCCGCGTTCAGGCACTAGGAACATGTAAGAATGGTGGCCCATGGCCTCATCAAACTTTGAGCCTGTCATCGTACCGTCCACTCGTGCTCTGCGACCATGTGATGGCCCCACTTGTATTCTTTCCCATCCGAAGCCGTGAACTTCCGGAACAGAGACCTGCACAGCCACGTTAAATGAGAGGACGTCATGAGGCGCTCGCTCGCTCCAACAACGCACCCCGAGAATAGCGAAACTTTCCGCAAGTATTGGTGCATCGGTATCGACACAGATCCTTTGGTGAAGCGGATCGTTCCCAGGGCACCTCTGGGCCCAAAGTCGAGAACGATCACGGGTTCGCGGTAAAAGTGGCGACGGTCGCGATCGCCGAGGCTCGTCGAGCGCTGGCCCATGTCATAGACCATGAGCCCCGCGTTGCGAGTGCGCTGAGGCGTAGAGGAAATGCGCATGAACGCGCGGTCGTAAACCTCGTCGAAGTCGGAGCCTGTAAGGACGCCAGTACGATCTTCGAAGAAATAGGCGGATGGTGGGCCGGAAATAGTCATGGTGTGAGGGAGACGGTATTTGTTCGTACAAGGGGCCAAATGAGAGAAAAGCGCGGTGGAACAGACTGCGAGCCTAAAGTGCGAAAAGTAATTCCCCCACCTAGAGCCTTTATATAAGACGAGCGCATAAGGGAGTTTTGGGGATAAAGGTGCCTAGAAGCTTCCCAGAAGACGTTCCTCAGCTTGACGCAAGTCATGAGCAGTGCAAGAACGGTCAAGGCACCTTCCCGAAAGCAGATCATTCAAACCGGCTGATCTAGAGCGCTTCGGGTGAGTAGGGCAGTCATTCTGTACGGTCACTGACTGCGGTTAGCCGCAATGTGGCGGAGCTCGATTCCTAGGACTGCTGAGCGCCCAGAAAGTTTTACTGACCAGCTGGTACCGTACATGGGGCTAAACGGGAAGGCTGCAACTACCCGGCACGGTCAGTCTGGGCGCACGTGTGTCTGAAAGTGCTGGTGCGGCATATAATTTGGAAAAGCCGCATTTAGTGCTGCTTTGGGGATCTCTTACAGTAACAGAATACTCAAGCAGAAGTACAGTGCTACAAGGCGAATCTGTAGAGGCCCATTAGTACTAGTATTGTATGTTATCTGACCGTACAGCAACAAATTCCCAGTGTTTTGGGTCCAACCTGACACGCAACAAGCCAGTTAGGAAGCATAAGCGTGTTCTCGTCTGTTTGCACATACCCGCCGCACCAATTGGGAACACTAACGGCCATAAAGCGGCCATACGTCTGAGTGACTAGATTTGCAGTGAGTGGGTACAGTACTATTGTAGAGGCAAACACTTGCCCCTCAGATCTGGATTGCGATCACATTTCCCTGTCCCTGGTTCCTTGGACAGCTGTTTCTCGAATGATTCTTCGGAATACTGACGATGGCTTGGCTCGGCCCATTTTGACCCTTGGCTCGACCGCAATTTGGAAATGAAATTTGCCCCAGCTTGCGCACTGGTAAGGTGTCGTATGGGATACAATATATGGTGAAGGAAGTGGGCCTGGACACGCTGTGATTGCCCTTGAATAGTCCGTGCATCCAATGACATGAGCAATTTCGACGGGGTTTGCATCCGCGAGATTCAAGAAGTCGGCCATAAGATGATAAGACCTACAACATGCACGGAAGGGGCTGGGAATCGTGCCAGGTGGTTGGCTCTTCTGTGACCGTCCCGTTTGCTAAGCTTCATCATGTCAATCAAATTCATTTCGCCGATAGGTTCTCGCTTCTCAGGGGGTGGTTCCCCCGCTGGTGGAATCGTGAACCCGTGGCTGGGACTTCCATGTGCCACATTGATCATCTCAGCTTCTGGAACGTGTAAAGTTCACATACCGTACGAGCCGAGTGCCACCCACGCCATGACGCATGTCATGCGAGCCCCCTGTGTTCTTTATCGAACATGAGCTTGTACTCGAATACGCCGTGGGTGAATGACATGAAGGGTGGACACTAGACAGTCGGGAAAGACGGAATGTCGGTTTTTCGGATGACGTTCGGTCAGGAATTACGTCGCTGACAAAGAAAAGAGATGGGCGACTATAATTGAAGCTGGTTCGCTACTACCAACGCCAGAAGCCAGAAACCTTCGGGTCGTGTGTTGATGGGAAGTACAGAGGTATCCTATCCCATTTTGGTCTCTTCCGCGGTGCTAACCGACCCTTGGCGTGGGGTGGGCACATAATACCGTACACGCCGCGGCAGTCCCTTGCACCCCATTTCATCACTAGTACGGTCCTGCAGTATACTGTAGCTCCACGCAACTCACGCATTGAATTCCAAGAAGCTCTAGGCCCGGTGGATCGGATTTCTCGTTCGAACGTTAGCCAAATGATGACCATTGCGCCGCGGAGTGCCAGTACGTGGCTGCGGTCCTATCTTCCAAAGCTGCGCTAATGCGGCCAGTGCGGCCTTCTGCGGTCAGCTGGCACCACTGACACGCCACCGGGGATCAGTAATCGGTCAGGTCAGTGGATGAGCCAGTACTAGTGGAGCCACTAGTCGCGTCAATATTCGTCAGTTCAGCTGCGTATGTCGTTATTTTGGCCTTACGAAGCAGATGCCCAGAGCCAGTTCTTCAGATCGCAAATCGCTCTATCCCTGTGTCGAATGCTGAGCATGCCACTGGCAGCCGGCCATCCGAGTCCAGTGCTGCAGAACACTTCAAACAGGCAGTAACATATTCTGATGTCAATCATTGCACGCCTTTGCCAGTGGCCGGTGGTACCATGGCGCTCCCTATTCAAATTCCCGCCACTGATGCGCATTTCATTGCTGATGCATGATGCGCCGATCATCCAGCTGGCGCGCGTGGAGACTCCGAGTGGCATCAAAAGCAAAAGGACGAAGATCCGAGTGACAATTCAGGATTCCTGTGCCGCAGTCCCGAGTACATGAACAGTGTCAAAACGCGAACGTTTGATGATGTGGTGGGTCTTCCGAGTCGCCTTGGGGTAAATGTCACCCCGCTGACGCCGTGTAAATTCCGTGGCTAAAGAAACTATCTCCTTTCGTGCGTTTCGTCTGTTGTGCATCATAATCTCGCCATCGCTTGCGTTGTTCTTACAATAAACCTCCTTTTGGTCTACAGGGACTCCTGCAACATGCCGGTGAAACAGCCCGCCGACATATATAGATGTGGTTTTACGCATGGTCCATTACTGACCGCCCGTACGTGCTCATAACTTCGGGCACTAAATTCCACTGCGACTGCGTACCCTGATCGGATGAAGGTATCTGCATATGGTCGTGCTCGCTGTCTTGACAGCTCGGTCGTGGTATTACCGGAACCCCGCTGCCAAGTCGCATCCGAGTGGCGTTGGACGCAGATCGTTCAGACAAACAGAGATCGATCAAGAGGAGGCGGACCGAGTTGGGGTGACATCCCTGCAGAGACTCGGAAAACAAAGCTCGTGGCAGTCCAAGATAAGCAATATGCGTACGTATCTATCTCCGAAATGTGCACACCATTATTATCCCTGTAATCATGAGATGCGCCCCAATGATCGCAGCCTTCCGCCTCTTTCTACCCTTTTAATCCCTCCCCTCTTCTCTTAACAAACCCTGCATGGCTACAACAGGCATCAACCCCATCGTGTCATGTCCCCACTCCAGGTATGTGAAGGAGAATAGGTCGTCTGCAGGTACTCATACTAGCAAAACTCGTCTCTGTATTTTTCTGTCTATTTTTTAATAATGTCACACTCTTCTTAACTCTTCGACCTGTGAAATCTGTTTGAAACTATCGCGCGTCAGGTCTTCCATATTGCAGGTGTTAAGACGGAAGCATTTGACTGCAGGGGATGATACAAGACATCTAGAACGTCGATTTATCAATAAGGTATCGTAACGGTCTCTGTTACACCTCGTCAAATACTTGGGGGACAACCATAGGCTTGACGACCACATGCTTTACGTTTATTCCAGTCACCCTTCTTCGCATCTCGCATGGGGAGGTGGAGGTGACTGATATATGAGCGCTTACTCAAGCACCTCATGATTTTGACCGAAGCTGACTAAGCAGGAGCCATCCCTCATCTCCCCCCCGAACACGAACACGATGACTACCAATGTAGATGAGAACGGTATTTCCAGCACTATTTCTAAGGATGTAAGAGATGACAGAGGTTGTGTCTGCAGTGCTTATAGGCGTGATTGGTGGTAGTGGGCTTTACCATCTCGACAACCTCACCTTTGTGTACGTATCGGAACACACCCCCGAGAGTGGAGCCCTAGAGATTACTGACCCATCTGTTGACGCCTACGCTACACAGAAAGCACGTGAATCCGGAGACAGTGAGTTTTTCAGTGCGATTCGCCACGATCCGTTCTGATGTCCGAATGTAGCCCTGGGGCTACCCCTCATCGCCTATCACGGTTGCATCTCTCCCCACAGGCACCCGTGTCGCTTTCCTCGCTCGACACGGGCAGGGACACACCATCAGTCCGTCTGCCGTCCCCGCCCGCGCCAACATCGCCGCGCTCAGATCCCTAGGCGTGCGCGCCATCATCGCCTTCAGCGCGGTCGGCTCCCTGCGCGAGGACATCCCGCCCGGCACGTTCGCGCTGCCGACACAGATCATCGATCGCACGAAGGGCGTGCGCCCCGCGAGCTTCTTCGAAGGCTCGACCATCGTCGCGCACGCTGCGTTCGGCGATCCGTTTAGCCGTGGACTCGTTCGGTGGCTCGAAAACCCCGTCAAGCATGCACTCGCGGAAGAAGGTCGCGGCGTGAAGGTCGTCACGGACAAATGCATCGTGTGCATGGAAGGCCCGCAGTTCTCGACGCGTGCCGAGAGTCTCATGTATCGTCAGTGGGGCGGCGATCTTATCAATATGAGCGTGTTGCCGGAAGCGAAGCTCGCGCGCGAGGCCGAGATCAGGTATGATATTCATTACATCTAATCGGCATTGCCGCGGATGGCTGATAGGACTTTCCTTTTTTTGGTCCCATGATAAATGTCAGCTACGCCCTCATCGCGACTGTGACGGATTATGACTCGTGGCGGCCAAACACGAATGCCGTCACTGCCGCTGAGGTTTTCAGAACCCTCCGAGAGAACGCGGAGACCTCGCGTCAAGTGGCGGGAACAATTCTCCAAGAGTTACACGCAGCGATACTGCAAGGTGACATCCTTTCTGAAGAGGATGGATCGATGCAATCGTCTATCATGCCACGCTCTGCGCAGCAGACACAGTCAGATAGAGATAAATTGCGCTACGTGCTTCCAGCTTACTTTTCGGACTAGAACCACACAGTCGTCGTTAACCCTCAGGCTGTGTCTTTACGTATTCGCAATCGATATCTATTCGTCGCTGTTATAGGAAGTTTTGTTGGCCGCAAAAGATGACGAGTGAGCGGCATTGCGGTGTGCGCGAGCGAGGAAGGTGTTGGTACTGCACTGCAGGAATACAGTAGCTGAGGGCACCACCTCACCTGCGAAGCGAAGACCCTTCCCTGCCTCTAACCTAAAGATGGTGCATCTGTCGGCAAGTGTATTGGAGCGTGGGTCCTTTCAGCATCACCGTGACGTTGCCAACGCGCGCAGTCACTGGCATGAAAAGAAAC
>Ga0137397_10000315_pt1 | contig 32920 bp, 44 predicted proteins | sample czorhiz116metaG_FD_106658 | JGI IMG/M metagenome (GOLD analysis project Ga0137397, IMG submission 106658) | Vadose zone soil microbial communities from Angelo Coast Range Reserve, California, USA - czorhiz1.16 metaG | ecosystem: Environmental > Terrestrial > Soil > Vadose zone | place: USA... | reverse complement strand
GGCTGCAGCGAGCCATGCGCAAGTTCCACGACGAAGTCATCTACCCTGACGCACAGGCCCGCGAAGAGGATGGCAAGCGGCCCAGCTCGGAAGTAATCCAGAAAATGGCGTATGTCATATCATATGTTCGACTCGATACTTGATTCATCCTAAATGTTTAAACCAGCGAGGTCAATCTCCATGCAATGCGTACTGGTCCTGGAAAGCACCTCAAGGGGTTGACCCTCATGGGTGGAGTCATCACGCCCGAGGAGGTACGTGTCAAAAGTATTCTCTCTCCTGCACGCGCTGACACAGGGCTACTACTAGTTTGACTACTTCCACGAAGTGGGTTCACCACAGTTGATACTTCAGGGGAATTTTCGAACTCAATAATTACAGCTCATCATTCATCAAGAGATCGCGCGCTGTGGTACTCGAGGTTACGGAGATGGTAACTCTTCGCACCACACCTTCGTTTCGAACACTCAACTGGGTTCAAACTGCAGGTCTCCAGGCTGGCGCGATCATCGGCCTTCCTCCCGTGTTGAACTTCGGCTCACCCGAGCTCAAGTCCCACGTCGTACCGGAGGTATTTTCGGGGAAGAAGTTCATTTGTCTTGCCATCTCCGAGGCATTTGCTGGAAGTGACGTTATGGGCCTCAAGACCACAGCAAAGAAGACCGAAGATGGCAAACATTGGATCGTCACCGGAACGAAAAAGTGGATCACGAACGGACAGTACGTGACACCGCTATACGACTGCTGCGTGGTCCTGAATGGAATTTGATAGCTTTGCGGACTATTTCACCGTTGGGTGCAAAACTGATAATGGCTTCACCGTCATTCTTGTCGAACGTCGTGAAGGCGTCGAGACAACGCCAATCAAGACGAGCTATTCACCCGCGGCTGGAACAGCTTATGTCACGTTTGACAACGTAAAGGTTCCCGTTGAGAATACGCTTGGTCCTGAGGGAGGAGGAATTTTCGTCATTCTCAGGTAATGCCCATAGTCTATCAAAGCGCGTATAGCGTCACCTTACGCCACAAATTTCACCAGCAATTTCAATCACGAACGTTGGGTGATGACTACGTCCTCCGTCCGTGCTCAGCGTGGGATCGTGGAGGAATGTCTGAAATGGGTCAGTCAACGCAAGGCGTTCGGAAAGCCCTTGGCATCGCAGGCTGTCGTCCGCAGCAAGATTGCTGCCATGATCGCTCGCGTAGAGTCCTTGCAGGGTTGGTTGGAGAACATTACACACCAAATGAACAATATGGTGCGTCTGCTTCAGTTCGAATGACAGTCGCGTCGTGCTGAAAGAATGGAAAATAGTCATACAAGGATCAAGCGAAGTACCTCGCAGGGCCAATTGCCCTGTTGAAAATGCACGCCACTCAGACGGCACAAGACACTGCACGGGATGCCGTACAGATTTTCGGTGGACGTGGAATTACGCGGACAGGGATGGGCCGCTTCGTCGAGCACGTGAGTAGCAGGGCTTGCACCGTTTCGCATGAGCAGATGACTGATGCGGGTATAGTATCACCGAACTATAGCATTCGACTCGTTGCTTGGCGGTGCCGAAGACGTTCTCGGTGATCTCGGTGTCCGACAAGCTCTGCGTGCTATGCCATCAAACGCGAAACTATAAACCTGACTTTTTTGAAATGAATTTTATGGCTCAAAGTAATTTGTAATACTGTAATACCACAGGGTTACGAACTCAGACCCACAGCACCATTCGTGTAGCATGCATTGAAGGTTCTGAATTATTATTCTATGACAAACCTTGATCCATTGCATGTCGTCTGTTGTGCGCAGCGCAAAGAGATATGGTGGCAAACGCCCCACGTCACTTGTAAACAATTATTGCCTTTTGTTTTGTGAGCGGATACCAAGCCCCACGTTCGCTGCGACCGAGGGACCCCATCCAAGCCATTCGACGATGACGGTTTTTGCGAATATTTCGCCGAATCCGAGCATCACGCCGTTCACGAATGGCAAGAGGAAATTGATGGACAACGACGAGCACAGGGCCCAGAAACGCGTGCTCCCGGGCAGCGTGGGGTCAAACACGGCGAGGGTCATCGACGCCGCCGTCGTCGAATGCACAGCAGCAGTCGTAGTCGTCGTAGTCGTCGTAGTCGTGGCCCGGGCGGCTGCGTGAGGAGAATGCGGCTGCTCGGGCGAGTGTGGGCGCGAGGGCTCGGGGAAAGACATGGACGGGAACGAAGACGTCGGCGAGGACGGCACGTTTTCCCACTGCGGCGAATCGGTCGGGTCACCACCGGTCGTCCCGGTCCCGGGGCGCCGCGCGGGTGCGTTGCAGCTCGCAGACCGAGGCTGGTCCTGCTGGGAGAAAGGGAAAAAAAGGGAAAAAAGTGAGGATGGTTTTTTTATTGGTTGAGGTGAAAGAAGATAAAAATTAAAATAAAATAAAAAAAGGACGCACAGGTGGCTGGGTCCCTTTCCCTTGTGCGTGTGCGCGTGCATGCGCATGCGCAGCGTCGGCGCTGGGGCCAGACGAAGAATCCTCCGGGGACGTGAGAGGCGCGGGTGATGACTGTGATGGCGAAACTGCGGCGGCGTCGGCGCAAATGTCAGACGCGAGCACGCTCACGCTCACGCTCCGCCGCGACACTGCCTCCCACTCGCTCGCGCTAGCGCTCGCACTCGTACCACTGGTATCCTCCCGCGCGACGTTTCCCCGCGGTCCCGCGGCGGTCTGCTCCGCGCGTTCACGCGCCCGACGCTCCTCCCACCGCGCCCTTTCCGTCTCGGCGCGTGTGCGTCCTTCCGCGCTCTGTCGACGCCACTCGGTGACTTGCGCTTCGTACGACGTCTTCCAGGCCTCTTGTTCTGCTGCCGCGACGGAGGAGGGAGACGACGAAGAAGTTGGTCGGTCGGGCTGCTGCTGCTGCTGCTGCTGCTCGGCACAAGCGGGGGCGGCTGCTGATTCTGAGAGTTGGGTTTGTGGTGAGGGAGAGACGCGAGTGAGGTTGGGAGGGACGGAGAAGGGATCGGAGAGCGCTGCCTGTCACGGTGTGAGCGGGTCGGTTGACGGTGAATTAGACATGGCAGAGGAGGGGGGGACCGGTTCTGCGAACTCACCTGGAGGAGGTCGTCAGCTTCTGGACGCAAGGGACTTGTATGGTGTTCTGACATAAGTTAGTTAAGCTGGATGCTCCTCGTGCGTTTTCGAAGTCGATGAGATGAGCGTAAACACGGACAAATTGACCGTTCTGACGCCGAACCCGGGCCGAGCCAATCAATGATCATCACCCAACCCCAGTATTATGAGCCAACAAATGTCATGTTTGCACTCAGGACGCTTCGTTGACAGTGCCGTAGGATTTGTCGGACACAGGTACGATCAGCAATGTGCCAATACGAACAAATCGTTGACATCGCCACGATCAACTCAAGCCGAAAACGTGGCATGGACATACCTCGAAGCGCAATTATCAAGACTCGACTTCAACGTCTCTCTGGCTCTTAACCCATAGAAAACAATCTCATCATGGTGAAACGTACGGGGAACGTCAGGGCCCGAGTGCGCCGCATCCGCGAGCAAGGAGCGATACGTGAGGGCCTGGAACCAAACATGGCGTTGTACGAAACTGATCGTCCACATCGCAGCCCTTCTGGGAGAGTCCACCTGACCCACCACACCAACCGAATTACCAAACGACTCCCAAGTTATCATGAGCTCAGTTGCGCAGGCGCAAAGGTCGCACTTCCTTGTGCTTCTAGATATTCCACAGCTGATTTCGGCGCAAACAGCCGTGAATCCGATACGGCTCAGGGAACGGTCCATTGCGCGGGGAAAAAAATACCTCGAGCATTTGACATCTCAAGGTACATCCTTCGCCGCGACTGTGCGAAAACAAACCTGCCGGACCCTTCTGATGTACAGGAACCGAATTGCAAAGTCTCCAAATGAGGGGGGATCAAGGCTAATGGAACCTGTGGGGTACCGTTCGATAGAACGATTGCGGGTCATTCATTCTTTGTCGAGCGGCAGGTGAGCGGTTATACCAAAATATCAACGGGTTAGCCCGAACTTCTGCTCGGACATCGCGCATGTTGGAGCAAGTCTTTAAGGTAATAGACAATTTCACATGGATTGTGACCAAGGCCTTTGGGATCCTCACACCGACAAGCCTACGGCGCTCTCATGTTCGAATCGCTTCAGAGCCCTACAAATAGGGGTCTTCGCAACATCGCTTGACTGCCCATTCTGAGCGTGGTCTAGTCTGACTTGCACTTGGTCCATCCGGGCGCAAAAGCAGGTTCGGAAGATAGACGTCAAGTCCACGCATCGCCGGAGACGGGAGTTCCCACAGTGGACGAAAGAGGGTGTGCGCAAGTGGGATAAGAGCGGCCGGCATCTGCCAGATCTGGTCGACGGATGACGGAAGTCAGATTCACGGAGACACAAAGAATATCCCTCCTTGGACGGTTACTCCGAAGCGGCAAGGGTACGGTTACCTTTCAGACGAGCTCATGCGATTATGATGTACTGAGGTGAAAATGTTCTGCGGTGCACATCGAAAAAAACTAGGTGAATCGAAGAGGATTCGCGGCGGAACACGGACATGTCATCCCAAGATCCGCAGTGCCACCGATACTTGACCACTGCAACGACTGCTCCGCTGCTTGGCTGATAAGGTCGACTATGCAAGTGAAGATGGACGCTGGGTACGACATTGATTACACAGAGGGGAAAGTGGCCATTGGAGATATGACTCCCGCGTCGGAACCTTGTTTCCGTGAGGTGTGCGCAATCCGAGACCTAAAGAGATGGTCTCGAGAGATAAAAGCACTGCGCGAATGTTCCAGGGAAACACCCTGGGCATCTGTTACTAACCGAGAAATAACCGAGACCAAGCCGCCCAGATAAGGTATAGACCGACATCCGGTCCCCTACAATAGAATGCTGCCATGCCTCGGGTGCTCTAGAGGATTTGTTCACAACGTCTGGCGTATCGTAATTGCAATTTCAGCCCAAGGCGGCGGGCCACATGGGTAGAGACCAGACCGGTGTTGCAACCGGAGGTTCAACGGTTCAAGGAAGCAGTCTTCTGAATAGAAGGTAAGCTCCGTCAAATACTAGGGAAAGGCCCAAGTAGAGTGTCGCATGGGAGTCCGGCTTGCAGGAACAAATATTCCACGGTGTTGGCGCCTTGGGACGCTACGCCAATGAATATCAAGCACGTAGGCATGCAAACGCCGTTAAGCTGTTGATCATAACGGGACCGTACGGCAGAACTAAGTTAACGTATGAGGGGTGGGAAGGGGAGCACTTTGAGGGTCGAGTTCTGTGCTTGCTTGCGCTTACTGTGGCTTCTATCGGACTTTGAATTTACCTAACGGGCGTTAAACTTGTCCCCGCGCTTTTCGAGAAACACTTCGCTTTCACTGTCACTATCGCTCCCAGCGCCCCCAATTGCTCCTCCTCAGGAGGTCTCTACCCCCGAACCTTCTCATTCCGCGCCAATCGAATATCCCACGTCGCAGATTTTTTGATCCCCATGTGACTTGATCACAAATTCGACGACCTGCCAACACAGGTTTGCGGGTCCAAGCTTCCCACCGCGGTGGCATCTATCTCAACTCGGTTCCCCCTGATTCTGTAACCTAGTGTTGGAGTCGATTGAAACCCGCACATCAGCCTCTCTGGGTTCCCGGAACGCGGAACGAATGGGATAAATGTCTCTGTATTTCCCTATCATCTTCCGGCGTGACTGAGGCTTGGCCTTCAATCTCCCCTTGACGCCTTCGACGGACTCCGTTGACCACAGAGTTGATAATGTTACTGCTCCCGTTGACATCTGACAGTCTTACCGCACATCTTAGTGGGCCAACGATGATATCGGCCACTTGCATGTGTCAGTTCGCCACGTCATCACCGTAATTTCGCGATCCGCTTTTCCTGGATTTATGACGCGCGTCTGCCTCTTATGCGACGTTCACCGAGATCCCCTGTTCCATGTTTCAATGAGATGCCGCCCCAGGTATGTTACCATTATACAGAAAGGTGTGTGGTCCTCCCTTTTGGCCCGACTTGTTGCCACTCACGCAACTCGTGTGTTCACAGTATATCCACCTGTTCGAACTCGTGACAGTGCCCGTGATCTTCTGAAGGACAATCCCGCTCCTGTTCGCTATGCGTCAGAACCCAGAATCTCCAATGGCCACGAGTGAGGTGTCTCGTGATGTCTGAATTCGCTCTTCGATCCGAGTCGACGTATTTTCTCCCCCCATCCATCAACTGAGGCGCTTTTACGATAGTATCGCTCCATCGGAAGTTGCAGTGGCCGATGCCCTGGAATAGGGGCGTTTATCCGCCCAAGAGAACAAGCTATGCCTTAAGTGGTCCATCCTAACACCGAAATCACAGCCAAATATATGTGCCTAGTGTGCTCAAGGCGTCAGCTCAGTAAACGCCCCTATTTGATTGGTTGCAGTGTATCTGAGTATCTATTCACATTTATCCCAACTTGCGTTGTAGCACTGGCCGAATGTGCCTGTCATAGAGTACAACTCCACCAGAGGCGATGTCAGATTTCCCAGGCCACGGTCTAATAACCGGATATGTGTCATGGGGGCCTGTGTCGCCTTCCGACTGAATATGTTGCGAGTGTGAGTTATCAGTACCGTATCTCAAAGATAACAGAAAATGTCCGCTTCCGAGTCCGCGAACCGCATGCACACTATGATCTTTGATCCTGGACACATGATGAGGGGACAGGATGTTTGCGCAGGGCCACATTACCCAAACGACGTACACTCCCCTCCATCGATCTATCATAGCAGCCCGAGGGTCCGATCAGTTGGTCGTTCGTTCCTCTCACCCTTCTTCTTTCCCCCCCTTTATTGAGTTGCTAAGCGTCCGATTTACCACATTCGTCCCTGTATACAGCGTAGGATCATTTTTTGGCCAACTGAGGGACATACGCATCCCTTACCCCTCTCAGATCTCCTTCCTTGCTTCGCCCGTAATTATTTTTTTCGCGTTCTAATGTGACCGGATTCTCGGTTCGCGCTCTCCATCTAGCCGCTTTTCCCGCTGGCGCTCCCTCTTCATACACACACACGGCCGACAGCCCTGTAATAAGCTATGCGGGTCCTTTCTCCGCCCCCCAATCCTATAAAAGCCATGGTTGGTTTGTGAACTGCATGCCGTTGACAGACCCCACACACCTCCACCCTCACCCGCCTCAGCCTCTGCCTGCCAGTGCCTGCCTTTCACGAGGTACTATTATCCCTCTCTCGTCACGCCTCCAAAAGCGTAGTGTTTTCCCCGTTCGCGGAAACTTGAGACAGACGAGACCATCCGAGTTCCGTCCGCGTAAGCCAGTCCTCCAAAAAAAAACAACCAACGAAAAGAGACACGGCGTCCCATTGGCTTATAATCGATTATGTGCAAAGAGGAATGGTATGTGCATCTTTTCCCTCTCCGCCATCTGCGCACCACATCACGCGATGACCCTAATTTCTCGCCGTGATTTTCTCCCTCCTCCTTCTCCTCCAGTCATGGGAACCAGTACCGAGGTTGCGGGGTACTTTGTCCACTTTGTTGTTTTTTTTAGGAGAGCGCGCGTTTATCTGACTTCCTCTCCCCCATCGGCGCCGTTACTGCGCGCGTCTCTTGCGTGCGACAGCATTACGTTCGGCTATATTGGACCGGGAACAGGACCGATTGCGGGTCGCCAGACTGTCTCCACAGCATGGCGCACAAACACAAGACGGCGCGGACGTGCAAGTGTAGTCGGGTACGCCGTTCGCTCCACTCCACTCCACTCCATTTTTTTTTTCCGTTTCGTCGTCGTGCCCATTTTCTTTCGTTCTGATTTTCCCACCAATTTGCGGGAGGGGGTCACGCCACTAATATATATCTGTCCCACACCGCAGACCATATGTGAAGACCGCCGTGTATTGAACTTGATCCAAGAGCCGTGTGACAACTGCAAGGAAGCCAATTACGATCGCGGTCGACGCCGCTGATCGGCAGATGCCATCCCGGCCTTTGCCCTCCTTGCGACTAGTACTTTACTGCTACTGCTGCTGCAACGCCAAAATCTCCTCATGCCCCCCCCCGCTGCTTTCTTGCTGTGTACCTTTTACCTTTGTCCAAAATACAAAAAATCTTATAGTACGAACCGCACTTCAATCCATACAAGTACCCTGTATTCACATAGACCTAATTTTCGAGTGGTGACATGGTGACACTCACCGAACATCGCGCGAGCACGGAATAAGGATCTGTCGATACAACTGTGGTCGCTATATCTCACCCGGAATAGAAGCGGTTGAGCCATCGATCAAATAGTCGCCAGGTTGGGCTCTTGTAAGACCAGCCAGAGACGTGAACTTGAAAGGGCACCGCGAACAACAGCCTCGGAACCACCAAAACGCTTCCTTCCATAGCCCCGGTTTTCGATCGGAAGGTCTTAATTCAACCTCGGATGCACAGAGTTCATTCATTCGGTCAAAGAAAGTATTTGCTCCCACAACACGGCCGCGCCGTCGATGCGTTTAGTCCGATCAGGGAAGAAGCACCGGGGACACAGCAGGACAAATCTCATGTGAAGAAACACCGATTAAGGTCAGACATCTGCAATAGAATCTCAACACGGTTTTGTCATCAAAGAACTTTGTCCACTACCTGCGCAATAATTTGCGTACGCCTACTACCCCATACACGACAGTGTCAAAGGAAAGGACTGATGAATCCCCTTGAATTGGCCAAAGGTGGGCACCTGAGACGCAAAGAGGGCAGGTGCTTGCACGCGACGTTAGGCATGCAGTGCATGGGAACGGAGAGAGTAGGGGGTTGCGGTTGCGGTTGCGGTTGCTTAGAACCGCCGTCCCCCGCGCTTGACGGGCTGCTTCGTTCCACGCCACTTCAATTCGCCGCGCTTGGCACCATCGTCGCTGTCATCGCCGCCGCGATCCTGTCCCTTTGTTCTTGACCTCTTATTCGGGCGCGGCGGGGAGTCAGAGTCCGACGAAGGCACCTTCGAGGGTACACTGCGTCGTGCCACAGAAGCTGGCGCGTGAGATCCAGGGACTGATGGGGCAGCGCTGCTGGATCGAGAGGCCGGCCTGTTCTGGGCAGCTGCGGGTGTCGAGCGCAAGGTACTCTTTCCCTTCCCCGGTTGACTACGGGAGAGTAAGGAGATACCGTCGTCATCATCCTCTCCGGCCCCCGTAGGTGGATTCCCGGTCGTTGCCTGGCCGAGATTACCCGTACCCGGATCGGTAGCCTTCGCCTTTGTGGGGGATTCATCTCCCGACCCTATCTTTACCTGCTAATCGCTCAATAAAATTAGTTATCGGCCGCGCTGAACGGGCCGCTCACACGTGGGCTGGATGACTGAGCATATTCCAAATCGATAGATGAAAGTCGGTGGGTCGGAGTCTTGGTGGGCATCCTGTGGCTTCCTGCGGCAGAATCCACGGAGGGTAGAGCGAGTTCTGGTTTTTCGAATTCGTCATTGATGGCCGCTGCGGTGCGTGATTAATCAGCGGTCATGAGAGACGCAGGCAGTACGCCAGCTGCGGAGAAGACTTACGAAGACTGGTGCTAAAGGCAAAAAGGGCCGACAGCCGGCGGATGGTTGTGCATACGCGCGGGTGGGAGAAGACGTTCCTTATGTGCGTGTCCACGCTACGACGCGCTGGCCGGCCTATTTGGTCAACCGCCTGCGAAGTGATGCTCAGATGCGATGCCTTCCTGAGTCTGGTGCAAAATCGGAGTAGAATAGAAAGTGACTAGAACCACGATGGACGGTGGGGACACCGGGTGCAAAGTATTTCCTAACGAGTCATAACCCTGAGCGCTACCGTCGAGCCCCATGATAGGGCATGAGGCGGTAGTTAGCCCCGCGCCAAACTGAAACGAGGGTGCTCATGATAGTGTGGGATTTGTTGAAGCCTACCTTTTCGAGATCGCTGCCGGAGATCTCGCTGATTGCGTCCGGCGAGATGGCCGCCAGGTAAGCGGTGCTGAGAAGCGGTATCATGAGGTGCTTCGAAAGCACATCTGCCGATTGCTTGTATCCAATGGAAAATGTCTCCCATCTCCATATGAAAGAATCCCCACGGAGGTCGATGGCTAAATCCTGCGGAGACCGTGAGAGGCTGGAAGGTGCACAAGAGCCCACCATACTGACTGAATAACGGGATTGTATCACGTCAAAAGATAGAGCGCCCATCATGCCAGGAGAGTGCATGTCAGCCAGAAGCTGTAAGACCTGATCAAGCCAGCTATCCTCCTCGGATTCTGGAAGCTGGCTGGGGGCGCTGTTGGCATTCAGCATTGACCACCGGCGACATAACTGTTGCCTCGGAAGGACTGTGATCATCAATGATCGAGTGAGTACCTTGATGAAGAGTAATGTGGATTCACACACCATCTACCCATACGGCCTTAAGGTCCGTTATCAGGAAGACGCACGTTTGATCGGCAAAATTTGAGTGTAGTTTCTACTGGGAGACGTCTCAAGACGTCAAGCATGCCATGATTTTAATCGTGAAAGAGGGACGAACCATAAGGTATGGAACAGACTTTTCATTATCGACCTTTACGAGCCACTCCTTTGACAGGAGATGTTCTGAGTGTTCCTGCGGATTGACGTGAACATGACTTCCCTTTGAAAAAACAGAGAGACATGTCCTGGACCTCTTTGAACTCGTTCATTTTCATTGAAGACGCGAATGAGCAGACCAACTGAACGGCCACGCGCTCAGCCGTACGGTGACCACCGTGGGAATCTACATAGACAGACAATGACAGTACACAGTTTCCCACCATCTATCTCAGTCCTCGTCCTCGTCCTCGTCCTCATATCCTTCTCAAGCTCATTACCTGGGGGATATGCGAGACAATGTCTCGGGAAACTCGCCCAACTTATCACCCTTCTTACGAATTCCCAGGAGGCGACGAAATCACTTCCCACCCTGCGTCCCACATCCCCACCGAGCCAACGCCCGCCCAGTCGAACGACTTCCCTATCTGCCGCCTTGTAATACATGAAAGCAAATTTATCTCGTCAAAGTGGCGCCTTGCCGTCATCGATGGCTATTCAGAAGCCCAGTTTGGGCGAGATGCGCCACTGGTTGGCGTCAGCACTCCGAGGATCCGACTTAAAGACATGGAAGTCTCCAAGCTTCATGCGACGCTTTTCTGGGACGCTGAGCGAGCCGAGTGGGCAGTTGTGGATATGGGGTCGAAACACGGGACGTTTGTCGGGTCCGGCCAGGATACGAATCGTGTGAGGTTATCCGAGACTCGGGTGGCCAGCATGCCCAAACGCTTGAAGCATCTAGACAGGCTGTCCCTCGGTAGTACGACTTTTGTGGTGCACATTCACGAGAATCGCCTTCCTTGTTCCGACTGTTCTGCATCCGAAAAGGGTGCTGATGATTTCATTCCGCTCTTTTCCCATCAGAGGGACGGTGGAACGGTCTCCCAAGCTGATCGGGGCCGCAAACGTGCTGCGGATTCCACCGATGACGTGCCACGCAACGCGAAGAGGGCACTCGCATCGCTGAAGCAAAGTTTGCTAAGCCGGCCTGGAGGTATCTTTCCAACTGCGTCCCCTCACGATGAACCAGCGCACGCACCTTACCACGGGGCCGTGCGAGGGGGTAGAGCCACAGCGTCGAATACGATAGGACGGCCCCAAGGATTGCCCTCCTCGCCTCGCGTTATCGGTAAACGGACGGCGTTCCCTAGTACACAAGAAGGGTCGCGTTTCCTGCCGACTGAATCAACGATCGTCGAGCAACTGCGGATGAACGACAGCGAGGAAGGTGGTGCAGGCACGAAACCTCCGAGCAAGAGCGACGGGGCAGAACGACGGCTCAAGACACGGGATGCGGGATGATATTGAGATATGGTTTCGCATTGAATTCGGTTGCGGGGATGTATATAATGTGCCACCCTACCGCATTGTACGTACGTCACGCGAGTTTAACGCGTGGCGTGGACGCGTTATTTGAGGTTGTTATTTTGACGGTCACGTGGCAAGTTGTGTCCCAAAAAGCGAATCGAATCGAGGCGCGTCTAGTGTTGTTGTTGCGAACACAACCAGCGGCTGGCCTCGTCCACATCGCTTGCTTTTCTTTCGACCACCTCCTTGTGGTCTCTCCTCTTCCCATATTATCAGGGCCATCTTCTCCATCCTCTTCCTGACCCCCCGTCGTCCCCTACTCTCTCCCGTTCATCGTCATCCTGGCCCTGTTCCTCTTTCTATTTCCCGTGTCTCTTTTCTAAGTTTTGTCCATCTTACAATCATCTTTACTTCATTATTCCCTCTTAGGACCTAGATGGCTCATCGTGTAGGCCATTCGCTCCCTATGTTCTTCGTCGCCACATACTCACACGCACTTTGCCACATATCTCGCTTCGTTAGCTACCATTGCGAAACCGGACTGGTATCCAACGCCCCAAGAACCTAGATGAGAATGCAACTAGCAAACTTCGGCAGACTGTCGGTACAACTTTACCCGGCGCAGTGCGGGGTGGTGTTCCCGGTGTCAACACTTTCAAGTCGAGTGGTGTCCAACGTCCCGCTCTTGGTGAAGTTGCCGTCAACCGCAAGGTACGTCTTCTCTTTCACCTTGCGTCTTGTTACGTGTCAGACGCTTACTCTCGTGTGAAGAACACCAAGTTGAAACTCAACAAGGACAAGGACAAGGCTCCAGAAGTTGGTCAGAAGCGGACACGGTCATCCTCGATTGCGGACGGTCCTCAGCGGGTTCCGTTAGCTGCCAAGCCTACGGCGCCTGTGCAAACCACCACAACTGGGGCACGCAGCTTACTACCGCAGCGACCCCCCCTGGTACCGACTCTGCGTTCTCAGCGCGTCTTCTCTCCGCCCAAGCCGACCGCCCTGCCATCGGAAGGAGTCACCCGCCTCGATGGACCGGACGATGATATGGACGTCGAAGAGCCGCACTGTGCCAAACGCGACTGGATGGATGACGTCGTTGTCGTCGGTGATAATGAGCTGGAGAACATGATTGACGAGCAGGACCGCGCAGAAGTGATCGAAAATCTAGTTCCCATCGAAGAAGCAGATATCTCAGAGTACATCTGGCCCGAGGTATCACCGAATCATGCTGCGAAGTACCAACGCGAATTGGATGAGGTGCGCGCGAGGTTCGATGCGGAAGATGAAGAATATGATACCACGATGTGCTCGGAGTATGCAGATGAGATTTTTCTCTACATGCTTGACCTGCAGGTAAGGTCTCGTTGGGTGGCTCGAATACACGATGCTTACATTGTAAAAGGACGCCATCATGCCCACACCAAATTATATGGACGCCCAGAACGAGATCAACTGGAGCATGCGTCAAACTCTCGTTGATTGGCTCCTGCAAGTTCACCTCCGCTATCATATGCTTCCCGAGACCCTATGGATTGCTATCAATATCGTCGACCGCTTCTTGTCGCACCGCACGGTGGCTCTGCTCAAGCTTCAACTCGTTGGCGTCATTGCCATGTTCATAGCCTCAAAATATGAGGAGATCCTGGCGCCGTCTGTGGATGAATTCGTCTTCATGACGGAGAATGGCTACACAAAAGAAGAGATCCTCAAGGGGGAGGGGATTGTGCTTCAGACTCTCGAGTTCAACATCTCTCACTACTGTTCGCCGTACAGCTGGCTGCGTAAGATTAGTCATGCGGACGATTACGATGTCCAAACACGAACTCTGAGCAAGTTTCTCGCCGAGGTGACGTTGCTCGACCACCGATTCCTGCGCGCCAAGCCAGATTTGGTCGCAGCAGTTGGTATGTACACGGCACGGAGGATGTTGGAGGGAGACTGGGTGAGTATCTTCATGTTGGGCATCTATGAGTCACGTGAGTGTTGACCTTTCTCGTTTAGAACGAAGCATTCGTTATCTATTCTGGCTACACCGAAGAGCAATTAGAGCCTGGATACTATATGCTCTTGGACAAGATCACGGAACCCGGTTTCAACAAGTTGTACTTGTACAGGAAGTATGCGCACAAGAAGTTCCTCAAGGCATCTGCGTATGCCCTCGAAAAGGCTCGGGAGCAGGTCCATCTGGCCGAAGGCATGGTCCTAGCGTGACTCACGTGTACCCCTGATATTTGAAGTGCTCTCAACGTCACACCATCAACACATTCCTTCTCCCGCATACATTTCCATATATTGAGCCCCCGCCCACTTTGTTGAAGCCCACTCTTGTCGCTGTTTCGGTTTTCTCGCCTTGTCAAGCTTTCAAATCTTTTGTGCGGTTCAGATCCGTTGTGCAATTACGTTCCAATCCACACATTCTCATCATGCACTCCCCTTCCCCATTATGTCACCCCTGCTTTCTTCGCCATTGGATCTTCATTGCATGGCTGTTTTGCAATCGTTCGTCACCCCACTATGGCGCTTTCTGCGTCTGCCACCACTTGTGCAGTCGTGCTCTCGTTCGCGAATGGGCATAGTCCTTGTCGTTCATCGGATATTTTTGTTCTTCCGGCGTTGCTATGCTTCTGTGACAAGTCCTCCCCTATCTATTAACTTTCCTCCCTACCCTCCTGATTTGCACACTGCCAGCCATACCCGCGATAAATTTCGACGGTTATCTATGCGCCCCACCGATCTAAACACGTTCTTCCAGTGTCTTTGATTTGTCAATCCACATTACACTTCCTGTTTTATTACTTTGTAGTTTTCCCCGCTATTCTGTTCGTCCAATATCCTCATTGCAATGTGTTTTCACTTCTCATTTTTTTCTTTCCTCTTGTTTGCCCTCCCTTTGGGATACATTTACCGAACACTGAGGATGTATGCATACTCGCCAACATTGATGTATATACATCCGCGCTGAGCTCGGCTTATTTATATCAGATCACCTGATTTGTCCAACACATTGCCGGGAATCACATGCGTCTTTCCTTTACTCAAATTCCGACCGGATTGCACTTGACCTTGACCACACTCATTCGTTTCTACTCCCTCTGCGCCTACAAATGGCCCTATCTTTCAAAGGACACGTAGTTGTTGTTACCGGCGCTGGTGGCGGTCTTGGCAGAGCGTCAGTTTTCCACTCTATTGCCACTGTCGATTGTCGGTCGAATGGTGTTTCACCTTCAGTTATTCTCTGCTGTACGGTTCGCGCGGCGCGAACGTCGTAGTGAACGATTTCAACAAAGAGGCGGCGCAAAAGGTCGTCGATGAGATCAACGCAGGTGCGCCTTTACCTGTCCCCTTCATGTTGCGCGCAAGTACCGCATTTGACGGTCCGAAACAATGCAGGCGGCGTCGGAAGAGCCGTTGTGAACAGTTCTTCCGTGACGGACGGTTCTGCGGTGATCAAGACGGCGCTAGATACTTTTGGGGGTGTCACCATTCTCATCAACAATGCGGGGATTCTGAGGGACAAAGGGTTTGGCGCCATCTTCACCGCGCAGGAAATAGTCCGAGGGATCTAATCGTATGATGATCAGTTTTAGGAACATGACCGACAAAGAATGGGACCAAATCCAAGACGTGCACTTGAAGGGCGCATTCTCCTGCACCCACGCTGCTTGGCCGATCTTCCGCAAGCAGAAATTCGGTCGGATCGTTAACACAGCTAGTGCTGCAGGGTTGTTCGGTAAGACTCCCCGACGTGTATCACCTCTGGCTCTCCCGTAGTCTTACACCCCTTAGGTAATTTTGGTCAAGCCAATTACAGCGCGGCAAAGATGGGTCTCGTTGGCTTCACCAAGACACTGGCGCGGGAGGGCGCCAGGTATAACATCAAGGCCAATGCCATCGCGCCCGTGGGCATTCCCTTTTCATCCTAGGTGTCTTCTCATCTCATCTTGTGTTCAGATTGCTGCCTCTGCCATGACTGCCACTATCATGCCGCCAGAGATGTTACAACACTTCGGCGTATGTGGCCTCCGACAACTTTTCGCCTACGGTTTTCTCACTATTGCTCGCAGCCTGAATACGTTGCGCCTCTGGTCGCCGCTATCACTCATCCAGACGGGCCTGATGCTAGCGGAAAGGTGTTTGTACTCGGAGCCGGTTACGTCTCCGAGATTCGATGGGAGCGCAGCAGAGGCGTTGTATTTAGGACGGACCACAGCTTCACCCCCTCGGCGGTGAGTATGCGCCTTCAGCTTTTCTTGTACTCCTTTGACGTTACACAGGTGAAAGAACGATGGGCAGAGCTCACGGATTTCACAAATCCAGAATAGTGAGTTTCAGAGCTTGCCATCTGTTTTCGGAGTTGTCACTGGGCTGTGTAGTCCACAGAGCATGGGTGACGTGAATATTGTGGAGAAACTAGAACAGTCAAGGTCTCTCCCCTCAAACAAACAGGCTTCGCCTGATGTCCGCTTCGATGGTCAGACGGTCATCGTTACTGGCGCTGGCGGAGGGCTTGGCCGCTCTTATGCCTTGATGTTTGCGCGGCTCGGTGCTAACGTCGTTGTCAATGATGTGAGCGAGAAAGGATCTCGTGCGGTAGTCGATGAGATTACGAAGGGTGAGGCTATTCAGCCAGTTGATTGTCCGAGCAAGAGCACTCAACATTTCTATAGCTGGTGGTTCCGCAGTAGCTGCTGTGTGCTCTGCAGAGGACGGAGATGAGATTGTGAAAGTTGCCCTGGATCGATTCGGTGCAGTGCACGTGCTTATTGCGAATGCTGGTATTTTGCGCGACAAGTCATTCACGTCAATGAGTGAAAAAGAATGGGATCAAGTACTTGCCATCCATCTGAGGTATATATCCCTTTATCATGTTCAACCGTCTGCTGAAACCAGTGCAGGGGCACTTATAAGGTTACTTACCTACTCACTGACCTTACCAGGGATGCTCATTCTGTGTGCAGTGTGCTAAGGCAGTATGGCCCATCTTTCACAAACAGAAATATGGTCGTATTTTGACCACTGCTTCCGGTGTTGGAATCTGTGCGCTCTCCTTTTGATATAGTCGCACTTTCTAAGCAGGATGTTTCAGATGGCAATTTCGGCCAGGCAAATTACTCGACGGCCAAATCTGCAATAATAGGCTTCACCAAAGCCATTGCTATCGAAGGAAAGAAGTATAATATTCTCGCCAATGTTCTAGCACCCTCAGCTGGCACCGCAATGACGCAAACCATATGGTAAGTTGACCTACGCCTTGGTCACCCGGCGTATGCCTCATTAGTCTCTAGGCCGCAAGAAATGGTTGATGCTTTCAAGGTTAGGCATTAGGGTCCAACATTGGACACAATCTGATTATCTGTGCAGCCTGACTTTGTCGCGCCTGTGGTCGGCTATCTCGTTAGCAAAGGTTTGTTGTTTCAGCGATTTTTGCGTACACATCTGACTGCTTCCCTTAGATAATGACGATGCGACTGGTTCCTTATTTGAGGTTTCGGGTGGATGGGCGGCACAAACACGCTGGCAGCAAGCAGGGGGTCACGGTTTCCCTGTCAACAAAACGTTGTCTCCCGAAGATGTTATTGCGATGTGGAATATTATCACGAATTTCGGTCAGTTTCTATTCCTAACATCCTCGGTGTTCGTCTCATGGCCCTTGCACAGATGACGGACGGTCGACAAATCCAGCAAGCACCCAGGATGGCATGGAGCGGGTGTGTCATCTCTCACATAAATAACGCAATTCTGAAGTTAGTTTTGCAGCTTGTGGAGAATTTTAGCAACCGAGTCGGCGAAACAGAAAGTGAAAACAAACATGATGAGGAACGCTACTTTGATCCTGAAGATTCCGAACTTGTGAAAGACGCCAAGCGGCTCATCCCTGACGCTGTAGAATTCGAGTATGACGAGCGCGATGTCATCATTTATAACATGGGCGTAGGCGCAACAGAGAAGGAACTGCAGTGGGTATACGAGGGGGATGAGAACTTTGGCGCGCTCCCCACGTTTGGCGTCTGTCCCCAATTCGCATCAAGCGCGGGCTTCCCATTTGATTGGTTACCAAACTTCAACCCAGTTAGTGTCTCATACTGCTGTGAAGCGGCTACGTTTATGTAATATTTCTTCGTTCCAGGCAAAACTTTTGCACGGCGAGCAATATCTATCAATTAAGGCTCCCATTCCTACAAGTGGTGTGTTCATTAACCAAGCGCGGTAGGTGAATTATGCTCGGCCCCTGTCACCTTGAGGTAACCCACGTGCCTCTTAGACTATATGAGGTCCTTGACAAGGGCAAAGGAGCTTCTGTGACCGCAATCGTGCACACTTCGGATAAGCACACGGGGCAGGTGATATTCGAGAATGAGACAACGTTAGTCAGTCGTGGCTCCGGTGGCTTTGGTGGCAAGCGCGTCGGCAGAGGTTAGTCAGATGCGAATAAACGGTGACCAGGGACGCTGAATGTGACCAGATCGTGGAGCTGCATCCGCAGCCAACACGCCGCCAAATCGAAAACCTGACGCCATCCTCGAGGAGAAAACTTCCCCCTCACAAGCCGCGTTATACCGGTGTGTGCAGTTTACTGCATGTTCTACAGCCTACCTTCTCCTTACCCCTAAGTTTTTCTAGCTTGAGCGGCGACCCGAACCCATTACATGTACGTGAACCTGACTCCTGTCTTCAGCATGCGTCCTGACATGAATCGACCACCTAGATTCATCCAGATTTTGCTACTTCCGGTGGTTTCGAGCGCCCCATACTGCACGGTGTGTCAAGCTAACTGTGGATAGAAAACCGTACGTTGACCCGTAAGCTGCGTAGGCCTCTGCTCTATGGGCATCTCCGGAAAGCACGTCGTGAAGACGTTCGGCCCATTCAAGGACATTAAAGTCCGGTATGTTTCTTGATTTTGATCTTTAGGATAGATGGTTCACTGATGTACCACGCTACAGATTTGCCGGTATCGTTTATCCTGGCGAGATACTGGTCACCGAGATGTGGAAGGAAGGGGATAAGGTCATTTTTGGTAAGCTCGCATGAGTCGTTCACGACCCAAAGGAGTGTTCATTATGATCACTTCCTCAGAGACCAAAGTTAAGGAACGTGGGGCGACTGTTCTAAACGCTGCCGCCGTCACCCTTGCCAACGCCGGTAAACAAGTCAAGGCCAAACTCTAGTGAAGTGTGATCACAAGTATTCTCACGGCTTGATTCGAGACTAACGTTTTGACCGGATACTCTTGTAATTACCTCGCATCCCATTCCCATTCCGAAACGTGATCCCGCGCCTAAGGTTGGCTCGCTGTCGCAGTAAGCCCTCCGCATAGATCCCAAGAAATGAAATGCGGACGAGGCTTAGTTGCACTTGGGAGATAAAAGGTTGGCACTCAGCTAAAAGCCCAGGAAACATCATACCTTCTAGGGGCGCAGGTTCATACGACGTACAAAATTGCCTGCTCTCCCTACCGATCGGCAGCCAACTATTTGTGCTTCATCGACCACACCTCGATGAGGGCCATCAGACCAGGCGTGTGCACCTACTCCACTGACAGTGCGTAAACTCGTAAAGGAAGATAAGTCGTGAATCGCAGGCAACCAACCGGAGAGTTGTTAAGCTGCCATTTGAATTGAGTTACCTCAGATGGATATCCCTCTATCGACAAACGGCTATATAAGAGCCATGATCTCTTTAGTGCCTAACAGGCGAAGAAAACAAGAAGCGTATACATTACTAAGGTCGCAGAAATACGGCAATGTCGCCTTAATATCCTCAAATTCCCGCACTGCTAGTCATGTTTTACTCTTCGGATAACTGCAAGAGCACAAACTACAAAATGCGATCGGATCTTCATATCTCCCATGTCCCAGCGTGAGGATAGGGGTTCGGGTCGTGGAAGACGAGTTTTCGGTATCGTGTACTCGACTCAGTAATTGATCAGTGTCAACGTACATTACGTCGATTTTCTGAGCAGTCCTTTCAGGAACTTGACGATCAAATTGCTATTATTTACAGCTCGTCGGTGAACATGACTGATCTACAAGCCCAACCGAATCTCAAAATCAACTCAAAGCAACAACTTGAAGGCGTGGGGGCTTGCAGGCAACGATACCGCATTAGTATTAGTCCTCTTCATCAACGATCTTGTATGCCTCATTATTGCGGTCCATCCCATCCGTCACACGTAACGCCGCCGGTAACTTTGAACGTAAACGGATAAGGTTGGGGCCAGAGAGCGATCGGAAATCTTTCCGTGTTACGGTTCCGTGTGCCATGGGTGATCATAAAGATCATACATGCCGCAGTCATGCATCAGGCATCAGGCATCATGCATCATGGTCCACCCAGTGCACGATTTCCATGCCGGGAGCAAAGAGTCCACCAGTCCCTCCAAGCTCCCCCGAGTGACCGAGTCAGTGGCGGCCGGGTCTGCGGTGTCCCACAAGTATTTCTCAGCCTGTGGAAGCGTCGTTCCTCAAATGGCGCCCACCCAGGTCTTGTGCAGGTTCAAGCAAGTCCTCTTCAGTCACTCATAATGACATTGTGCACAAAAAAAAACAGGTTCGGGGGAACCGGTTCCAACGTCTAGATAGCAAGTTGTGGTATAACACACGCGCTGACACTTGTGTAAATTTTTTTACAGTATTTGTATCCTATGACCTGCCAACCGCCATGTCTCTTCATTCATGACATGGCCCAAAAATTGTAACTTGAACAAGGTCCTGCAGCATGTAATTCCGGGGCGCGTGTGTCAGGGTTCCCCGACGGAATCGGTGATAAAGTAAGCCTGCACATGGGACACTGCTACGTGACCATGTCGAATAACGGGGAATGAAAACTAACACTTGCGCAGTACAGTAGAGAAAAATAGTGGCATTAATATATCAAGGGGGTATTATGACTGATAGATGAAGCCAAGGAAAGACGCTGGTCATAAATATGACGAAAGGAGATGGAACTGCACAATCCAACATGTCATGTGCAACTTGCTAGGATACCTGCAGGATCAGTTACTGGATAATACCAGAATGTGACCGCAATTATTACGTAGAGGCCTACATAACGCATTTGTTAGTTACGGAGAAAGACAAAGCAACCTGAGCGCACATATGAGGATCATGCCCTCGAGCCAATTTGACTTGCCGTCTTGAACAACATAATTGACGGTCAAAACTACGCAGAAACGACGTTAGTGCACAGATCGTAATGATAGTAGGAAGGTCCCACCTGAGAGGAAGAGAACGATAGACTCGAAAGGATCGAAAAGGAGTGTCAATGGCTTGCTCAAAATCCATCCCAAAATGACAATGAAACTACAAAACGAGTCAGCCCACATGTCACAACGCCTCACTACAAACGTACGGAATGACGAAGAGTGCAATTTGCTGTTAGAAGGACAAAAGATCAGTAGGGATTAGCGAAGATGATAGGAAAGGCTTATACGTACAATACTCGAACCCACCGCGACGCCAAGGGATAGAGTCAGTTTATCTTTGACAGAACTCGTAACGGCAGTGAGATGCTCTGTCAATAGAACACGCTGCGTTAGATTGCGAGAAATAGTGGAAGTTCGAGATGACCTACCGGCCGCGTTTCCTACAATGGGTAAAAGAATTAGGCCTACGAATCCTTTGCTAATGTTGCCAGTTTCGGTAAGGCCGTTGATGGAATCGACCAGAAATTCGGCAGTGATAGCAACGGTCTATTCCGCACTTTCAGCCCTCAGACCAGTTAAGAGAATGAGCCATCGACAGACCACTGTGACGACAACAAGGAGTGCAATGGTAGTGCGTATGCTCATTTGAGGCACCTCCTCTGCATCCTCCTCAATCGGGCCCGCCTCCACTGAGCGTACATCTCGTTGAGGGTTCTCAGCGACTGTCGCATCTGATTGGAGGGGCGAGCTCGGAGCAGGATTTATCCTTCGACGAAAGCGCAGCCGCTTGGCAACATCGGGATGATATTCAACTGACGGTTGGACGTCCAGATGGTGATCGTCGTAGATATTCTTGTGTGAGAAGAGTTGGAACGTAAGGTAACACAGATAGACTAAAGCATGAAAATAGTTATGGTGGTGGCTTATGCGTGTGCAAGGCGGACTCACTGAAAAGCAAGATAATTGCAACCTGCATGAATAGCTATCAGCGTACTAGGATCGTACGGAGAGGGGAAGTACGAACACCGTGACTAATCGAAAGAATATCGTGACCTTCCTGCGCGGTTGTTAGAGGATCAGTGCCGCCCGTGGACGAGACGGCATTGTGGAATGCGGCAGGGAGCAGCACGGCAATCACGCTCAAAGTTAACAAGGATGAATTTAGTTGCACGGCACCTACGACGAGTCAACCAAAGACGTAAATCTCAGTAGGGTGATAATAAGCAGGAACATTGAGGACACGTACTCTGGCCGAAACCCTGTTCCGAAAAACGAGTACCGCCGGCGAAGAAGCACATTCCTAATACCAATACTACGAGCAATTGTGTGAGCCAGATAGGCGGAGATCGCCACATTAGGAGATGCCTACAGAGATTGCTCAGAATTGAGCCTATCACTAAAAAGTGAGACGATGGCATTGTCAGCGTCCCGAAGTAACGACATGACATGCAGGAGGAAAAGCGATCCTAGAAACGAGCGCTGCCTCAGGTGCACAAGGATCGTGTTGCTGTGGGTGACGGAAGTCTAACCGATAACAGTATGGAGAGAACGGCGACAGCAATCGCCGCGCCAAGCTCTCATTCCCCTCTATCACAGTTAATAGCCCAACGAGGCGGTAACCGATGAAGTCCCATAACACTCGGTCTGAGAAATGGATGCTCACGAGAGGACTGCACGACTGTCAGCTCGCATTTGACCAGTGCAATAATCTGTAGGGGGCATTAAGTGTCGAACAGAAAATACCTCGAGGCGCGGGCACCACTTACCGCCACAATCAATTCCACACTGGAGTAATATGCCCCATCAGCGCATATGTAACGCAAAACCGGGTTCAAACACCTACGCATTACCCTAAATGATGTCATCATGAGGCAGGTTTCAGCATTTAATGGGGCGGTCAGCCTCACCAAAGTGGCGTTGAGGAGACCGGCTAGTGTCTGCCCGAAACGCATCGACAACTCATCTGTTGCAAAGGAGAGGAGCTACACCGCTGTGAGCAACTGCCATGTGGCAAAAACCACAAGGCGATACACACCTTTGCGAGGGGAACGATGGCAAGGAATGAGACTATAGACGGATTAGAGGCGACACAGGATGGCACGCATCGCAAAGATGGACTGACATATAAAGACCAGGGTATTGTCGAGCTTGATGAAATGGAATATCCACTACAAGGGTGATCAAAGGTGCAATCCAGAGAAATCGTCGTCCGAGGACACACTCACGGAAAGCGGGATGAAAATGAGCAACACGTTCAACCCTAGATCAGACCGCCAAAGTTGGTCAGTTGAGTTCAGGGTGCCAGAGGGCGGAGAGGGGCTCACAGGACGTCTTGATTATCGCCATGACGCTCTGTCGAACGCCAGGAGCCTTCCCCAGTGGTCTCGTTCGTCTATGCTGCATCCAAAAGTTCTTGAGACAGGAAAACATCTTACGCCCCTGTTGACCGTCCTCCTCTTTTAACTTCTCCTGGGTCACTTCGTGGGTCATGTTACGTTGCGATGTGGTCGGACTGCGCGGCTCGTCGGTGACAGTACTGAAGTAGGACACAGCACGCGTGAGAAGGGTGAAAGAGTGGCAAAGAGGGGTGAGGGATGAAGAGACTAACGTGATGAGGTTGTGATGGGTATCTTGGGTTGATGAAGGCGGGGAAATGTTCGAATCTATCTGTGTGGCGCTCGAGGGACCTACAATAGCAAGCGCCAAGACCAATTATGTCAACGAAAATCGAACCGTCGCTATGGCCGCAACGGGCGCTTACTCATGGTATCAAGCTTGGTGGAGGTGAAGGGGAGAATAGGCAGGGGAGCGGAAGAGGCAGGAGACGCCCTTTATACACTTTTTGTGAGCAAAAGCAATGCGTGGGGACGCATCCCATCTCATCTCACCACGGATCTCTTGGCGTCCTCTCCTTGGCGGTCCTCATTGAGTCACCGATAGCCACAACTGACATCCACTTAACAGGCCGTAACCCTGAAATTATTATTCCGCTAAATACTTTATTTCATATATCACATGACTTGTTAATTGTTGCGTGGTTGCGTTGCCTCGACGCTTTGACCCAGATCTCATTGGCAGTCTCATATTGGCCCTGGCCTTGCCTATCCCTGATAGGCAAAAGAGACTGCACCATAAAGGCCATCTTCCCGTCCGAGCAGGCCGTGGCCGTGCAGAACCTGAGTATCGGATAAATTTTATATCAGTGCCCTTGTCTAGAAGGAAAATAATTGCACAGGACCCGCTGCGGAAGTCTGACATACCTCCATTTTTCTCGCGTGCCACCCAATCCCACTGCTCACATTCCCGTTCGCCTCTGCGAGAATTTCCAGCGCTCGCCGCCAGGGGTGGCCTCTTTCTAAATCTCTTCGCAGCGATGCGCCGTCGGGTCCACTTATCCACCCGCTGGCAGTGTCAACGTACCATCCGCGACCCCCTTTGCTCCGCACGATCCGCCATGAACCGGCGCTTGCACCTAGTGCCGACAGCAACGTCGTCGTCAGCTCGATGACACGTAGCCGCGTCGGCACTTGCGCAGAAACATCGCATGCTGTGCCGAAATTGAGGGGCGGTGTACACAGGGGACGGATAACGTGTGAATGTAGCGCAAGGGATGCCTGCCGCGGCTGCACGCGAACAAGCTCGGGCGACGTCCCGAGTAGAGTAAGTACCTCAACTTGTGCAGCCTTGTCTCGTATAAATTCTTGCACAACCTTGAGGGGCAGAGCTGGAATGAAGGACAGCCCCAGAGAACGCAATCTAGCTTGAATGGGCATTGCGTCCAACATTCCCTGGTTCAAGGGAGCACTGGATAAGTCCAAGTACACCAGCTTGCCGGACGTGAAGCATGGTGCTTTCGTGAAAACGTCGTGAAGGTCCTCCGCTGACATGGGGTTCGGGAAAATGGTGTCACCATACAGATTTAACTCTGTTATGCGACTGGCTGCAGGGGCTGACACAAGGAAGTTCCGAATACTCGACCCTGTCAAGCGGACACAGCGCGCTAGTGACAGCGACTGCAGGCGCACGCCGGATGAACCAGCCAGCCCATCGAGGAGGTCTGGACTGGCCCGCGTCGAAGAAAGATCAAGGTGGGTGAGCGATGGGAATGCGGTGACGAAGGAGCTCAGAATCCGAGGTGGAATAGATTTGGCTCCGCGCACGCTGAGACGTTGGAGTCCGGGAAATGCTGGTGGCTCCTCGGAAAGGCGAAGTCTAGCGGAACGGCTTCGACGATGACCACTGTTATCCTCGCCTTCACTGGAATCAGACTCCGAGAGGAGTGGGTGTATGTGGGTGTTCACGAAGTCGGTGAGAGCGTTGACGAAAACAACGCTGACGCAACCGGTGAGGTCTATGGCCTCCAATTCCCTGCACTCGCGGCGGCGCGATACATCCTCCGCGTCCTCACTCGCATCCTCTGTCACAAGACCCCGCCCACGCAGAGGTTGGCCGCGACCCCTTGAAGGCATGCCACGAAGTAAAAGTTCCTTTAGTACGGGCACTGTTAAGGCACCATCCATGTACTCTGTCGCACCGAATGTAGTAAGGTTCGGAGTTTCCTTCGGTACAAGGTTGAGCCAGATCAGAAACAATGACTTGGATGAGCACGGACCTTGAGCATCGCTTCGAGACGTTCTCCGGTCACGAAACGATTGCTGTATCCCTCCCCAACTAGACGCCGCATACCGATGGTCCGAAAGTGATTGAAGTCTAAATGGCGAACGAAACGTCCCGGCCGACGATCATGGATAGCCGGTACTGTCGGAACCCCGGGTGTCTCAACATGACGGTGACGGGGTAAAATAACTGGAACACTCACCATACATGCCACTTTCATCACGTCTTACCAAGCCTTGCACAGCATCACTGATACTGCGCAATAGCTTCCAACGTGCGGGGCTCTTACTCTTGTGACGCAACCGGGGTGGAGACGGGTCACGGGATGCGGGGGGCGAGAGCAGCTCTGGGGGAATGGAACTATCGGGACCGCCGAGTTCCTGAATGATAGACTCCTTTAATTTCCTTTCCGCTTCTGCGTCGAGGGCGGTGCCGCGCCCTGTCTTGGCTGCCATAGCGGCATGAGCGGCCTCGGTGATGGATTCCTCGACCGCCCGAGCGGTGTCGACCTCTGCCGCTTCAGCGTCTTCTCCGCCTGAGATTTCCTCGACGAGAGAGAGCCAACCGCGAGGGAGACGTACCTCGATCTTGCGCCAGAGCCAAGGCCGAGCGGCCTCGGACCAGGCGCGGTTCACGAGTGTGAGGTTCACGAGAGTTTTTCTGGCAACGGGCTCCGACCAGCAGGAAGGGGGGTATGACGAGGGTAGGCCCGTCGGTACCCCGCCTTCTAGAAGGTAAGGAGGATCCAAGGAAGAAACGCGAGTCGGAATAGAGGCGATATAAACGTATGCGCAGATGAGGGAGAGTAATTCCGGAGGGTATTCTAGAGGAGAAGGCATGCCTTTTTTTGGGGAAAGCATGTCGCTGGATGGGTGGTGGTCGAGCTCCGGTGGGTATGTGACATGGCTTTTAACAAGGTGAAATCATCCTCCATCACGTGCGTATAAGAAAATGCGGGGGACCGGAACCGTGCCTTGACCCTGACGGATCTTTGCCATAGCGGCCGAACACTTCCTCATCGCCCTACTTCTTACGTTCTTTCATTAGACGCTTGACCCCAGGTCTAGAACAAACGTGCATCGGCTTTTGCTTGAGAGCTCTTTCACTGGCAACGTTCGTTATCAAGCTTTTCAGTGAGCGAAAATTTCCTAATAATTCATTATATGACGAGTGCAGTACGCTTTGGTATACTGTTCTCTCATTCTTCTATATCTGTGGCGTATATACACATTCTTTCTCTGCCGCGGTGGATTGTCGTGGACTGGTATTTCGTGATGCATCGGGCTCTCAAGTTAACCACGGCCCACGGCCACGTATGAACGTGCGGCTGTCAACCATTGGAGCACCCCCTCATTTTGTAATGCTATCGGTTCCATTAACCTACTTCCGCTCTGCGCCGTGCGATGAGATGAGAAGTTTTGGGGGTGGCGGATGTCTCCTCCGGAGTAATCATGATTCGAAATCGCAGAAGGAAACACCGTGAGGGAACTTCCCAAAGATCACAAGTATCGCCGTACTGCGTGAACATGGACTTAGTGATCTCCGAATGACCAGGAACCTCTGCAAAAAAAAAATATTCATGTTTTTACGGTAATTGACAAAGACGGATGCCGTGAACAGGGTTTCATGCCGACGTGATCACCTGCTAGAATGGCGAATGCATCATCGGCTCAGATGTATGACTGGTGTTGGTGCTGGCGCCGTCGTGCATGACCCGTGACCAAGTGCCTAGGAGCACATGCTGCAGATTAAGGGCGGAGCGGAAAAAATCCGCCGTTAACCCATTTACCTGGCGCAAGTTTTTGCCTAGGTGTCGAATTAAACGTACATATTGACAATTGCCAAATAACTTGGGGTCCTTGTTTTCTGCATTCCCGTAGCGAGCTGCACGTTTCAAGTGGGTGAACATCCGCATTCCACCGAGTTACGACTTCTGCGCAAAATACAAAGATGAGAATCTCGGGCTTGACCGTAGGCTGGGTCATTGAGAAATCTAGGTTGAGGGCGAGGTTCGCGCCACCCCGTTAGGCACCAAATTCCTGGTAAATGAGGGGCTAGCTGGCATCACTCAAAGCAATTAAGCTTCAAAGAACCAACGAAGCAAGCCTTGACGTTCACATGTATCACCTGTTCAGTACTCCGACATGTCGAGCTTCCACGTTAGCGGTACTGAGTCATTATGACAAAAGAATACTCGTAGGCTGATATCTCGATATGATTTGGCTATAGGGATGTCGCGGTGCTTCCTTCATATGTAGTAGACTTTGCCAGTCCGCCACGAATGGGATATTTGCCATATATGGTGGCAACACCAGATGAATCAGTTGACGCATATCATTTGGAGTTATCGCACCAGTCGGGTGAATACCAAGCTGTGAAAGGAAAGTCCATTTTGATATGGCTTCATGTCTATTTTCAAAGCGACACGACTGAATTGCTACTCTAAAGAGGGATTGGCCGTGGACATCTCGGTGTCATGCTTTTACGTAGAAGTCGTATTGCGAAATCATCCATACAAGCGAGGTAGCTGTAAAAATGGGGTGAATAAGACAAAAGAAGGCACGGATCACGCAACATTCGAACAAAGGAAGAATACGCACTAGCCACTATAACAGGTGATAGGACAGGGATACCTATCCTCGCGGTACGAAAAATAAGTATCTCCGAGGAGAAATGGGCAAAAGCAAATAGATAGGTGAGCAGAGCCATGTCATAGATACTTAACAGGTGACTCAATCAACGTTAGCCAATAGCGAGGGCAATGTGGCGTACGCTTTATTGTGGATGTTGTACGCAGCGTACAGCCGCACTACAGACGCGGTTAACGTCCAGATCCCGAACGTACGGGCCTGCAGCGGTGTTACTGGAGTATCGGATTAACCATAAGGCGACGAAATATGAGAGGATAAGATACCAGGGTGCGTCGCAGGAACATTATTGTAGATGCGCTCTGTGAACTTTAGAGTGACAAAGTTTTGCACAGTATTGAACAATGCAGTGACAGCTATGGCGAGCTGCCAAGCTGGAAGTTTTCCATCGCCTTGGGGAAGGACTAGAAAGTGTGATTGAGTGGGATTGAGAGCTCATCTTGAGCACATTGGACGCACAGTTCATATCGACTTGAATTTCCAACGCACGACGCGACTGCGCTCGAGGCAAGAGTCAACAAACAACGATAAACAACCAATGTGGACCCAGGGAAATGGCGCGTGCGTGGGAAAACCCTGAAAGAAGGATAGGCCGTGGCCGTCGTTGTCAAACACCTCACCGCCCGACGACGTCGACGACAACCATGGCCGCGTCGTCGTCGACGCTGCCTCCCCTATCCCCCGCTCTCCCCCAGGTTCACCGCACCGACTCTCTGGGTAGCAACGTCAGTGTTGCCAGTGCCCCTTCCTTGTCGCGTCGACCGCGCACCAAGAGTCGCCCACGCGCCGTTACCGTGTCCTCTCGTCGAGAGAGGAGTCCTGCGAGTGCCAAAGACCTCGACGCGCCGGTGGCAACAGCGGATGAACTATTTGCCAACACCTCCCTCTCTCCCCCGTCCACAGTGTCGCCAGACGCCTCCCCTTCGCCACTTCCCCCGCGACCCCCGCGCTCGCCTTTACGTGCCGCGTCATTGCCGAAAAATGACATCTCACACCCAGACATTGTACCAGGTTTGGGCTGGAAGGCTATGGATGACATGGAAAGCTCGTGGCGGTCCCGAGGAGCGAGAATTGAGCATTCTACGGTATGTGTCGACTTGTTGCATTGGTAAAAGCAACGCTAAAGCCAGCTGTTTACTCTAGCCGTACCACCGCAAACGCGGGTCCAGCGTTCCTCGTGATGCATTTCGTCTGTCAATGCTCTCGTCGTCATCATCTGCGCACACCAATGCATTTTTTACCACGAACGGCCAAATGCAAACTGTCCCCCACTTTACTTCCCTACGCGAGGCGCGCCAGCGACTTCGGGAGTCGAAGTTGACGGTTCAATCTGGTACCACATCGTCGGTGTACCCCTTGTCTTCGTCCACTGTCTCTGGCACAGAGTCACCTTCCTCGCCGCGGTCGATCGCTGACTCCTTCCAGGACCACCATATCTCGTCCGTGGACCCTGACGAACCATACGATGACTATCAGACGTTTCACACCGATGATGTCTCGTATCGCCTCCGCCTCCTTCTCAGCAATAATTATTTTTTGCCCCCGGCCCATTCAAAGCCATCACCATCCGACTTCGCGTCCCCCGTCACTCCACCATACAAGAAGGCGGCGAAATCAACTACCCCGGCTTTCTTGGACATTTTTCGTGTTGGAAAAGCACGATCAAAGCCAACCACGCCACCTGGTCCACTTACTCCGGAAGCTGGTCCCCCGAGGCTGAGAACCACCGCAGATTCAACCATCACTTCGTCGGGGACGCCAAAGTCTCACGTAGATCCAATCCCTCGTCGCCCACTTGTTCCTCCTTTGGTCTCGCACACTTCTCGAGTAGCTGTGGTTCGTGAGAAGGTGGATAACTTGGCACTGGCCGCTGAGCAAGCGGAGCAAGAGCTCAAGATGCGAGTTGATGTGAAGCAACAAAACACCGAGCATTACGATAATTATATCGATCCCACGGACGCCGTTGACCTCCCGCCACCATCTGAAAACTCTCCGTTCGCATTTCAGGCTTCGGCATTGCGAGGTTTGGGAGTTGAGAATTCCGTTGGTGCGGCGGTTCTTGCGGAGCGCTTACCTCCGGGCACCCCTGGTGTCTGGTCTCTTGATCCCGATGAAGAGGCTTGGCGCAAGGCATTGTTGCAGGAGGCCGTGGGCCACTCCCTTAATAACACTCCCGACCACTCCTTTCATTCCTCATCCCACGCAGCGACGCCGTCTTCGGGGAGTATGGGACCGTCTTTTGCACAGTCTACTAGCCCGAGTCCAGGCCCAGGGACGTCATCCAATCCGAGCACAAAACGGAACTTGGGCCAGCGCATCGTGGATATTCTGGAGGAACAGCATGGGGCTATACTCCAGGTCTCGACCCTTTCGCCTGAAGATGCACTATCAGCATCTCAGTCACAGACGCGAGAACGGGCTGTCTCAACAGCATCGCACGTGAGTCAACTCCCTTCGCGCGCCGAGACCCCAGCAGAGCCACAAACGCTGCTGCCACTTCCACCACGAGCCCCTGCGAAACTTCCGCGTGCTTCCATGTCAACAGAATCGCCGGGAGATTCTCTTCGAATTAGTCAGTACTCCGCAACTGGCTCGGTGCTTCGAAAAACTTCATCATCACCTATGCTTCACCTATGGCGTGACGGCACCAACCGAAGAAGCCGTGCTGTCGTATCCATGACACCTCCACTAGTCTTCAGGGGTCGTGCTTCGTCTGTGGTGACGTCGCCTGGTTTCATGCCCAGGGATAGCATGACAAGCGGCTCACACTATTCGATGCAAGAAGAGCCAGAGCCTGTAAACTCTCGACCTTCGTTCTCGTCTCTACCTAGCCGGCCATCCGTATCTGAATATTCTCAAATCTCCCCAACCGTCTCTGCCTTCAACGATGGGCACTTTGCCATCGCTGCTTCCGCCAGGGAGAGCATGACACGAGACGACGATACGGACGCCGGGGATCTCGAGATGCCACACGAAGATGAGGAACTCACTCGTCATCTATCCCCACCTCCTAGAGCATCTTCCTCTCTTGCGATACATTCACTTCGTCCTGCTCCGCGATTTCCCATTTCCAGAGAACCGTCTCCAACCCTCGTAGTGGTCCATCATCCATCGTTGACCCCGTATATATCTGTATCCTCTTCTGACCCTGATGACTCGTCGGAGAGGCCGTCTGCATATGCCTCGGCTGTGGAACTGCAGTCTGAACCGCCATCTTTCCCGCTTGGGCAGCATGAGACAGCAATCTCGTCCTTGTCTATCCCATTGTCCATACACAATGCTCCATTGCCGGCGTCTCCGGTCGAATTTTTTGACCAGGTCGAGGCGGGCCACAACGATATGGATGACTGGGAATCGTCGGACGAGAGCGACGGCGACGATGCAGGCGATTCGACATACGTCGACGCAGTCGGACGCTCTACTTCGCATGGGTCGTTGCAGGGTCATTCATCAGCTTCTATTGCTCCAAAAATGGCCTCCACATCATCGGTCTCCCTTGCGACGTCGCGTGACGATCTTTCCGCACATACTGCGAACTCTGGCTCACAGGAACGCTTTCCGGTTGCGAATGTCCCGCGTCCCCCTGTCTACTTCAAGGACACGATGAGCGATCACGCGCTGACCTCCTACGATTTGTACCAACTATCACGTTCGGCGGCACCGTCGTCGTCATCTCGAGCGTCTTCTGAAACCCACGGCCGGGGTGGTCCTGGGGAGGATAGAAGTAATGCGAAGAGGGAGGGCCGAACTCCATCGATGCAGCGGTTGGATGGGTTGGTGTTACAACACATGGAAGCAGAACGTGGTACCCTGAGTCGTATAGCCAGGACCGTGAAGGACTCCAAGTCGTAGATTAATTGTCATCGTCGGGATACCCTGGATGGTTTGAAAACTTTTTTTATTTTTTTCGAGCAACCCTCTGCGATGCAGAGTTAACACCATTCATTTGTCGATCTTTTCTGTATACTTAAAGTTTTATCCCAATAGCTTTGGAGTAGTTAGCTGTATGGGCTTGGGCTGGAGCCAGCTCGTGACAGATTTGTGCGCAGCATACACGATTCGTAGACATCGGGTGACTATGGGACCAGTGTGACATGCCGTGACCAATCGCCAGCTGTCACGGCCCCCGCCTGAACCACCGAACGACCAACGACCAAACTACTCAGTACCTTCCAAAAGCCATGTTGCGTATCGCATTGCAGTCTGCTCGCTCCTCTGTCCTCACTGCACGGGCTGGCCACGCGCGCCCCGCTTCTTTTCTCCGCGCTCTGTCAACCAGTGCCATTCGTCGCTCCGACGACCACCATGCGTCCGCACCGACTATTTTCGGTGTCGGTGCGAAACCTGGCGAAACTCCAACCGACCAGGCTCAATCGACTGGTTTGGATCGCGTGCAAGTTCTCGGTTTGCTAGAGGGCGTAGACGTTTTCGACGTGGAGCCGTTGGACTCGAGCCGCATTGGTACACTCGCCGATCCCGTCAAAGTTTTCTCAGCGGTCCGTCGTGTTTCTCTACCTTTACCGTCCGGCTTTCTTATCTCGTCGTAATTATGATTTTTTTTCGCCCTGTCCGCAGGACACGGAACGTATCGTCGGTTGCACCGGTTCACCTGCCGACTCGCATG
>Ga0137397_10000314_pt1 | contig 32922 bp, 42 predicted proteins | sample czorhiz116metaG_FD_106658 | JGI IMG/M metagenome (GOLD analysis project Ga0137397, IMG submission 106658) | Vadose zone soil microbial communities from Angelo Coast Range Reserve, California, USA - czorhiz1.16 metaG | ecosystem: Environmental > Terrestrial > Soil > Vadose zone | place: USA... | reverse complement strand
AGCGCCATCAGCACGGTGCCGGTAGCGGCCCCCCGGGCCCCGTGGTTTCGTGCTCCCACGGCGCTTCGTGTCGGAGCTCCGCACGCACCCTTTCCACTGGGATCTACCTCGCCCTCGCACTCTAAAACGTCATTCACGTTCTCCGAGTCGAGGGAGACCCTGCCAGTGACTCGGGCACCACCGCGATCGGCCCACTCCAAGCGTACATGCCTGGCGCAGCCAGGCTTGGTATTGACAGGGCTTCAAGCTTCAAGCTTCAAGCATGATGCACACTCCGATCTACGTACTACGTCGTCTTCGACGACGTCCTCCGCTGACTACCATCCCATTTCCTCATCCTGCTTTTCTCCTTCATGGCTTCTTCAAATGACCTACCTGACGCATCGCGAGACGGAGCCGTCCATGGGCGGTTTGGAGTCACCAGCCGTCAAAAGGGTTAGCTTAGCTCAGCTTAGATATGGCTCTTGAGCGGTTCGAGCCCGGCCAAGCCGTGACATCGCTACTAGTGTAGGGCATACTAGTAAAGGGTCGACAACTTTCCTAATCTAACCCCACACCATGTCCACGAAACAACCATATGGCACGTTATCTTATTTCTATCTACAGTGCCCGGACATGGCCAAGTTCCTCGGGCTCCTCTAAGGACGGGGCCAACTATGAGTTTGTGACACTGCCAGCCTCGTCACCCTACTTGCAAGAACTTCAAGTTAATGTTCCAATCCCCGACAACTTGAAATCTCCTGACTCGCTTTGCCCAAGTGCAAGATGGAATTTAATTTCTTCCATCACTTCTCCGTGCAGTTTTCCTAGTCGTACTAAGCAATCAACCTTTGGAACTCAGGCTACTGGAAGTGAGCACTGTTATCAGCAAATGAGGGTCTGGAAGTCGGGTTCAACCGGTGCATGCCCGCATTCACTGTCTACAAACCTTGATCAGCTATCTCGCATCAGGATCTATAGCCCTAGCAACATGCATATGTCGGGAGTCTACTCTCCGCAGCTGTACGAAATTCTCTATCCTTTTCTGGGAGTTGGCCTGGTGACGCATGTTTACTCCGTACGCCTTCGCGTTCATCCGCTCTCCCTCTGGTGTCCCCGAGCTCCGCAGTCCCTCAATTATTAACCATAAGGTCATCGTCTATTCCCACCAACTAAGCTCGCCGAAAGTCCAGACTGGACCAGACATAGATCAAACAATTAAGTCAAATTCATACCCACTCCCAGCTCACTGAATACCAGGTTGTGCGTGATCACTACTTAGGGGACTAGTATGAGCTAAAAATAGATGCCGAAAACAGAACGTTTTTCAGACGCTCCTCGCTCCATCCGTTTGACGCAACCATGCCCAGAGGGATTTCGACCATAAGCGCTCAAGGTTCGCCTACTTTCATAGGCCAAGGTTGATCGGGGAGCAGCCCACATTGATGAGACCGTCTGTGCGTATAAAGCAGGGATCAGCAAGACCAGAACGGGCAAGGACAACTAAGGAAACGACACAAACTCTGAGAAACGTTCTCGCAGCAGACCGGTTGGGCGGTGCTGTCACGATATGTTAGTAAATGAAATGCACTGCAGGAGGTGGTGAACGCTACCATCCACTGGTGCCAAGGATGCCAAGGCAGGAAATCCCAATGGGGATTCCGACGTTCACTGGCAGGGAGATGCCGAGCGCGCCAGCGAGGGAAGTCAAGGTTGGGTCGCTGACATTGCTGACCGTGTTGCAGCATTGCATCGTTCCCGTGTTACACGCGCTACCACCGTCCCTGGCTACTTGGATAACGGAGGCAGCGACGCCGGTCGCCACAGCGAAGGCCGTGATAAAAGAGACAAGGGACTTGTGAAGCATCATCGTGAAGAGCAGATGGAGACTGGTAATCCTGAAGCTACGTACGCGTTGGACTGACGAACAGCTGAGCAAATTTGCGCTTTCCCTTTTATACGTTTTCCTGGATTTTTGGTCAACTCATGATGACGAAGATATGCACAGGCAGGTGAGGGCATCGCGCTTCAGCGTAGACCCTCAGAGCGGTAAATTCCTTCTTTCGCCAATTCGATCTCAGTGCATCCCCGAGCGTTACCTCACCAGTACGCCGCAAGTCTCCGAGTCTTCTAAATGCACATCGACGGAATACAATACCGGCGTCGCCTAAACGCTGTCTATACAAAAAAAAAAATTGGGGGGTTCTAGAGCGCGAGCAGAAGGATAGAGTGCACAGCAGGCGGCGTACCTGTCATACAGCATGATAGATTTCAAGAACCCACCCCTGGAATGTATCGAACCGAGAGCATTTGCCTTTTATTTCGGATCACTACCACCCCCGCATTTATAGCCGAGTTGTAACGCTAGTCGCTCGTCCGCTGAGTCCAGACACCGGGAATGTGAATTACGGTACAAGGGAATGACATCGGAGATAGTGAGTCGCCAGAGTCCCGTGACAATGGCGGAACTCGAGTCACAGGTATTGTGAGATACTATGGGATCTAGAAGCACCGAGGCAAGTGGCGAACAAGAGGAACGGCCGAATGGTGCGTATAAAGCCATTGTCTTCAATCCTGAATCCTGATTGTCAGGCCTCGCTATAAGGGTGGCAGGTCCCAGCTGACTACCACTTGAGTGCCTACAGATCACTTTTCCCGATCCCGCATTTATTGAGGTTTTGAGGTGTGGGATTGATAAGCGAGCAAGAGGCTCGCGCAAATGTATTTCGTAAGTATGCCTCCCAAAAAATATCACACGAGAATACCTGGTATCGTTTCCCTCACGAAAGAAGCCAATCTGTCAAACTGACACATACCTCAAGTTGTGTGACCACAAACGCATCGCTCTCCTGAGATTTTGTCCAATTGTTGAAGTTGATGGTGTGATTGATGGGGTCCAGCTTGTAGGTCCGCGTGTGAACTAGGATGCAAAAAGCGGATTGATGGGCCCGCGGAGACAGCAACTAAATTAAAATTTAGTGTTGTCGCGGCGCAGCTCTGGAGCCGCTCAGAACGCGTTCGACCCCGGCGAGACTTGAGGTGCCGCCTAACCGAGGCCTGCCACTGCCAGTGGCAGGGGCGCGACTGAGGCAGATTTTTTTTCCCTCATTGTTTTCCAATGCTCCCTCAGCTGTTGTTACTAAAGAAATTAGATTTATTTGTTTTGTGAGGCATCTCAGGCGTTTTACCAGAGAAAATCCTAGTAAGTCATGGTGATGAAGGACAATGACGACAAGCATACAAGCGTCCGACAAAGTTTGTGAGACATAACTGTCTCCGAGTCTCATAAACGTGTCTGTCCGTCATCCGTGTGGCACAGAGTATTGTTCCTTGTGCTACTGCACCATTCAGAGCAGAGCGTGGCAACGCTGACTGTCGGGATCTGGCAAGTGTGACTTGCCCATGGCCAATGACATGCACGTGAGAAAAGATGTGCGAAGGATGCGATGTGCCACAAAGTGCCAGAGGGATTCCAAGGACGAGAACTTTAGCAAGCCCAAAGTCACAACTCACCCTGGGCTGCATGCGATTCCTCGCAGAGTACGGCTCGTCGACCAGCATGGTGTGGGCAGCCTCCCCAGTCACTCTTAGATGGAAGATCTTGGCTCGTCGTAGGGTAGCGTATCAACGTTGGACATTGCTCCCGACTCCCGACCGGTGGCTATGGGTCGGCTAATGCCGAGAATTCACTCGCCGCTCTGGCCGAGGAAACCGAGGACTCATAACTAACTGCCAAGCCATTGGCCGCGTGTACAGGTACTATTAGCGCGTCATCTTATCCTGCTACGCTCGAACCATTGAACACTTTTTTTCACAGGTCATTCTTTTACCTTCTAATACGAAGCCATGGCCGCCCCCAACTATGACACTGGCTCACTGCCGAATCAGTACAGCTGCCTTGGCATCCCGGCCGCTATAGGAATGTGCCATGTTGTTTCAACTTGAAACTTTTAGCCCGCAAGGCAGTTCTTTCTTTCTTTCTTTCTTTCTTCAAACTCACTTCTCATTACCATTTTCCTCAGTCATATATACTGGCACCAGAAAAGCACATCCTTACTTGCCGTTACTTGATGAACTTAAAGTGAAGAATAGTGCTCCCAAGTATAAATGTGCTTTTCTGATGTGTCATAAAACGATCAGTTCTTCGATCTCAGGCCAGAGTGAGCACCGCTATTGACAATGTGTGCCTGGAACTTTGGAATGATCCTGGCGCATGCCCGGGCGACATTCGCTGTCTACAAAACTTATCAGCTATCTCGTATAAGGACCCACAATGTTAGCAATATGCTTTTGTCGGGAGTTCCACTCTTCATAGCCGTACGACACTGTCCTTTTCTCGGAGTTGGCCGTGACGCATGTTCACTCTCAGGTGTCTCCGAGTTCTACAGCCACTCCAAGGTCATCCTTGACTCCCTTCGACAATGAGTCACCTGCACGTGCAAATCGAGCTCGCCAAAAGTTTCCAGATATAGATCAAACAGCCAAGGTAAATTCAACGCCACTCCTATCTCCTTTACTACCACCGTTGTGCGTGATAACTACTAGGGGGACTAGTATGAATTAAAACAAGACGTCGAAAACAGACATTTTCCTGTCTCTCCTCCCTCCCCGCTCCATTCGTTTGACTCAACCAACCCGGCGCAATTTCGACCACTACCGTTCGGCGTACGCCTACTTTCACAAGCCAAGGTTGATCGGGGTGCAGCCCACGTTGATGAGACCGTCTGTGTGCGTATAATCCGTAATTCAGCAAGACCAGAACAGGCAAAGACAAGGAAGGAAACGACACAGACTCTGGGAAACGTTCTCGCAGCAGACCGGTTGGGCGGTGCTGTCGCGATATGTTAGTACCTTGAGCGCACCGTGGGAGGAGGTGAGCATCACCATGAACTCGTGCCGAGGGCGTTGAGACAGGAGATCCCAATGGGGACCCCGAGGTCGATTGGAATAGCGATGCCGGCCAGGCCCTGGAGGGCAGCCACAATTGGATCGCTGGCACTGGTGATCGAGTTGCAGCATGACTGAGTTCCCGTGTTACACTGGCTGCCGCCGCCGCCCCTCGCTACTGGGGTAACGGAAGCGGCGACGCTGGTCGCCACAGCGAAGGCCGCGATAAAAGAGACAAGGGACTTGTGAAGCATCATTGTGAAGAGTAGATGGAGACTGTGGTTAATCCTGGAGCTGCGTTTTGGACTGAGGGACAGCAGAGCAAATTTACTTTGCCCATTTATACATTTCCTGGATGGCTGGCCGACCAATGATGACAAAGATATGCCGCACATGTGGAGGAATGATGCATCCACGCCCTAACCATAGGCCCTCGAGCAATGGAGTCCTTGGTCCGCCAATTCAATCTCAATCCGGCCCCAAGAGTTACCTCACCGGACGACTCAAGTTTCTTCTGGATGCATAAAGACGGAACACAATTCCGGGGTCGCCTGGGCGCGGTCTTTACAAAAAAAGTTCGATTTGGGGGTTCTGGGCCGCAAACAGTAGGCTAGAGTGCACAAGAGGCGGCGTACCTTTCAGACCAAATGACAGATTGCAAGAACTTACCCCTGGGACGAATCGAACCGAGCAACATTTGCCTTTGACTTCGGATCACCGCCATCACCGCTTTTCCAGCCGAGTTGTAGCGCCAGATGCTCGTTTACTGAGTCCAGACGCCAAGAACGTGAGCTAATGTCCAAGGGAATGACACCGGAGATAGTGGGGTACTTCTCAAGGAGTTTCCAGAGTCCCCGTGACATGGCCGGACTCGAGTTACGGGTATTGTGGGATCTAGATGCACCGAGGTAAATACGATAGGGCCTTCGCCATCAAGAAAGCGGTGGTCCAGGGCATGAGAAGATGCGAGTTCGATGCCACCTGAGTACTACCCATCACTTCCTGACCCACATTCATTGGGGGGTTGAAGTCTGTTAGAGTATCACCGTAAATATTTTACTGATACTCAAGGTATCTTTGGTAAGCCAGTGCGAGACTCGCGGACGTGCATTTCCTTGCGAAAACACCACGCGCGAACACCTAGTATCAGGCCACTCACGAAAAGGGTTAGTCGGTCGACCTGACACATACATCAGTGTATGTACCTACAAGCGCTTTGCTCTCCTAAGGCATTCTACGATTGTTGGAGCTGATGACGGATGATGTGGTGGTGGTGCAGTCCAGGGTGCATGTCTACTTGCGGACTAGGATAGCAAAGACGGACTGATGGGTCCGCGGAGACTCGGACAGTCTACGCATCAAAGTCATTTTGGGAAGAATTCCATTGAAAATGTCAAGTACTTTATTGTGGAGTGTGCATTGCAGTTCCTTCCAACTTCCATCTTGATTCGTCCATCAAGCCGCCAGCATGGATGGGGAATTCTGGCCTGGACTCGTCAGAAGGGCGGCGGACAACGTACGTAGGTCTCTCAGGCGAGTGGCTCGTGTGCCGGTGAAACAAGCTCCGGAGGCCCGACGTAACCAAGACAAGTCGTAATTCGTATATGATACTGGCAGGGAGGCGAGAACGACTCCGGAAGGTGATAGGAAGGGGGAAGCACAGACCGCCACGCGCAAACAGATTATTACCATTGTATGAAGAAAACGGTCGAATGTGACGGCACATGGAACGCACTGGGGCGAGTGTCGTGCCATAACCAATGCCGGCGTGTGCAAATTGCTCGTCCCGGGGCCCGGGCCCTGTTGAAAAAAAAAAAAAAAAGGCTTCCAGACGGGAATGATAATGCTCTAAGTGGTGTGTGAAGTGCGCGGTAGAGAAATGGAGGTAACCGTTCCATCAAATGAGTTGGTGTTTGGCGTTTGTTGGTGACGTTGGGAAATTTCCCCCAGAAGTCTTTGCCGCATAAGGAAGGTCACATGCCAATTATTTCTGCGGCGTTTTCGGCCTCTGGGTACCGAGAGGCATCATGTAGCAGAACAACAACTCGCAACGTCAAACACATGGCGATGGTGGCGTGGCGCTGTTGAAGCCACGGAAATTAGCTGTCAGTACAGTACTAACTGACTGCATTGACCATTGTGGGTCGACGGACTGTCAACAGCCAAATAAACCGAGATGAGTTTCAACCGTACAGTACCGTAATGGGCCCTGCGCAGCGTATCTCCACCTCTTCGCCCCTCATAATAGCGATACCGCGGATGGACACAACGAGTATGGTGAGTAATGTTATTTCTTTCTTTTTTTCGGGCTTATCATTGGCTACGATACGTCATGCGCGTAAATGCCTACTGTATGTTTACAACGATCCGTGCTCGTCATCGTGCCGATTCATACGTGTGATAGACATTTGGCTCGCTCTTGTGCCGTAAGTGGAATCAAATTACAGCATCATTACATTTGATGGTTTCAAACAAAAAAAAAGGACAACGCACCCAAATGCAGTGGTGGGAACTAGGTCGGTCCGAACCGACACACGGTTTTCGGGCATCGCGACGGGCGAACAAGATGCGGTGCGTGTCGCCCAATACTGTAGTTCTAATGCAGGTCTGAGCAGCGGCGTGCTTCGATTCATCATCGTAATTACTGGTAACCCTGAACCGTTGCAGCATTAATATTGCTGCGCCCAGCCTGCTCTCGTCTCAGACTAGGTAAATGTAAATTAAATTTCCTGAGCACGCTGTACGCAGCGAGGAGAGCTCCGAGTCGAGCCCTGCAGCCCGCATCTCGACCATAACTCGAACCAGCCCAGACAATCGAATTATCCACGCGCATACACAATGATGGTGCGCACTTACGGCTTGAAGCCTGAACACCATGACGTGGGCAAAAGGAAACACCTCCGACGAGTCGATGGGATAGCCTTTGGCGTCGTGGTTTTCTTGACGTACCAGTACCCGGCGTACATCAGACTCTGCCAAAACCCGCCGGTGAAGTGTACAGAGAATCTACGTGGAGTCGGTTGATTGGTCATTTCCAGGCTCCGTGGGATGCCAGTGAAAAAAATGGACTGGGTCTTCGAGGCGATTTGGACGTCTGACCCCGTTGAATTACTAGCTCAACCAGCGAGGTGAGCGCACAGTGCTACTCTAATACCTACCGATCCTCGTACCACTTGATGTATGGTTGACCTATTAATGGTGCGATATCGCGGATAGCAGAGTCCCACTTCAAGCCGTAACGGTACCCTTTCGGGCATGTCCTTCCTAAATCGAGCTAGCACGTTGTTCTTATCCGAGCTTTAGACAAGCGCAGACATAAGCCAACGTTTCTTTTATTCTGGGACATTCAAACAGTTGGTGTCCCAACTACGAATAGGAAGTGGAGTTTCACCGCGCCGGGCGGGGACTACGGCTGCCAGCAAGCTGGGAAGTGGAGACCACGTTGAAAAGCCCTAGCACGACCTGCGCGTATCGTCGTCATTCGAACTACAGTACATCGGATCTCGGCCGATAGTAGATAGATGAGCGAGTCGGTGAGTGAGTCAACGCGAAAAATGAATGTGAATGTGGAGAACGAGAGGAAGCTGTAGAATGAAAGTGAGTATGAGGATGCGATTCCGATGCGCACAAATTATTGGTCAAGTCAATGTCTTAAGCCGGCCTCGCAGAGGTGTGTGTGTCACAGTGTGTGAGCGGAAGGGGGTTGCCCGGGTTGGAGGTTAGGGGAATAACGGATAGGTAAAGCGATGCTCACTGAGTCAGAATTTGCCGCCGATGGTCGCGACAGCGAAGTCGGAAAAGTAGGCGGGGCGACGCCCATTCTTTCGTCGAGCATTTGACACGTGATGCGCGACACGTGAAAACACGCGCACCGCTCAAAAGTCTGGATCTGTATGCCATAGATGTGGCCAGCGGCGTAGCCACGAAGGACAAGATCAAAGACCTTTATCTTGCTCTCTCCACCGACGAAGAGTTCAATCTCGCCGTTCGCTTCGCCCACGTCGTTGAGGCGTATGCGCTGCGCGACGGTCGTCCATTTGTCAGGCTCGACATAAGACGCCCTGCGACCGACGGACGCGCCGTAGCTGGGGTTGCACGTCGAGAAAAGCTTCACGTGGCATTAAACCTCGTTCTCCTCGAAGCGAGGCGGGAGATAGGTGTGCACTTCGCCTGCGCCTTCCGTGCGCCACATCATTCTCGCAGACCGGCAACCACTATTGTGACGTAGTCGCGATCTTCTCATCGTCCCTACCGTCTTGGGCCTTTATCAGTACCATTAAGACGAGATGAGATGGAAAAGAAGACGCACAAAGGCCGGGGAGCTTGCCGCCAGGGTTCCACTCCCAACCTTCTTCAGACATCACAGAGTATCCGAACGTTGCCTCCTTGGCGAGGGTCAAATCCACGTGCTGTGGCCAGGAGCGTAGAATGAGACACCCCCATCGCTACCGAGATCCTTCGTCGAAGACGGCCTCCATCGCTAGCTTGGGGTTATTACCCGGGGATATGACCGTGTTGTGCGTGAGCCTCTCCATACCATGGGTCAGTCGCAAAGTGGAGTCCGAGATGGGCAACGCGTCACCGTCACTCTCGACTGCGGTCCAGTCCACGAGTGCAAACCTCTGCCAAGCGGGAAGACCGTGTCACTCGACGACGTAGATGAGTTTGAAGTGCTCCCGCTGTCCGGAGTGTCCAGGGTGTCACGTATGACTCTGCCTAGGCTCGCAACATCTGGGAAAAAGCGTGATGCATGGGATGGTAGGGACAGAGACATGGTGAGCTTCCAGCATGGGCGGATAGGCGCAACGTGACTTACGTCTGGGACGGAGGTGGAGAAAAGTGCAGGAAGAAGCGGAGAAATGCATCGTGTACAGTAACGAAAGGGAGTGGGGAGGAATAAAAAGGTGAGGGGTGGGGAAAAGGGTCCGCCTCCGTGTTCGCTGCACGTCACGGCCGGAAGTGTCAGGAACACAAGGCGTTCTCAATCCAGGCACACCACCATTTTGGCATCGATGCGACAGACGATCTCTTGGCATATGATGATTGGGTCACGTGGCAAGATTTACACGGGGAATTAACCAATCAGACTGCACAATCTCTGCGCGGGCGACGACGAAAGCTCTATGACAGCCTTGAGGCACCAAATAACTTGCAGTGGGGACAAGATAATTTCTTTGTGCCGTATTCGATTTACAACATTCAAGTCAGTCAGAGACTCAGAGAGGGACTTTGCCCACTCTAATTGTGATACCGTCCACTAAACAGAATGCGGCCAAACAATCCCGGGTCGCGCCACGGCTGTCCAACTGGCACCAGGGTATGTTCATCACCAAAGAGATTGACGACTAGGTGACTCTGTCCGAAGGACGTAGACGCAGACCCGCTGAACAGGCTTCGTTGCTTCAACTGCGCGATGCGCTGCACCTCAGGATCAGTTTGCTTTGATCTCTCCTCTTCGGTCTCCCAGATTTGTTGAGTCCAACTTAAGAGTTTGGCCGAGTGCACGAGGCCCCTCTGTACGGATTACTGTACGTCCGCCGAATGCACGAGGTGTCGAGGTCCGGGGCGTGCCGCCACCGCGTCTCGTAGCACGACATACGTGTCTGCGGTGGTGCCACACGGCGCGATGGCGGGATCAATCTCATTATTTTCCTTGGCTTCCTTCGCCACGTACTTCCTTGTGGCGGTCTTGATGGCTAGCTTCTTCTCCATGCGGTCTGCAAAGGCAAAAAGCTCAGTCGCCAGTTTGGTTCCCGGCACGAGCCGGCCGTCTGCGACGAGCATGTTCAGAGTCGTGCACAGCTTCGGACTTTCCACCTTTTGTTTCCCTAAGTCGAACGGGGCTGTGCGTTTCAAGCTAGGCACTTGGTTTACAACATTTACCTCTGGCTCGGTCGGCCGGGGTGCCTCGTTGAAACCCGTCACTCGCGGGAGGAATTTAAGGCCAGCAATCTCCAGTGGCGTCTGTCCGACGCTGTTCTCCATGTAGAGTTGTTCCAAGGGACCGTATTGGATAAGAAGCTCAGCGAGGGCGGTGCTCGTATTTTGGACGGCGATGTGCAGAGGAATAGATCCGTCAGTCTTTGCTAAGAAAGATAGCGGGGTTAATCCCAAATTCCAGGGTGGCTCGGGTAGTCTCGGTGAGCCCGCGCTTCACGGCTACCATCAGAGGCTGCAACGGGACCAGGTGAGCAACATGACCTCAAGGCCAAATGAAGGTATTTGTACCGTGTTTGAAACCTCTTTAGATGTTTGCGCCATCAGCTCGTGCGTCAACTCCTCCGGAAGGATCTTGAGCAGATGTTTTACAAATTTCACCCTCTTTGGATGTCCGGATAGACAAGCAAGGTGGTAGATATTCCAACTTAAGATATTCCTGTCATGAGTTCATCGGACGACATGATGAATTTCCGACTTACCCACGAGTATCACGCTCGCTTGGCTCACAGCCCTTCTCTAACAAGAAGTCTACAATTTCCGGGCCGGTGCAACAATACGCTGCGGCCAAAAGCGCATTGAAGCCGACAAACTTCGTTCTGCCCCGTAAATCAGCTCCGTAATGGCGAAGAAAAAGTCATGGATGACCCATACCGTTTGTGAAGTGCTTCCTCCATGAGGTTCGGCTTGAGTGTGAATAGCTGTTTCAAGATATCCAGCTTGTTCTTTACCACAGCACAGAGTAGTGGCGACTCGTTCAATTCGTCGACGTGCCAGCCAAGGAGATCCGGGAGGACCGCTTCCAGGTTTTCAATGCTCTTTAAGTACTGCGAAATGTCGTCGCTATGTGTTGCCGCGTAGTACGTATAAGCTGCAAGGGGCCGCGCGCCAGCGAGATACTCGACAACTTTGGATGAGCCATGGGTAATGGCGGTACGGAGCAGGTCGTAGTCATACATAATGGCCCTGGACGCTTGTTGCGTGGTCTCTGCACGCCGCTTACCGCCAACTTGAAGTCCAAGGTACACGCGACCTCCTTCTTTGGCCTTCTTCAGGGCCTTCTGGTGAGGATTTCCTACAGTGTCAGAAGAATAGTGAGGAATCCCAACTCCTGTGCGACGCGTAAGCTCATCAACCATGTCCGGGCGCTCGAGGGTCACGGCTAGACTATGAACAGCCGCATCTGGCCAGAGGGCCACCCCAGCAAACTAATACAACTCGAGGGTGCGGACAAACACCTCAAGGTCGTCCTCACGTACCGCTTTTTGGAGAGGGTTGCAGAAATCGCGCTTGCCATCGGTTTCGAGGAGCACGCCGTGGGCGAGTTGGAGCATTCGACTGGCGGAGACCTCCGTGCGAATGGCGGAGGGCCTCGCTGCGAGGTCGATAAAGTTGATTTCTTGCTCATCGCTGTAGTCATCATGATCATCGTCCTCATCTGAGTCGTAACCTCGCTCGTCCGAATCATCTGAAACGTGCAGAATTAGAGACCCCAACGAAAACGTAGTGATGTGTCGGTACTTACAGCCTGAGAGGACGTTGGGCGAGGGTGTGGCCTCAGCATCCGGGGGTTGGTACTGAGCAGTGGCGATGGCGATTACAAGACGTGCAGTTTCCCAATGACGACGATGTAGTGCGACAAGGAACGGAGTCCACCCTGGATAAAATTGTCGACAACTCGGTCTCTGGGAGGGCATTGACTGCGGCATACCGTTCAACCCCGCTAAGGAGCCACTGAGGGTGGTATGTACGGAAATCTGTATGGGTACCTTGCCTTCCGAAAGGTGTTTTGGGAGACAAAACTCCTGGATTGACGCGTTGTCCCCGGTCCAGCCGGCCTCGACGCTCTGAAAAGGCACGGCGCTGTAAGAGCGCAGAATAGACTCTGCGCACGTGTAGTAATTCCTTGTTTCCGGACGTGTTCTTCGTTAAAACTGGCCGCGAGGTCGTTGCGCGTCATGGAAGGCACTCGCGTGTATACTTATACGTCTCCTTTGGTGGGAAGGACCGCATTGAGGTACGTACGGTATTGTACCCACGTGTCGGCAGCTGAAGTGGGAAGCACCTGTGATTATTCTTCTTGCCGAGACTGCATAGGAGTCGCCTTTGACAGGTTCGCAACAACTGTGGAAACCCATTGCAGCAAGTTCATGTTTGGCTGATAGGACAAGTTGATGGGCGCGTCGGCAGCTGCACCAAGTGTAGCCAACAGCGAAACAACTTCATCACGCTGAACGAGTGCAACTCTGACTGGTAAATGAATGCGAACCCCCCAGCTGAACTTCCTACAAACGGGACAATTATCATCCTAACTTAACTATAAAGGTAGGGTTGGACGTACGACGTCATCTCTTCCACCCTGGAAGCGTCTTCTGGCGAAAATACCAATTTGGCACCGTGGACAAGCAACACAGATAGAGTGGCATAGTCACCAGAGAGAAGACGAGACCAACGGGAAGACGATTCCGTATCCGGACCGGGCAGGGATATCAAGAACCTTCCTCGCATTCTGGTCGCATCTAAGGAGTGAGGCCACGATCTTGGTCTTTCTTGCGATTACAATTCGATGGAAAACGGTGAGTCGTTTCTCGTCTGCAGTCGACGAGAGTGCTTGAACAGCTACTAGACGTTCGGCGATCTTCACCGCAAGATCTTCACTTTGGGTATAAAGCGTCAAGACGAGTGAGTGGAGAGGATTGGTGCCTTTTACACGGGTCGTGAAATTCGGATCGGCGTCCGCAGCAAGCAAGACATCTATGACTTCAACAAAACCAAAAATGATAGCATAGCCGAGAGCGGTGAGTCCAAAGTCCCAATCAGGGATAGACACACCAAGAACGTCAGGCTCCTCTTTGTCGTCCTCCAGAGTCATCGTCCTTCTCCACGTCACTTTTTGTGGGAGCCTTGCGAGGAGGCTTGACGTCAACAGATTCTTCTGAGGGCCAGTCGTCCTCGCTGCTCATCCGTACGCGCTCGGCACCCTCCGAATCTTCCGCTGATGCAGCTCCTTCCGCTTTGCGCTTTTCCTCCGCTGACTTCTCCGCATTATATGCGCAAGCGCCAGCATCTTCCTACCCACACTAGTCAGGCCCATTTGTGCCGCAAGGTGGAGAGAGGTGCGGCCGCCAACTAGTCGTGCCGTCATGCGGGCGCCAGCATCAATAAGTGCGTTGGCACACTCAACGCTGTTGGATAAGATAGCGACGTGTAATGGAGTACGCCCAACATGATCGCGACGGTTCACGTCTTCGCCGTCTTGAATCATTTGTGTGGTGGTGACCGTATCATTCTTGCTGATAGAACTGAAGAATTGAGCCGTTGCTTGAATGTAGGCGGAATCGCTCCATTCACCTTCGTCAATGGGGTTCAAGCTTCCAGAGATGCTCTGTCGACCCGGGTCTTCTTCGATGAATCTATGGGCGAGGGTTGTCAGGCTCACGCAATGTAAAAGGTAAGGTGTCACGTACGTGATGCGGCCACGTACATATGACTTGTCCTCCTCGTCCTGAAGTTGGTGTTCTTTGTGTTCCTGGGTTCTGGGCAAAGCTGCATAGCAGATCAACTCCCACGCTCCCTGACATGCGGCGAGGCGTACTTCACAGCAATCTCCTTTACACTCTTCCATTGTGCCGACAAAAGCCGAATGGCGATGGAGGCAGCGATTCTTGTTCTTGGGGTTATACGGAGCTGTCACATTCTCGGCACGAATCCAAACATCGTAGTGGATAACTTACAATTGGCACCAAAATCCTTCGAGAACGGGTTAGCAAAGGATCATTTGAGCAGTGAGGTGGACGCACAGTGTTGTAGACCAGCCTCTCGATCCTCCTCGCGTCCCATCCCGGACCGTAAGGAATGTGCAGGTTGACTATGTCATAGTTGCTCAACTCCAATCCACTGAACACTGCATCTGCCTTGAGGTCGCCTTTATACTTACGTTCCCGTCGATTACGTGACATGAAAATACTACCTGTAGGCCGACCACGTAGGACGCTGCGCCGTTGTAGATACTGGTTGCGAGATTCAGGAGTAGCGAGATTCTCAACGGCAAGAAGGCGCGCGAGACCTTGGACGCGGCCAACGTAACGCTCATAGATCTTGGATGAGAATATTAGCACACCGTGACTTGGAAATGATGAACTTGGCAAACCGTGGGATCAATCTTGCTACGCTTCAGCTCAGGAATGTAGATCTCAAAACCACGGGAGGAATATTTGGCTAGTCGGACTTCATACGAAGGCGAACGCCTCGTCACGTCTACTGTGTTCGACTGTCGCATCATGGATATAATTGCCCGCGGACTGGCCCAGACACGATTGCCATCATATCATAGGTGCAACAGGGTGCGTCGACGTCAAAACCTGCGAGGACCTCCGCAGGAGAACCATAGAGCCGAAGCACGATTTGAATGCTGCGGTATGGATATTGCGCTGAAAACTCCTATAAATAAAGTTCTTGACAAATACCCTGAACCACTCACAATGGATAGAAACTGTGTGCTTTGTTCTGACGCAAGTGATGTCCCAAGGAACGGAATCGCGAACAGCTTCATAAATGGCAATTATCTTGCGCTCAGCCTTCCAAAATGGTGTCGACAAAAAAGGGTGATGCGAAAAGGGGGAGGACCAATCTCCTGCGGCGTCAAACCATAAAGAAATAGATCAACATCGAGGGGAAGGTTTTTTCATGATAGTGCTTCCTCATGGCCCTTTTGCTGGCCGTTGCAGTCTTTGGAAGTGGCATGAGACATGCTTGCACAGAGCCGCCAGCCGCCACCACGTTGCTCCAGTCTGACAGCTGGGAGAGGGAATTCTCCGTGAAGACATTCCAGTTCTTTTTGAATGCCTCGAGGCTTTCGTTGCTGGGGAACCTTCCTTACGTCTCAGGGCATTGGGCAAAGGCATGACGTATTGAGCGTCACGGTCGGCGTCATCCGTGACGACACGCGCCCTTGTAGTCCTGATATCGCATGGAGCATCAAAAACGTCGACGAGGCCAACGTGGATGTCCTTGAGACATAGGTCTCCCTTATCTGTTGCAAACAACTTGCGCAGCTCTGCTTCGTCGTCGAGGGATGGCTGAAGGACAGCATCGAGAGACACAGGTCCCTTTGGCAATCAGCGATGCGAGAGAGAAACTGGGTAGCCTCTTTGTTCTGATACATGATATTGGAAAGTGTTATGAGTGATAAAAGCTGGGATAAGGGTTGAAGAAGCGATCGCAAATGACGGGCGGTATTAAAGGGGCGCCCGCCATTAATTCGGTGCCGCGACGCGTCGAGTAATTCAGATCACGTGTTGCACGTGCCAGCTGCAACACGACTCGGCACTAGTACTGGGGGCACAACTCACTCGTCATCAAGACTCATGGCCCACGATATTACAGGCGATTTTCGAACCTTCGTCGACCAGAAACGCAAGAGTCTTGGTGACTCCCGGTGGACCAAGCCAGGGAGGCAACCTCATCCCGCGCCCGGAGATGCTCAAATGGACGGTGCTCCTCCTTTCATGCAGGCATACATGAAGGAGGCCTACACAATTGTGAGTCATCATCATCTTTCCTTTTGTTTCCTCCGCTTCCTTACGCATGAGAAGCTGCAACAGATTGGTTCTCTGACACGTATGCTCGCTGCCGTGCGACGCGCATACCTCGACGTTCACGCGCGGATACCGCCAGTCATGCGCCAGGCGGCGCGTGCCCTAGATACCACTGGCGTGGAGGCGTGGGCGGATATCAAGTATATCACAAATGCCGAACGCGACCAAATTGATGTACAAGCTCGGCATATTGTTTCCCGTTGTGCCGAACGCGTGCATGACATGGAGACTTTGGAAAAGCGTGCATCCTTCCCCTCCTCTTCCTTCCATCTATAGCTAAGCTTCGGTTACAGAACGGGCAGAGCGCGTCGCTCAAACATCTAATCCCCTTTACCGCCTCCTCCCTTCCCTCCTTGTGCCCGACGACGTCAGCACCGCATCCGACTTCATATCTGCTCACTGCGCCGGTGTCACTTGGTACCTCACCCGGCGCCTCACGCAGGTGAGCCAGATGCTGCGCGACATGCAAGAAGAGCGCATCCGTCGTGAGACAGAGCGCACTCGCACGCTCGGCTCGGGTGTTGCTCGCGAGTGGCTGGACATGAGTGGCACCGCTTCGGGACCAGTGCAGCCTGGTTCCAGCAGCTGGTTCGGAGGCGGATCGTCTGCACTTGGCGCGAGCTGGGCCGTACCACAGCGTCCCCCGCCAGAGGAAATCGACCCCGCCACTTCGGACGACGACGACGACGAAGATGACGTGGAGCTATCTGCATCTCAAATCCAGCAATTCGAAGCAGAAAATGCGCAGATTTTGCGTTCAGCGGAAGACTCCCTCGCCGCTGTGCAGCAGGCTGAAGCCCGACTGCTCGAAATCAGCGCTCTGCAGGCAGAGCTAGTTGCCCAACTGACTCGACAAACGGAAGTCTCGGACCAGCTGTACGAGGATGCGATTGCCACGAGCGAGATGGTTGAGAAGGGCAACGTTCAGCTCCGTGAAGCACGCCGTCGCGCGCGCGACGGCCGGAAATGGCTGTTGTTGTTCTTTATTGGCGCCAGTTTGTCCTTACTGTTCCTGCACTATTATTGAACACAGTTAGCTACGACTGCGAGCGCCCGGCTATGGCGTATCCAGACTTTACTCATCCCTTACTCCAAGCCCCCCAACTCGTGCTAAGCTCGGAGTTTCTCGGAACGATGACCTACAAATGCTTCTTCAAAGTCACTACTAGGTACCACTACATGACACGTGAAGCGACTGAAGGAAAGTGGTCAACCATGCTCAGTCAAGTCCATCTTTCCATCGGCGGTTCCGAGGACGCCCACTTCTACAAATTCAAATCGACGGGGACACAATTAAAGTCGACGAGGCCATCTGAACACGATATGAGAAGTCAGCAGGCAGAATCTACGGGGAACGCAGGGAGGAACAGACTCTGGATGTTGCGTTCGCAGCATAGCGCCTGGTTATTGCTTTGTCGATGTTCAGCAACCTCACGCATACTGCGAAACGTGAAGAAAGAGGTGCTTACCATGTTCCGCCGCTGGCAATAGGAACACAGCTCTGCCCGGCAAGCAAATTAGGGTTTATGCCGTTCATGATTCCCACACCGCCCAAGATATCATTGATTTGTGGGTCACTCTGAGAGGTAACGGTGTTGCAGCATTGTATGTTTTGTTGCTGGCATTTGCTCCCGGAAATTGGGGGATTTGGGGACGGGTTATAACCCGGGAGACCACCGCCACCACCCCTACGAACCGGGGTGGCAGATGCAGCGAAGGCCATGACAAGAGAGAAGAGGGACTTGTAGAACAACATCGTGAAGATTGGGGGGAGGGTGCGGTAATCCTGTGGGCTGAGGCTGCGCTTCGGACTGGGGGACAGAAGAGTAACAAGCTGCCCTCTTATAAATCTACTGCCGTAGCTTCAAGACCAATAGTGGCATGGCCTATACTCTTCTTGCTGCTACGAGGCGTGCATGCAAGGGGTTCTTTCCGTTTGTCTCTTCCAGTTGTTGACTATCTGGCGTCCTTGTAAGGAGTGGCTAGGGTTTTACCGGCCTACCAAGATACGTGGGCCTTCAAGTTGTCACTTCTCGAGCTAGCTGTGGATCCAGGTCATGCAATTGTAAAGCAGAATCGTACGACGGAGGCAAGGATGGGGGAGCGTCGGCAGCCTGATCTCGAAGAGAAGCGTCCCTTGGGCGCTCTTCACCCTTACGAGGGGGCCTTCCAGATTCCAGAATAGTAGGTCGAAAGAGCCTCGGTGGAACTCGACCCAACACGTTGAGTCCACGTTTCACGTCATCACGTACCATCCACAACCACTTTCTAAGCCGAAGTTTCATCCCGATACACACGGCCATGGCTCGAAGGGGCAATTTTGCTGCTCGTGCGTGCGTATACGTGGCACGTCGCGCTGCTGCGAGCGAGGGAGGAGCACTCTCTGTCCGCTGTATTGATGATGAAATACGGTCACGCGGGAGAACAAGCGCGAGAATGCGGGAGTATCATCAGGCCCATCCGGATTCCTGTGGTAATTCTTCCCCTCAAGTTTGAGGGGCAAGTCCTATATTCTAGCCGTTTGCCCCCCATAACTTCGTGTACGTACCTCCTGCTGTTATACATAGGGCCGAGTGGCTACTACTCCATCAGATCCTCAACGTTAATGTACTGTGCGCTGCCAGGTGTGTGCGCATGGAGCCTCGAAAATTGCACCCATCATTTCGTGCAAATGGCCCCTTCGTAAAAATCACTAACCTTGATCAGAAGGCCATTATCCCCCATAGTACGCCTTTCCAGGAGGATTCCGGCACCCGAGGAGTTCGTTATTCTTTTCGCACCCCCACGGATCCGGCGATTACGCTCATCCTTAGGCCCCAGAAGGTTTCTCAATTAAAAAAATACGTCAAAATTTCCCTGGTCAGATGGTGTCTATCCCTTCTTGGTTTCCTGGATAGTCTTCCCGACTAGTCTAGACAGGGCGAGCTCGTTCTTATATTGTTTGACGTTCAAATTCCGCAGATTTCTGGACGTTTGCCCACTCTGGTTTTCCAACTTGAATAGTGAAATACCACTTCAAACCTGCCTCACCTTTCTTCTATTAGTCTTCATCGTCGTAGTGCATATAGCACCATGGCGTGCAATCGTAGCACGTCGCGTAGGTCATAGTCAGTTGGCATACGCAAACACCTAGTACTGCACATTGGCCCGCAAATTTGCACACCATCAGGTTATTGAAGGTATATCCTGCCGTCCAGGCTCCATGAAAATTTTCTCGAGAATATCAATGTACGCCCTTCTATGTACGAGGGCGGTTCTTCGTCGAGGCGGCGTTACCCCACCACGATCTTGAAGAAGCGCGCAGAACCAATATTCAAATGTTCTGTTCCCGTGTAGTTGTCAAGCAAGGCCTTCGAATGTATCCTTCGCCTGCAATACGCACAAACAACTCCGCTTCGAGAATGAGGCTATCATTCGTCTTCGTGGTCAATTGTCCTTGTCCGGCTTTCCGACGCCTGATTAAGTTGTGGGGGATGCTTGCTCGTCCCACCGTGCTGTAGACAACTTTCACGACACGCGGAGTTCGAAAGCGGAACCGACCATCCGAGTCCTCTTAACGTTGTTCCTCGTTCTCGATGTCCTCTGCCACATCCCCAGCTATCCCCAGCTGCATGATTATTTGAGTCCTCGGTGATACCTCGAGTTGTAGGTAATTGACTCACTGGCAGGGACGCCCCCATGTTGACTCAGAAAGGGTCAGCACGGCATTTTGGAACTTCACGACATACATTCATATGCATAGGCGCCCAAGAAGACAAGAGCGTCTTTCTGAATTGACGCTAACTTCTGCTTTCAGGAGGACAAGCTCCGAAACCGTGCTCTCCCAACGTCGAGACCCACGTTCTAGCCTGCTTTACTGTCCATCCGTACTTTACGGGGGTAATCGTCAAATAACCCCTAGCTACAGTATATTTCAAGCTCCCAAGTGAGGCCCGTAGATGGTAATTCGTCGTGGTGTTCATCTACTTTCCTTGTTTTCCGGGATACCTTGATTCGTGGCCGTCGCATCTCGTTCCTGACTGAAAAGCCCGAAAGTCCGGCGAAGCAAAGTCATCGAGATCCCGGACCTTTCAACGATATCCGTCACTCATCCGTCCCGTTGACCCCACGGGCGTGATGGAAGTATCTCAATATATCGCCGATCCTTGTGGTACCATGGGACTATCAGCGAGCATGCTGTGACGGATCCGACTCGAGAGCACCCTGTTCAGCTATGGCCTCCGCCGCCGTCTTTTACAGCTTTACTTCATCCTTTGTCACATCCATATTTTCAGCACTAAACAAACGGATTCCGTTGCCAAGCCCCACCCTTCTAATTCCGCAACGGAAGAAAAAACACTTCCCTCCAATATCAAAGAATTGTCTACTGTAAGTTTTAGATTAAAAATTACTCGCTAAAGATTTTGGGAGACCACGCGAGTGTTACGCAAGGTGTTACGCGTACTCATGTCGTGTTCGAGTCATTTCCGCTGCGAATTTCTTGCTCCAAAATGTATTTCGTTTCCTTCTTGAGCGGCGAAGAAGTTCCAGACGCCTTCAACCACAAGTCAAAGAACTTTCGTCGTACTCGTAGCCCGCCACACAGCTCTGACCTGTCTTCGATCTCCACCCCGATGACAAATTCGCCTGCGTCGCCGATGTCGGCTGGATCACCAGACACTCGCGTACATACGTGGCCCACCTCCCTTGCCGAATTTATCACGTTCATATACTACCTTCCTCCAGCTACATCGTCTATGGTCCGCTAGCAAATGGCGTCACCAGCACGGTCTTCTGGTCGACCCCCGTCTACCCTACACCCTCACGCTATTTGCAGGTGGTTGAGAAACACAAGTTGACGCAGTTCTAATCTGCGCCAACTGCGATCCGCCTTCTGCGTCTTCTCGGAGGCCTGGAGCTTGTACAACGAGCATGTCGGACGGAATCAATAATTTTGCTGTCGTCAATACGTACCGGCAGACCGAGACAGGGAGCGTTGTCCTCACCCGGTGCAATTGAGATCAAACTGGGATCGGCGACCGTGCCCTTCTTCGGGATTGATCCTGTCATCCTGTAAGGCGACATACCGCTGCACGCGGAAAGCCCCTTCGCGGCCTTCAGCCACGCGCCTTGTCTCGTCTCGCCTCTCCTCCTTCCCGCTCGTCCTCTCCTCATCCTTGTATTTGCGTGACTTGTCCCTTATCGGATTAGCCGTCCCTTACATCCCTTTCTCTTTTCATCTCACTCTGGTCTGCCTTACGTTCTAACACACGTAGGCTTTCTGTCTCGTTTCAATTATCGATGCACAATCAGGAAAGGTACGCAGGTAACTTCTTCAGACACTCTCAGGTTCTAAATTTATCTCCGCAGGAGCTATCAAGCAATAATGTGGAGGGTGTGCTTGCACTGCAAACCCCATGGCCATCGATTGCGCATGGTCTTTGGGGATCACCAACGCTACCTGGAAACCTATATGAAACCTTACCCTGGTGTCTACTTTACGGGCGATGGCGCTGCACGTGAGGAGCATTGATTCATTTGGATTGCCGAGCACCGCAATATGGGGCAAGATGCAACAAACTGAGCAAGGCGGCGCATCACTTGCACTCACGCCTGCAGTCACGGTGGGGCTCCTTGTACATGTTGACCTTTCGTCACCCCTGCTCAATCCTAATTCATTTCTTTCAACCCTCACACACAAAATTGGCCGCCCAGCGGTGCCCTCACCACAATCACAAACGTGCCAAGTCATGCGTCCCGTCCTTCACAAGCATGGTGACAACCAGCTACCACATGGGTGGCACGAGCCCATGGCTACAGTAGCCGATTTGCATGCACACGGTGTGCTTCGCTACATTGTACCCTACAATCTCCAATTACTTGTTAAAGTACCTATACTTTTTTTATAGTCCTTGGTGCATTTTGAAGTAAAATTACTTGTGATAAAATTGATGTTTTTGAGGAGGGCTCAGAATTTAGCGACAAGTTGATTCTTTTCTTTACGGTTTTGTAAAAAGTAACAAAAAGTACCAACATTTGTAGATGTACTCTCACCAGCATCTAAGCCCACAGAGACGCGATGGCTTCGGGTCTTCGTCAGCAGCGGGTGCGGGTGCGGGTGCAGGTGCGGGTGCAGGTGCGGGTGCAGGTGCGCTTGCAGGTGCGAGCTGGTGTGCGGGTAATACGGGAGGTGCGCCCGGATTTCCGGGTTCGTGGGTAGTGTCACCGTCCGTAAAAACTTCGTGTCCGTTATTAGTGACCATGGAATGACCATCATCAGGAGGAGGGAACCCGGCACGACGAAGGACATCAACACCGGTATCGGAATACACCCTAGGCTCCCTAAAGGAATTCCACTTATCAGGAAGACCTGGCCTTTAAACTCAACGAGTAGATTTCCGTACCTGTACTGAGTTGGGGCAGACAGAGCAGGGGAAATGGTAGATGCGGCGAGGGCAAGAACAGCAAGATTCATGTAAAAGGCTCGCATGTTCGAAAATATTTGTTATGAATGAAAAAGATCAGAGTGGGCGTGAATGCAATAAGTGTGCGAACGAAACGTCTGGGCTACAGGGGGGAGTCAGGATCATACCCTACAAGAAAGACAAGGCTCTGTGCTCACCAACCAGTGCCTTGGAAAGGAACGAATGAATGCTGAGCGAGGAGCTGAGGAATTCTTCCGTCCTGGCGGACAGCAACACTTATAGTAGCGAGACATTGGGGGCAAAATCATGAGACCACCGGAGCAACGCTTTTCGCCAACAGGTATCCATCGCAGATAGATACAGTAGGCGTTCAGGAACGTTTTCACGTCACTCGCTACCAGCCAAAATATCTCAGGTTGAGATATTGCCACGGGAAAGTTGCCAGGGCGATAAAAATTGTATTGGCAGCCCTGTCCTTGGCTTCGGCATTAGTCGGCAGGCGGTGTTGAGAGGATTGCACCGGGGACGCCCTATCGCATGGACGCCAAGGATCATGTGGGCCACCTCGCTCAATCGTCACGGTGCTACAATCTTTGGCCTTCAAGCAAAATAGCAGACTGAACTATCGTCTGTGACCCTCATGCCCGTCTCGCTTGTCTCGGCGCCACCCGCAGCAATAACACCACCAACACGGGAGCATGCTCTCTATTCGCTCTCGTCGTCCGAGTTCTTCCGTTCCGGGCCTAGCCTACAGACTCACGTCCCGTTCTCGTCGAAGGCGGCCAGGCGTCGCGCCGCGGCCCAGACGCGCACCACGTCCAGACACGGCCTCGGACTCCGAGTCGGACTGTCCGCTCCAAGGTCATTACGCGACCACCGCACTGGCAAAACCCCATACGGTGCCTCATCCGTCGCTCTACTCAGATCGGTTGCGACCCTCATTTCTACAGCACAACAATGGAGGGCCGCCGCCGTAAATTATGGAAGCTGGCTTTCATATCCCCACTCTTGACGACATAACTGAGGTACGTACTAGCCACGCGACTGTGCCCACTCCGTACTACTACCACCCCTCGTTGTGCTCAGATCGGCTGCAAGCCCTGTTTTTCCTGTTCAACAAATGGAGAGCCGCGGTATTGCAGCTTACCTTCATCGTCCTCGTTTGATCGTCGCTAGCAGCTTTCGTCCAATGCGCCCCGCACGCACGGCGACTGAACGTCGCATGGGCGAAAGGGCTTCTGTGCATGTCGTACTATGCCTCGGACTGGCCGCATGACCATTCCAAACACACTTTCCCTTGTCGCCCAACTCCCCTCATCCGGTTGACCACATTGCTTCCAAGGATCTTTGGGAGTTTGGACGAGTTGCTAAGCGGCAAGTGGAGTAATTCAAACAGTCCTCGGCGCAAAACTTTAAGTCAACTCGGGTCGGAGAACCACAAACGACGAGGTATTCATTGTCCTGAAGACAATCAGCGCAAGCACAGGGGCGTCCGAGGTAGTCCCAATTATGATCCCCCGTGTATGTGCTTTCGAATGGCTGATATTGCCCCAATTTAGAATACGCCCGTTTCCGACATGTTCCGGTGCCGCAGACTCTTCCAAGTCACATCTTGCGAACTTTCGCTTACACTTTGCTCTCTGCTCCACATCCGAGCCGTTTGTCTCGAGTCAGTAGTCTACCAGGATATCCAAGTGAAAGGTCCCTCCTGTTCAGCGGATGGATACAGAGCAGTCTATCTACCACACGTGCGTCTAGACTACATCGATGATGGTACATTACAGTGCGGAGCTTGCATGGACTCGTACAATGGCCTGTCGGGATATCGGAAACGTGTCGGAAGCATGACCCTGCAAAAGAACAGGTGCATCAGTGGTGGTTGTTTTGCGCAAGGCGAAGAACGGTCGAAGTCAGGAAATTAAGGCAATTTGTCGATTGTCTCCATGGGTGTGACAGAACAGGTCTGAATTGGGTTCATCACGAAAGATGAGAGAAATTCAATGCTTACCAGGACGATGGCGGTCCCCCCATAATGAAGTCAGTGAAACAGCCTGCCGGGAAAAGATGTTAGTTAATCAGCACTGGTAATTGATGCAAATGAGCAAGTTAGAAAAGGAGGTTCAGAAAGCCATTGTTATGGGGATCTGCACGCCCGTGTGGGTCAGAACAGGTCTGAGTATGATATCGTCCCAAAGAGCAGATGTAAAGCTACAACGAGGACCGTCAATCAGGCACGTACCAAGAGGCCGCGACGGTATCATGTCACGGGTCACGGTAGCATAGGTGGACGTGCCGTCGCAATGGGTCTCTGCACCATCCGCGACGGATTATCATCACCGTACGCCCAATCCTGTCCCTCCTCATCGACATCCAAATCCTCCATATCACAGTCTTCGACATACACGCCGATACCCGCGCCATCTTCAGGATCGAGTATCATCTCGCGGCCGGGACGTTTTGCTGCTGCGCCCGCAGCCAGTTGCAGCTTGCGCAGGGCGGCGATGAGGTCGTCCGCGAGCGGCGCCACATTCGGCGGATCCTCTGCGATTTGCTCCCAGCCGACGGGAGGTGAGCCCGGCGGCGAGATGAGAAAATTTTTCTCGAGGGGAGGCGGGCGGAGGAGCGCTTCGCTCGGCGGAGTTGGCGGTGTCGGGTCCGCCCGGAACACGCGGAGGACGAATCCTGGACTGAGTAGGGTAACATGAGCAAAGCGAGCGCGTGAAACGGTCGGTCGGTCGATGGGTGATGATGAAGGGCACGGGGAAGACGTACGTTTCGGGAGTGGCATCGATTTGTAATCCGTCGCAGTAGGTCTTGGCTTCGTCTGCGCTGTCCTCGGATTCGTAGACGATTACGACACGCGAGAATGTCCGCAGGGGTGCCCACGCACGAATTGGCCCGTGAGATGCGAAATGGTCGCGCAGGGCATCCATGACGCGCGGATGGAAAAAGGGTGTCGGTAAATGAGCGAGCACAAGTGTGTTTGTGCGCTTAGGTTCTGATGGGTCAACTAACGTTGGTGAGGGGTCCATGTCGTGGATCAGCCCGGGCATTTCACAGGCTTTTATGGACGGGTTCAATGCGGTGGTGGTGGTTCGAGAGTGAGTAACCCATCGCCCCCGTCGGCGTAGTGATTTTCACTTAGAAGATCACGTAAGCACAGGTTCGGCACTGTTGCGGCCTCGTTTGGGCAGTGCAAGGCACATGGCCATAGGTTCAAGCAGTGCAGTATTTTACTGCATTATCCATCTGACACGCGGTACTGACGGTGGTACAGTACTCCCGAGGTCGGCAGTGCAAACGGATGTCCACACCTTCCAATCGTGGCCTACGACATTGGGCTACTAACAAGAACCCACGACACTGCACACATAATACTTACACCGACATGGGGGAACTTGAAACCGGTCAAGAAAAATATTTTCTCAAGACTTCTCACGGAGGCGGTCACGAATCTCGTCCTGCCTCTGGCGCAAAGCATCTACCTTATCCTCGGTCGTAGCGTTGTACTCCACCGTCACTTGGTTGAACCTGTACAAAATTAGAGTCAGACTGAGACGGCACAGATTATAACTATAGAAGGCATATCCGTACGGATTCTCAGGTGACTTCTGGAATTGCTTGAAGAGCAAATCCTGTTGAGGCACGAAAATCAGCACCGTCAAACGGAAGGGAAGGGGACGAACGGCACCTTGTACTGTTGCAAGCGTAACCCGGGTTGCTTTTAATAGAATGATTGTAAGAGCGGGATCAGCAGTAGTAGAATCCGAAGATGGGCTAGGCACCTCTGCTCGGATATTAGGCAGTTCCTGCTCCACGTATGCATTGTATGCAGCCTTGACGAGAAGGTCAGGAACTCAGAAAGACATGACAAAATTCGAAAGAAAAAAAACGCACCTTGAATCGTCTCTGCAGCGAGAAAGTGTCCAAACGTCAGAATAATTAACTGGTATGAACTTGAGGATCGCGCACCTCTGGGTGCTTCTCGATGGTAGCCGCGGCTTGATTCCCAATGCTGGCCTTGTCCATCTTCGCGGTGATCACCTCCGCCAGGTCAAGCGCATTGTCGATCCCAGTGGCAGAAAAGCTCTCGATCTCCTGAGGTTCACCGCCATTCTTGCTGGGGCTCTCCGCTGACACAGCCGGGGCGACTTGCTCCGAGTCAGCAGCGGCGGCGATGGCACCCGGGCCCGCGGGCTTGGCGGCGCCTTTCTTCGAGCCAGTCTTGGGCGAGGCTTTCTTTGCTTGGACGGAAGCCTCTTCCTCGGCGAGCAATCGGGCGTTCTCCGCTTTGCGAGCAAGCTCCGTCTTGCGCTTCTCCTCGCGCTCCTCCTTGGTTTTGTTGGGCCTTCTGCCCTCTGTCCATTTGGAAGCTTCTTCTCTCCCCTAGAAAGAAGCGTATGCGCTCCAGTTTAAAAAGGAGGCAAATCATGGAGAGGTAGGCGTGCCTTTGCCTCCTCTGCTGCCGCACGCTTGTTCGCCTCGTTCTCAGCCTTCTTTGCACGTCCGCTCTCTTTCTTTGCGTTTCCTCCCTTGGGGGCCATTATGAAGCCTACGTCGTTACTGTGAGGTCAAATATGTGGGGAATCAGAATAAGGAGATGGGAGTCAAAGTGACAGTTACGGTGCAATCTAATCTAATCTGATCAAACTTGTGACGGCAATGGCCGATGGCAGCTTTATCAGATCTTTCGACAGCACACGGCCACGAGGCGATTGCGGTGTCCATGCACCTCTTCCGAAGAAACAAACACAGATTCTTCCATAATCCTGCGCTCGGATAAATTCTTCTTGCAGTACCACCCTCTTTTCTTCCCCTCGACTCCACCGTCATTTGAGTCTACCTCGCTTCGCTCACCCTTTCCCCGACTCCATTATACTCCCGAGCTGATCTTCCAGATTTGACAATGATGGATAACGTCCGAGTCGACCGCTGGGCGACGGGCAATTCATGTGTGTGTTCATCCTCTCGGTATACCCCCGCTCTCAACTTTGCTGCAGATGGACCCGTCATCACGCAGACAGATCTATACCTCCTCAAGCCGAACCTACAGATCCATCCCATCCTCACCAAATCTCACGGCTTCATTCTCATTTTTAACCTCCTTACCGGTGCATGCCTTCTCGTACCGGATCGTGGCACGTTCAATGCTGATGTCGGTTAACCTGTGAAGGTTATACGGGGGGATTTAATGAGCATCAAACCGACCGCGACTACCCATTCGATGCTGCGAACCAACCTGCGACTCTTCCCCGGGTATCGGTCCTTCACATAATCACGGAGCGCTCTCCATGGTGCACCATCATACGCAACGAAACTGGAGTCACCCTTGGCGACATATGCGGGCAGATGCATAAAGAGTGAGTATACACGCACCGTTGCACGACATGCCGGCGCTGACTGCACCAGCTACGTCGAAAATGTTATTACCGAGCCTGAGCTGGCTGCGACACAGCCACGCATCCAGGAACGCATCAAGCAGGTCGCCGCGCGCAATGCTGCCAACATCTCTGGACCCAACTGGAACGGGTTCTATTCGTCTCCCGCCCCAACGCCACTCAATCGACTGAAGCGAGTTGGTACGTAACTTTTCCCGCCCGTGCACGTATGGGGTCCCCGGGCTAAGTGCTTTGTACCTCGGCAAAAGACTGGTTGTGCGAGGCTCATTTCTTCGATCAGCTGCAACGAGACGACCGATATGCCGAACAACGTCTTGGGTTTTCCGCGCCGAATATCTTTGTGATGAAATTAGAAACATACGCCAACTAAAGCAGCCTGCGCCGTGTCTTCGTATCGTTTTGTACTAACTATTTTGCTTTAGCGTACTTATAGTCACTTGACCACCCCGCCCTGTTCATGATCGTATGGATTGTCTGATGGATTGGTGCATAAATTTATGGCCGTGGGGAGATGATATGGAACGTTCTATGGAGCGAGGCAGTCACATGATTACATATCCTGATCCCGTGATGCAACACGTGTTTCGACGTCGAGCGTCGCTCGTCAACGTCGCGGTCGTTCCTCGGCTCTGGGATCTCCTCCCGGGTCCTCACTCTTTCGTTCGCTGCCTCTGAGATACGCCGACATCCAATCGCATTGTTGGAGTGATTGGCTCAAAGTTGGAATGTCCGCGTTCGCCTTTTAAAGGAAAGGTTGGTTTGCCCTGTGCCCATTGCCCTACCGCTCCCACCACCTGATCTAGCCAACGGCCGTCCGCACGTTGCCCCATCACGTACCTCCCTCTCATTTCCAACAAGACCATCCCTGCCACGCACAGCACGCTCTCCGTAGTCCCGCGTGCTACTCCTTTTTAGCATATCTTATCGTCTACCTTTAGAAACCAAGTCAACGCTCCAACTCCAGTTCTGAGCTAACGACTCCAAACAGCGCCCCTGTCCAAATCATTCTCTCTTCGTGCGTCCACTCATTTCCTGTTCCTTTTGTCTCCAATCCGTGTGAGAGAGCAGCCCAATCCGTGGAAAAAAAACCCCCCAACACCCGTCCATCATCATGCTTGACTCCGAGCCCGCTACTCCCTTCATCCCTCCCCGGCCAGATTTTGGGACTCCATCAGGGAACTCCCCCGCTGTCCTTCCATCTGTCATCCCGATGTCTCCTAGCAACAGCCAGGTGAGCATTGCTACCCAAAATCGGCATATTCAAAGTTCACCGACAAGCAACACCGCCTCCAGTCATCGAGCTCATCTCCTCCGGGACCGAACGCGTTCTACTCTCCTTTCACTGGTACACCCTTTATCCCGCCTCCCATGGCTCCTCCTGGTTCATATTACATGCCGACTGTTCAACTGCCGGTCAACGCCCACGCTCCTCCCTCCAATCCTCCATCCGGTTATCCATCTGGCGCGCCACAACAACTCCCTTCTGGTGTATCCGCAGACTGGATAGGTCCACCGACTGGACAGCAGTCAACGCCATACGCAACGCCATACGCAACGCCATACGGTATGCCGCAAGGTTTGGTTCCTTCCCCATGGTCAGCTGCCCCTACAATGGCTACACCTTTCGCGGCATTCGGCGCGTATGCACCGGCGCTACCACCAACGAACACTCCCGCCCCGCCAGGTCAGTATGCCCCCCCTGCAGGTCCACCGCCGCCACATGGCTATGCGGCGGGTCCGTATGCTACCCCCGCACAGCCATATGCCACGCCACACGGGTATCCAATGGCCTATGCGACGCCGGCATGGCCCCCTGCTCCCATGGCGTACGCGCCGCCAGGTCCCCCTCCCCCCGTTGTACCGCCGCGCCAGCCAGAACGGCACACTCGGGCTGAGCGCTATGACAAGATTGGACGTTTTGCAGCAGGGCCGCATTGTATGCGATGTGTTTAATTTGCGTTACGAGAATTTGTAACTCATCCTGTGCACGTGTACATACAGATGGGCCCGTGCTTGAACCGATGCTGGTGAAGGCTGTTGCAGCGACGCCTCAAATCAACCCTCTTTTGATCCCCATCGGCGACGAAGACGACCGACCGCATCTTCGATGGAACATGCTTTTCTCTACCGCGCACTGCCACCGTTCCACGGACCCGACCCACCGCTCGTGGTCTAATGGCCGACAAGAACCCGCAACATTTCCCCGCGTGACGGAGCTCCGCCTCATCTCGCGAGCCTTTCCCTGGACCGTCCATATCCGCGCAACAAACCGGTCCATCGGCGTCACATGCGGCGATCTTATCGAGCAACTGTCGGACCACCTCCAACGGCGACTGCGCAAGGAGGACTACGAGGGCACGTCGGGCGCGAGACGGGGCGCAATCCGCGGCGCGTACCACCACAACCGCTCGCGGAGCGCCGGCGTGCCCGGCGGACAGCTCGGCGACGGGCTCAAGGTGCTCGACTGGCTCGGACCGCAGACGATGTTCGGCGGCTTGCAGCTTAACGAACAGCTCCTGCTCGAAAGGTTCAACGTCGTGACGCCGTGCATGCTCGAGCTGTTGTGCATCGAGCGGCCGATCGTCGGCGATGACGATATGGAGGATTCGCGTATGACGAGGAGGCACAGTAGGCACAGTTCGACGTCGCGTCCTACGAGTGGTTACTCCTCGGCGGCTTCGCGAGACTAATAAATAAAGGACCTTTTTTACCTTTATCTTATTTTCGTGAGATCCGGCGTCTCTTTTTCGGTTTTTTTTGGTCTCTTTGTTTTCTTGTCATTTTCTCGCTCTCTTTGCATGTAACTCAGGGGTGTTGGCGTTAAACTCGTTGTACCCACACGTCTCCCTGCTGTGCTGGGAGGGGCTGCGGTGGGAAAGGATTCATTCGGTTGGTTTGGGATCTGTTACAATGTACTCGTAACCAGTTCTGTAGCTCCCTCCCTGTATCCCTGGCTTTCTCTCTCTCTGCTCTTGTTTACAAAATTGGCCGTGTGTCTGGCTGACTCATCACCTTTATGGAGTTGGCCACATTGCTGCATTGCCAGTGGTAAGGTAAGGGAACTCGCGGTTCGTACGGGGTTGTGTTTGTTGTGTTTTCTCCGAATCTGCGTTTTGGGGTACAGAATCCCTCCTACAGGTTACACTGCGCGTATACCTATGCCGGCATAACTAAGGCTGGCCCGAGGATGGTTGATATACTGATAGCCTCCGTCAACCCTAGTATTAGCCCAGTTGCGATGAATGATACTGGCAGGGTAGTCACGCAGTCGCGGTAAATTCAAGCACCGTCAGTCAAAGACTGGCAATCGGCCAATTCACAACCTCATGTATCGGAACTCGGCCTCGTAGGTATGTGGTCGCACAAACAGAGCAGCGTGGTATCTGGCAACTTATCCTCTCCTCCACCCACCTCCGTCGCTGCCTTCCAAGCGTTAGAAGTCAGTGCCGATGCTTCAATTGAGCAAAACAAACTTGATCACGAACCTGAGGACTGCGAGTCATGCGCCATAATGAACGAAATTCACCCATCTTTCCAAAGTGATCCCGCCCTTCCTCCGCAGCTTCTTGACGGCGTCTCGAAGTGCCTCCGCAGTCCTCTCGTTGTAGTGCTCCACGTCTGGGCTCCCGCTCGAGAAAAGCGACTCGTAAAAGTACCTAGTCAGGTCCCGCCCATCTATATCGGCCATCGCCCACATCGTCCCGACCACGCTTCGAAAGCCGCAGAACTGCATGGCCGCAGCGAGATGGAGCACCTCGTCCGCGATACTCTCGTCCGTCAGCTCCGCAGTGTGGCAAGCGGATAGGAAGGCGAACTTAGCATCTGGGAGCTGAGAACGTACGATGTCGAGCAATCGAAGGGGCTTCCCTCTGTGAAGTTTGAACGCAGCTTCAAATGGTTTTCCCGGCTCGAGGATTCCGTGGCACACGATATGGATGAACGGGTGATTCCGTAGGCCAGCCAACACGGCAGAAGGTGTTGTCTTTGCCGAAAAGAGAGTAGTCACCTGGGTGTTCACGGCTTGCACGACTTTCATCTCTTTCAACGCCTGCGGCATTTTTTTATCTGCCTGAGCGACGAGAAGTATCGAAGGCTTGCCGACAGCTCGTGAGCCGGGCTTGCGCGATTCGATGAGTGCGGAGAGGGACGGTGTATATGAAGGGATGTATAGGTCCAGGAAATATCGTGGAGGATCGCCGTGTGGTGGGATTGGACCCATGGCGTGAAGAGGAAGTGAGCAAAAAACGGATGTCGGGCACCACCATATGCGAGATTGTTCCGGTACATTCAACTCATTCAGCCGCTTGATCACTGGCGCGCCAACAAGCTCATAAAGCTCCCTGAGTACAGAACCCAGAGCTTCCTCATATTTATGCGAATCGAGGCCCTTCTTTCTTGCGCTCAACAATTGATCTTGCAATTTCCTTGCGCGGGAATAGAAGGTGTCGGATGTAGTAATCAGGGAGGGAGGTGAGTTGTGGAGAAGGATGACAATGTCGGATCTCCACTCGCAATGATTGATGATTATCACTGGCCCGTGAGATGCAGCTGAACGCAGCGTCTCGAAGGGTGGTGGCTTCAAGAAGGTGTCCAAGTCCGGTAGGGCTTGTATCTGGGAAATAAGCTTGTCGCGGTCGTCCAGAAGCTTCCGTTGCCGCACCACGAGATGGCTGTATGGATCCATCCCCTCGAGATCACTGGCGGCGCCATCAACATCGT
>Ga0137397_10000313_pt1 | contig 32929 bp, 25 predicted proteins | sample czorhiz116metaG_FD_106658 | JGI IMG/M metagenome (GOLD analysis project Ga0137397, IMG submission 106658) | Vadose zone soil microbial communities from Angelo Coast Range Reserve, California, USA - czorhiz1.16 metaG | ecosystem: Environmental > Terrestrial > Soil > Vadose zone | place: USA... | reverse complement strand
CCAGCCGCGGAGCGGCGTTAGAATGTAGCCCACGGCGAAGCCGTGGGTTTCAGATCCGACCAACATCAGCCCCGACAGGGGCGAAAGATTCCAAGACACTCTGTCGCCCCGCTGGGGCTTACTGATTCGCTAAATCGATTACCCCACGCTGGCGCGTGGGGCTACATTCTAACGCCGCTCCGCGGCTGGGAACTCACACCTTCGGTGAGAAATCCGGGCTATTTGTGACTCGCTAAACTACCTTATTCGATTAACCGAATCTTCGACAACTGGAAGGACTACTCTTGCAAGTTCCGGCCACACGTTGTTTGGACTGTGATCTGAATAGTACGACGCCTATCGTTGACATACGAGAAATGTCGTTGTAGCCTTTTATGCCATGCCCAAAGACTCGCCTGATCGAAAAATGAAATCGCTGCCTCTGCCGACAACGGCCGAGATGGATATCCTTTCCATTCTTTGGCGGCTCGGCCCGGCCACCGTGCGCGAGGTTTACGAACAACTGGCAAAGGACACCGGATACACGACGGTCTTAAAACAGATGCAGGTAATGACAGAAAAGGGCCTGCTGCTAAGGAGTGAGCGTTTTCGATCGCATGTCTATGAACCGACGATTGCCAAAGAAAAGACGCAGAGACAAATCGCCGACGATCTCCTTCGTCGGGTATTTGACGGTTCCGCCAGTAATCTTTTGATGGGAGCTTTGTCGGTAAAGCCGGCCTCGGCAAAAGAACTGGCGCGCATTCGAGAAATGCTGGACGCCTTTTCGAAAAAGAAAGGACGGGCCGAATGACCGCAGCGCATTTGCCTTGGGGGCAACCGGTGGATCGGCTTGGACTCACACTTCTGCACTTCCTGCGGCAAGCCACGGTGATCTCGATGTTTTATGCGGTCCTCAGGCTGCTGCTGGGAACCCGGTGCAATCCAAACCTGAGATACCTTCTGGCCTGCAGTGCAATGGCGGGAATGATGGTCGCGCCTATGTTCACATTTGCCGTGCTCAGCCCGGTGGAATCGACTAAGGCGACGGGACCGACGGCTCAGGTGCCAATTGTTCCCGGCCTGGCTGGCGTGGGCACCCGGCTGGCGTTGCCCGTTGTGACTTCCATTAAGGCGACTCGCGAGAGCACGTTGACATGGGTTGTTTCCCTTTGGTTTGCGGGCTCGCTGGCATTGAGTCTGCGTTTGATCGGTGGGTGGTTTTCCGCTGAACGCACTTCGTCCGCCCATGTCCGTGCTGCGCCGGTGGAGTGGCGGCGAGTATTCACAAGGCTCAGTTGCCGCATGGGGGTTCTTCGCCCCATTCGTTTGATGGTCTCTGTCCAGGTGCACGCTCCGACAGTGATCGGCTGGATACGGGCTTCCTGTATATGTGCTGCAAATCGCGAAAAGCGGACCGAAGCTTCATTCGCCCACAGAGGGCAGTTGCATCGTCCCTAATCCGAACACGCCGGATGCACTGCCCCCGCCACCTTCGCCGGGTCAGCCTGTGCGTGGGCGTTGCGGCAGCGCTTCTGTATCCATTGGTCCGCAAGGCACCCGGTTATTTGGCGGGCAAATCTCCATAGCGGAACTCGCTCGCATGCTCTCGATTGTGGTCGGTCGTCCAGTGATTGATAGGACTGGATTGACGGGCACATTTGATGTGGATTTGGCGTTTCTCCCGGATCAAGCCACAGGCGGTCTTCCGAATCCAGGTCCCGGGCTCATGCCAGCACCACCTCCGGACGCTGTAACGATATTCACCGCGCTCCAGGAGCAACTAGGATTGAAACTTGATTCTGATAAAGGTCCCGTTGAAGTTCTTATCGTCGACACTGTGGAGAGGCCGTCTGACAACTAATCACATGCAGCGGTCCCTCTAAGCCAACCATCGGTCCAAATGATGATCTGGAATCGAGGCCGTCAGTTGCGCTCTTACTCAGGCAGCGCTCTATACTTTTCGGATGAGAGAAACTAAAAAGAGTACTGTGGTGATCGCCGCAGTGTTAGCTCTGATCCTCGAATGTGGGACACCTTCTCTTGCCAGGTCGCAAAACCTGGCAGCAGGAATAAAGACCGGCGGACAACTTCTTAGCCAATTCACTGGGAGTGAGGTCGTTTCGAACTCGAGTCGTCTCGTTGTTGGACCTAGCCTGGAAGTTGCGGTAAAACGAGGTTTTGCTCTTGAGATCAGCGCGCTTCTAAAACAGCTGAATAACCATAGTCAGGGTAGGATGCTGGCGCCTTGCAAATGCGTACTTCAAATTAACGACTTGGACACAACCGCTCATGCCTGGGAGTTTCCACTTGTTCTCAAGAAGTATATTAACGTCAGATCGAACGTTCGAGTCTTTCCTGCAATAGGAGTATCACTTCGCCACACAACAGGTGATACGCGTTTTCAGACCACTTTTGAGAGCGGCTGTTCTTTCTGTCAACCTTCCAGCGGAACCGTAAATCCGTCGAGCGTTCTGAATCCCTGGTCCGCGGGGCCCGTGATGGGAGCGGGCGTGGATCTGCATATGGGTCTCTTACATTTTCAACCTGAACTGCGGTACGCGATCTGGACCAGGAGAGCCTTAATCGCTGTATCAAACCAATATGCTGTAGATATTCTGGCTGGCTTCAGCTTCGGAAGGTGACACAAACAAGAGTGCCACGACTCCCGAGAAGTCGGGTTCTGGTCAATGAACACAATTTCCTCGATACCGACCCATGGGGACTTGAAATCGGATGAGTGACTGGAGCCCTTTTTAGGGAGTTCTCTGCGCGACAATTAAAACTAAGTCCAACCTACAGCCCTTGATAAGCTCATGTCGTTTGACTCTTGACCTGAAGGTCTTGCGAGCGCAGCCGCCCATTGGGACCTCCGGTAAAGCGGTGATCCCTGCAGTCGCACACTTTTTCACGGGATTGTTAGGTCTTTCGCGCTGGAGACGACGGCATGGACGATGCGAGCGTCCAGGATCCATACACGGCCCGCCCCATCCCCTGCATCCACGATGAAAGAATCCGCGGTCTGGAAGACCAAACTTACCGGAACTGTGTAAACCAGACCTGGCTTCTCGACGTCAGAATTTGCCAGTAGTGCAGCGGGAGTCTTCTCCCGTTCAACATACAACTGCACCCGCAAGACTTTACCTCCGCCGAACGATTGGGGAATTTTCGTATAAAATCGCGCTATCGCACCGTATGTACCGTACACCATCAATCCAGCTGTAACCCCCAAAATAAGAAGGAATACACTCACCATTTGAGTGGCCTCTACAACACCATCCCGGGTTCGGAATTCTTTCCAAAGCTTCGTGAAAAGTCCCGACCTCAATCCAGCGATTAGAACCCAAAGGGCCACTTGCCCCAAAGCCGCTCGGAAAGACATCGCCACGTAGAGATCAAACCAGCTCTCCGCCGCAAGAAAGTCCAGTTTCCAGAAACGATTTAAAACCGCATTGACTACGGCAGTAATCACGCCAACGCCCGCCAGGACTGTAAAAACAAGAGCCATCCGGTTAAACGTCCTTAGACGATCGCTCTTGCCCCGATAACGCATTGCCGAGCAGATCACCGCCAAGGTCAGCAACAACAACGCCGCTGGAGCCACGCCCGCGATAAAGTACTGTGCATCCACGAACCTGGTGACCGCGACCCCGTATTCGGCGAGGCGTCCCGCGGTGATGAAATATCCCGCCAGGTAGATAGTACCGGCTATGAGCGGCACTATTTTCGAGAGTAGGTCGGTCAGATCTTTGGCTAACGCCAAGCGGTTCGTTTTTTGAGGGACCGTCCATGGATCAGCCACTGGCATGTGCGGCCTCCGCGTTGCTCAGAGTTCTCACCTTCTACGCTCCCGCGGAACTCGCAACCATTCAATGACGGGCCGGCAAACACTTCGCCATGTCACCAGATCCGTTTGAAGTCGGTCCCAGAGCCCGCGAGCTGACCGAACGGCTCCCGATTACATATGAGTCCGTTGCGCCAGTCAAGGAAGCTCGCCTCGTCGTTACGCCGATCCGGAGAACTGCCTTTCGTCGTGGATCGAAGAATTCCCGCAGGAATCCATCCGATATCGTTGGCGCGAAGTCGGCCCTTCGGGGGACTGTCTTCAAACGCCGATGTCTCTATGAGGCGCGGGATTAGTAACGAGTGCCCGCCAAGTGTCTGCACATCCGGTCTTCAATTCCCCGGAAGTCCACTTCGCGGAAGTCAGGTCGTCCGGTTCCCAGACTGGAGACTTCTGGGGAGTTTTGGATTTTCCCGTCCCCGATCAACCCGTATTACCGCGTTGATTGGCTTCTACACTTTGCTTGCCGAGATCGAAGTTGTTCCGGGAGTTTACTCGATGCTCGATCGGTTCAATCGGTATAGGGGTAGGGCGGTGCGGAGTCAAAGGTGAAGACTTGCCGGATACGCTGGAGATCTCGTTCATTGGCGGAAATCAGAACCGCGCCCAGTTCGCGGCAAGAATAGGCAAGCAGAATGTCGAAGATGAAACTTCTCGGCGTCGTTCGAAGAATGATGTCCTCATTCTTGACCAGCCAGGCCAGAGTTTTACCCAGGGCTTCCCAAGCAGCCGCCGATGGATTGATAACCCGACCGCGCTTGTAATACGGCTTGAGGACGGCTTTTTCCAACTTCCTCAGGTCGCCGACGCGAGTCGTGCCGGCCCGCAGTTCCGCTGCTACGACTGTGCTGAGGTACAGGCGTGGGGCGGCCTTTTGGACAAACATTTCCAGCGAAACCGCATCCTGGTCACTTCTGGACGCGGCGATGAAACAGTTGGTATCCAATACGAACTTGCGCACGGAAGGAGGATTAGTCGATCCGCGAGAGCTTCAATTTACGCAGTGCTCGGACACCACTTCGCAGCTCCCGCCGAAAGCTCACCAGGCTAAGCGCCATCTCGACCGCGTCACGTTCGGTGGCGGCACCAAGTTCCTTTTGAGCGCGCCGTAACAGAGAGGGATTCAACCAGAACTCCTTTCGGACCTTTCCCTGTCGAAGTGGCCCAGTTCGGCTCGTGCTATCAGTCTTGGTCTTAACAGGCATCGATGAGGTCTCCGTACGTACAAGACTACATCCTCTTACGGACGGTAGCAAATAGCCTTCAGGAGCGTGGTCCGACCATCCTCACTGTTTCAGGAGGAATTCCCAACCTTCTTTACACCGCGCGGCCGGCTCCCACATTTTCAGGCTGGTGATGCAGGTAGTTGAGCCAGCCCCCAAACCGAGTGATCTCGACGGCTCCGCTCAGCGCGAAGGGTTCGCAGAGGAAACCTTTCACGCTTTCGCCGTCGTCCAGGTCGACATTGCCGATGACAAGAGGTGGCGGCACAGCAGCGACAAAGCCGCCGAATTGGTTCTCAGGCACGGCCCAGATCTCGACTTCGACGCCCCATCCGTTCAAACCGCACTCCCTCACGAGACCGGGTTTTGGCGGCGTGGTATTGTTCAGTGCAAACAGACGGTAGTCCGGCGCAGTACGGCAAGACTTCACCATGCGCGCGCCACGCTCGATCAATTGATGATTTAAAGGTTGCCCGCTGAGGTGAGCGCCGGCGACGGCCACAAGGATACAGCCGGGCATCTCCGAGGTTCGGCTTGCAGGCTCTCCAAGGAAGCGGCCGGCGAGCCGGAGCAGCGCTTGATCCGAAAAAGCCGGCCCGATAATCGACACTCCGAAAGGCAACCCATCCGTGCGGAATCCTCCGGGCACTGCGACGGCCGCCAGGTCCATGAGATTGACGAAGTTTGTGTAGTAGCCCAGGTTCGAATTGAGACGGATCGGATCCGCGTCAACAGCCTCGAGCGTGTAGATCGTGCCCGCTGTCGGCAGCAGCAGGACGTCCATGAGCGACCACTGTTTCATCGCCCGCCGCTTCAGTTCCTCCAGCCGGTACGCCGCGCGATATGCATCCACGGCGAAATACTTCGTGCCGCCCATAATGATTTCAGCCACGACTTTGTGGACACCCTTCGACTCACGCATCAGGAAATCGCCGACTGCCGCGAAGCGTTCCGCAACCCAGGGCCCCGCGTACAGGAGTTCTGCCGCATCACGAAAGACGTGGAAATCGATCGGCACCCGGATCCCGCCCATGTTCTCCAGCTTTCGGATCGACTGCTGGTAGAGATTCGGCGTCTCGTCGTCGCCGAAGAACTTGAGATCGGAATTATCCGGCACGCCGAACCGGAACGGGCCCTTTAACCACGGGGCCGCGTTGGCGCCGGGAGTAAAGGTACGAGAGTAGGGATCGTCGGCGTCGAACCCTTGCGCCACCTGCCACACGGTAGTCGCGTCCCCCGCGGTCGCCGCTAAAATGGAAACACAATCGAGCGAGCGGCAAGCCGGCACAACCCCGATTGTGCTGAGTAATCCACGGCTCGGCTTCAAACCCACGATGTTGTTGAACGCTGCCGGCACACGTCCGGACCCTGCGGTATCCGTGCCGAGCGCGAATGCACAATAGCCTTTCGCCACGGCTACCGCCGAGCCCGCACTGGAACCACCCGAGATGTAGCGTGAATCGAAGACGCTCGAACAGGCGCCGTATGGAGAACGCACCCCGACCAGTCCCGTCGCGAACTGGTCCAGGTTCGTCTTGCCGATGAGAATGGCGCCGGCGTCCAGCAACCGCTGGACTACAGGCGCTGTAGATGCTGGTGCGTACGCGAATGACGGGCATCCTGCCGTGGTCGGCATACCATGAACATCGATGTTGTCTTTGACGGCGAACGGCACACCGGCGAGCGGCAGCGAGAGATCGATACTCTTCGCGCGGTCAATGGCATGGCGCTCGTTTGCAAGCGCTATCCAGACCGGGAGTTCGCCATCGGTGCGTATGCGGGCGAAAATTTCTTCGATTACGGCCGCCGGCCTCCTGGCGCCGCTCAAATAATGTTCTTTCAAATCTGCTATGGTCATCATGTCTGTACGCGCAAAGTTGCGAGGTTCTGGCCCGCGCTGACAATGCCGCCTCGTGAGCAGTGGACGACTTCAATGACTCCTTCTGCGGGAGCTACGACCACGAATTCCATCTTCATGGCCTCCAGCACCACAATTCTTTCTCCGGCTTCGACGCGCTGGCCGGGTTCGACTGCCACCTGCCACACGCTCGCCGTCATTGGCGCGCGCACCGCCTCACAACCTTCCGGAATGCCTGCCGGCACGGCTGACGGCGTTTCGTCCGGCGGCTCTACAAACTCCGGGTGACCGGCCGCCGCCCATCGCTCGCGTTCGGCTACGAAAGCAGCCTGCTGATTCTTCTTGAATGCCGCCGCTTCGGGAGCGATATCCCGCAGGAAGGCATGATAGTCGCGCAGTTTGAAGTCGGTTTGTTCGATGTCGAGCCGGTACTTGCCCCTGGGAAAGGCGTCCCGCATCTCGAGAAGTTCCTCGGCCGAAACCGGAAAGAACCGGATCTGATCGAAGAAACGCAGCAGCCAGGGCGTACCGGGCTCGAACTCCGCGGTGCCTCGGTACGTGTTCCACATTTGAACGGTGCGCCCCACAAATTGATAGCCCCCCGGCCCTTCCATACCGTAAACGCAGAGGTAGGCTCCCCCAATGCCGACGGAGTTCTCCGCTGTCCATGTGCGCGCCGGGTTGTACTTCGTGGTCACGAGGCGGTGCCGCGGATCCAGTGGAGTTGCGACGGGCGCGCCGAGATACACGTCGCCCAATCCCATCACGAGATAATTCGCGTTGAAGACGATCTGCCGCACCTCTTCGATCGAAGGGAGTCCATTGATGCGGCGGATGAATTCGATGTTGCTCGGACACCACGGCGCATCCGGCCGCACGGACTGCATGTACTTGCGAATGGCAAGCTGAGTCGCCGGATCATCCCACGATAACGGCAGGTGGACCACCCGCGCGGCGATCGTGATGTCGTCCGGGTCGGGCAGCGACTTTTCGCAGGCCTCCAGACAAGCAATCAGTTTCTCGCGCCGCAGCAGGCGGCTGTCGTAATGCACCTGCAGAGAGCGGATGCCGGGCGTGATATCGATAACGCCGCGCAGATGTTGCTGCCGCAGCATCTTCTCGAGCTCGTGAACGCGAAAGCGCAGGTTGAGGTCGAGCACGTTTGGACCGATCTCGATCAAAAGATAACGATCGCCCGACGCGCGATAGACGGTGCCTTCATGCTCGTGCAGAATCGCCGATTCCGGCGCCTCAGCGGGCTCGCCGAAGGCCCGCCACCCTCGATCGGGCGCAGTGAAAGAAGAGATCGCATTATCGAGGTCCTGTTCCATGCGCCTCGCTTCCGCTTCGGAGATGCGGACAAAGCGAACCGTATCGCCCGCGCAAAGCTGCCCGATCTTCCAGACCTCGGCGTGAGCGATGACAACCGGGCATACGAATCCACCAAGGCTCGGGCCGTCGGGCCCGAGGATAACGGGCATATCGCCGGTAAAATCCATGGCGCCGACAGCGTAGGCATTGTCGTGCAGATTGGATGGATGCAGTCCGGCTTCACCGCCGTCCTTGCGCGCCCACCTGGGCCGGGGACCGATCAGGCGCACACCGGTGCGGTCCGAGTTGTAATGCACCTTCCATGACGTAGCGAACAGGATTTCGATGTCTTCTTCCGTGAAGAAGTCCGGAGATCCGTGAGGACCGTACAGAACGCTGATCTGCCATTCATGGGAATATCGCGGAATCAGTGAGTAGGGCAACGGGGCAGTGGGCAAAGACAAAGGCCGACCGGGCAGCCACCGCAACATATCGCCTGTGCGGAGCGTGCGTCCGGCGTGTCCGCCGAATCGGCCAAGGATGAACGTCGCCCGGCTTCCGAGATACTCGGGTACATCGATGCCGCCGCGTACGGCAACATATGCGCGTGCTCCTGCCTGTGTAGCCGAGCCGAGCCGCAGAATCGAGCCGGCGCCAACCTCGATTGTCCGCCAGCAAGGCACCTGTGTGCCGTCGAGCCGCGCGGCCATATCGGCGCCCGTGATCGCGATCGCTGTATCGGAATGGAAGCGGAGCGTGGGGCCCGTCATCGTGCATTCGAATCCCGCCGCGGACTCCGGATTTCCCACAAGCCGATTGGCCATCCGGAAGGCAAGCATGTCCATCGGTCCCGAAGGCGGCACACCGACGTGCCAGAATCCTTCGCGGCCCGGATAGTCCTGGATCGTGGTCTGCATGCCCGGTTCGAGGACCTCAACCGCATGCGGGTGGTAGGCCACTCGGCTGAGAAAACTCGTTGTAAATCCGCCTGCGCGGAATTCGGGATCGGCGATTACGCGGCGAAGGTAATCGAGATTCGTTTCCAATCCTTCGAAGCGTGCGATTTCCATCGCTTCGGCGAGCCGCGCAACGGCCTGCTCTCTGTTGTCCGCCCGCACGATGATTTTCGCGAGCATCGGATCGTAGAACGGTGTCACGTCGGTTCCGTTCTCAACCCAGGTTTCACAGCGCGCATTCCTGGGGAATAGAACTTCGGTCAGCAGCCCGGTGCTTGGCCGGAATCCATGGGCTGGATCTTCGGCATAAATGCGTACCTGGATCGATGCGCCATACGGCTCAGGGCGAATCGTTTCAAGGGGAGCCAGATCGCCCGAGCCCAGTCGCACCATCCATTCGACGATGTCCACGCCCGTCACCTCCTCGGTAACGGCATGTTCGACCTGCAGCCGCGTGTTGACTTCGAGAAAGAAAAATTCCTCCCGATCGGAATCGTAGAGAAACTCGACAGTGCCTGCCGAGCGATAGCGCAAGCTTTGAACCAGGCGTACCGCTGTTTCCCAGAGCCGCCGGCGCATATCGGGCCGTATGCCCGGTGCAGGCGTCTCTTCGATGACTTTCTGATTGCGGCGCTGCGCGGAGCAATCGCGTTCGCCCAATGCGAGCACTCCGCCAAGTCCATCGCCGAAGACCTGTACTTCGATATGACGGGCTTTTTCCACGTACCGTTCGAGGTAGACGCCACTCTGACCGAAGTTGGCTGCGCCCAGCCGGCAGACCGCAGGGTAGTTCTCCACAAGTTCTTCCTCGGTGCGGCAGATTCGCATACCGATACCGCCGCCGCCGGCCGTACTTTTGAGGATGACGGGATATCCGCATCGTGAGGCTTCCCTGGTTGCATGCATTTCATCAAGAAGCAATCCGCTGCCGGGCAGCAAAGGAACGTCTTCACGCCGCGCGATTTCTCGTGCCGTGTGTTTGAGGCCCAGTACGCGCATCTGTTCTGGTGTGGGGCCGAGAAAAACAATGCCCGCCCGTTCACAGGACTCGGCGAAATCCGCGTTTTCGCTCAGAAAACCATAACCGGGGTGAATCGCCTCGGCGCCGGTTTGCCGGGCTGCTTTGAGAATCGCGCCCTGATTCAGGTAGCTTTCGGCCGCGGGCGGCGGGCCAAGCAAAACCGCAGAATCGGCTTGCACAACGTGCGGCGAATACCTGTCGGCTTCCGAGTACACGGCCACCGGAGAGATTCCAAGCCGGTGCAAGGTTCGCATGACCCGGCACGCAATGACACCTCGATTAGCGATCAGGACCTTTCGAAACATCGTTAATCCATCGGATCCCAGATCAGCACATGTATCGGCGTGGGGTTGTATGCGTTACAAGGATTGTTCAACTGGGGGCAATTACTGATGACCGCAAGGACGTCCATTTCGGCGCGCATCTCGACATACTTGCCGGGGCCGGACACGCCGTCTTCGAAAGTCAGGCCGCCGTCCGGCGTCACCGGGACGTTCATGAAGAAGTTGATGTTGTGTGTGATGTCGCGTTTTTCAAGCATCCCGCCCAAACCGATGCCCCAGGCGAGCGCAGCTTTCACAAAACTCTGGCGGCAGGCATGCATATATCGCTTCTCGATCGCGTACCGCACCATGTTGCTTTCTGTCGAGCATGCGCCGCCCAGCGTGTCGTGCCGGCCACAAGTATCGGCAACGATCGTAAGCAGAACGTTGCCTTTGGACGACATCAGCCTGGTTCCTATCGTGAGATAGATGTTGGCCTGCGCGCGGACCGTGTCCTGCGCCGAGTAACGGTCTTCGTAATCGTGCGCGTTGTAAAAGAGCGTGTCCGCCGCCTGGTTGCCCTCGACGTCCACAATCCGGAAATATTGTCCCTTCAGGATCTCGTGAATCCAGGATTCTCCGGCGGGAATGATTGTGTCGTACTTCATACGAAGTACCGCTCTGTCAGAATGAAGCCACGGGTGTTTTCAGGACGCGACACACGGCACGGGTCGTTGGATGCTGGTGCCGCTACTTTACCTATCATGATACTCACCGGCTTTGGATCGTAGCGGGGCTTCGGGTCGAGCGGATGCTGACAGGTGTTCAGAAGCACAAGCACGTTCATTTCAGCCCGAAGCTCTATCGTCGTTCCGGCTCTGGAATGATTCGTGACGAACTGCATGTTCCCGTCCTTGTCCACAACGACCTTGCTGAAGAAATTCACAGGGGCTGCCATGTCTCTCGCGCTCAAACCATACTTCGCGAGTTCAACGACGAAGCCGTCGTATGGATTCTTGATGCAGTCGTTGCGGTGCTCCTGGTAGCGGGCTTCGCCGTACTTTGCCTCCGCCAGAGCCGCATTCGAGCAGCCGCTCAACGGATCGTGCCAGCCTGCCGTGTCCTCGGTAATCGAGCACAGGATCCGGCCCATGTCCGAGTAGAGTACGTGCCCTCGAGTGAGATGGGCAACGTGCTGTGCCTTGAGCGTGTCCGGCAAGTTGTATCGCTCTGTAGGGCTTTCCCAGTTATAGAAAATACCCGCCGCGTTGGCTCCTCCTTTGATATCGGTCATCCGAATCGCTGTACCGCGTTTCAGGACGTGCGACCAGGTTGCTCCCGGCTGAATGATGTCTTCGAAAAGTACGTTCATCCTGTTTATCTTTCAGATTTGCGATGCAGTTCATCGGCGAGGATGATCGCGTCCGCGAGTTCCTGCATGGGCCGTCGCAACCGCCGGCTTTGGCTTCGCAGGTCCATATAGGCTTCTTCTTCCGTCATTCCATGCCACCGCTGGAGAATGCCCTTGGCCCGCTCGATAACCTTTCGGGCTTCGAGCTGCCGTTTCATTTCCAGCGTTTCTGCCACGAGCTTCGCGTTTTGCTCGAGCAGACTCGCTTTCGCTATTGCGCCGCCCATTTGTTCTGCGACGTAGGTGAGAAGCCTTATCTCTTCGCTCGTGTGCAGGTGAGGCCGTTTGTGGTGGACATTGATAACACCGATCACCCGGCCGCCGTTGATCAGAGGTACCGAGAGGAACGCCTCATACGTGTCTTCTGGAAGTGACGTGAATGACTTGAATCGCACATCGGAGGCCGCGTGGGACGCAAGAGCGACGGGGGATCGGTGCTGCGCGACCCAGCCCGTCACACCTTCCCCGACCTTCAACCGGATGTTGCCGATCTCGCGCGCGTGAGGGAGTTGTGAGGCGCAGAGGACGATCTCGCCGGCCGCCTCTTCGAGCAGATAAACCAGGCATGCGTCGCAGTTCGTAACGCCAAGGACGAGCCCGATCAGCTCATCGAGCATTTCCTTCAGCGTCATGGCCGAGCTGACGATGCCGCTGACGCGGTGGAGCAACGGATCGCCGACAAAATTGAAATTCTTGCTCATCGTGGAGACATTTCTGTTCACAGCCATCCTGAGAAGGGGGCCGCGAGTGACCGGGCTATGGGGAGGTGGGGGGGCCCATGACCTTTCAGCCACTCGCGGCAGCTACAGGAGGCTGGCTTGTTCACGCCGTACCATTGCAAGGTTCGTACCAATCGAGCGGAATCCGCGGAAACGTAGACTCAGACAGAGTTTGCGGGCGCTGATCATTTCCTCAAAACCGCTCGATTCCTACACTCCTGTAGGGAGAATCAGCCAATCTGACAAAAATGGATGTCTTGATGTAAACTTGCGGCCCTATGTCGAAAGCCATTACCGCATGCATTGTTCTGATGTTGCTCCTGCCCGCGGCAGTTGGTGCCCACGGCGTATCCAAGGGCGACGCCAAATTCGTGCAGGCAAACCAGGGATCGGCGATCGGCCCATTCCTGTACCTGGGCGCAAAGCACATGGTTACCGGGTATGACCATCTGATGTTTCTGGTCGGAGTGATCTTCTTCCTCTACAGGCTGAAGGATGTGGTCCAGTATGTGAGCCTATTCACTGTCGGTCACAGCATCACGCTGCTTCTGGGTGTGCTGGGCGGAGTGCATGCGAACTCCTACATCATCGATGCAATCATCGGCTTGTCGGTGGCGTATAAGGCATTCGACAACATGGGCGGCTTCCAGCGCTTCCTCGGGTTTCAACCGAATACCCGGCTTGCCGTCCTGATTTTCGGCCTGTTCCATGGATTTGGATTGGCCACCAAGCTCCAGGAATTTGCACTGGCCCAGAATGGCCTGGTGACCAATATCGTGAGTTTCAATATTGGTGTCGAAATCGGGCAAGGCCTGGCCCTGACCGCCGTTCTCATCGGTTTGAGCTACTGGCGCACCCGAAGCGGATTCCTTCGCCACGCTTTTGTAACCAACACTGCATTAATGGCGGGCGGTTTCATTCTGATTGGCTATCAGCTGGCCGGATATTTCGTTGTCACGCAATAACTACAAAGTCACCGGTAGCCTCGTAGATCCCGTGCAATGAGGAAAACGATCGTTCCCACCGCAACCGCGACAAGTATGCCGGCCACGATGAGTCTTCCTTCGTAGAAGGTTTCCATCGACCGCCATTGTTCACCGAGAAAGTAGCCAAGAGAAATAAAGGTTGCGGCCCAGCAGAAGGCGCCGCTATATGCATACAGCATGAAGTCCGCCGGCCGGAGTTTCGAAACTCCGGCTATATATCCTGTCAGATGGCGCACTCCCGGCACGAAGTAGCCGACGGTCAGTATCCACCGGCCCCGCCGCTCGAACCATGCATGAACGTGGTCCACCTTTTCCTGAGTGATGTGTAGAACACGACCATATTTCACAATCACGTAGGTGTCGAAGATTCGTCCAAGGAGATAGCTGAACGTGATTCCGCATGAGCTGCCCAGAAATGCCGCCAGGAAAGTAGGGACCAGGCGGAGAGTGTGATTGAAGACGAGATACCCGGAGAATGTCAGAAGAAGCTCATCGGGCACCGGCAGTCCGACAATCCCAAAAGTGAGCAGAGAAAAGATTCCGACGTAGCCGTGCTCAACGATCCATTGAAGAGCGGCTTCTTTCACGTATGCTGCCTGAGGGCTTCATGTGCGCTGAACACAAGGACAGCATTCTCGCGCAGATTCGTGCTTTGCAAAAGGGGCGAATGCGGCTTGCTTTTGGCAGAGGAGTTTTTGTACAAAGTCTTCTGGCGCGATCCAGTACCTCAGGGAATCTATTATGCAAGCTGACTTCACCAGAGACCACGCGATTCGTTATGTCGTCAATGCGGAGTTCAATGAAGCCGCCCTGTATTTCAAGGACGGTAGTTTCCTGCAGTTTGAGCACAAGGGTCGCGATAAGCGCTGGGCGCGGCCATCCACCGATGACACCACCGCCGCGGGGATCTGCCTGTCGCTGCACCAGTTCCGTCTCAATGCAAAACACCTGCAGCTTTTCTTCGAAGACGGCAGTGACGCAGAGTTTTTCGCGGGAAAGCTGCCTTGAGCAGCATCTATAAAAAGTCCTTTACAATACAAAGGCACCACTGTAGTTTCGAAGCATGTTGATACGAATAGCAGCGATTACCTTCATCTTTTTTTGCACGAGCGTAGCCTGGTTCATTCTTGGCGCCACAGTCGAGCATCGGTCCTCGGCGCCGGTCGAAGACCTCAAGAACAAAGTGGCGAACACATGGGGAGCGCCGCACGAGCAGAAGCCACCGACGGCTTGCTACGTCGAGCGCGTTACGAGAATCGAGAAGAGCACCGAAAACGGCAAGGCTGTCGAACGATATGTGGAGGAAGACGTATGCCGGCTGTTGCCTCTCGACAATTCCAGAATCGTCGTCGATCTCGACCTGGAACACCGACAAAAGGGCTTGCTTTGGTTCAGCACGTACAAAGTGCAGTTTGCCGGTACCTACACGTTCACGAACACGACCGGGCGGGAGCAGCGGGTTGAAGTCACCTTCCCATATCCGGCCTCACAGGCGACGTACGACGGACTCCAGTTCACAATCGACAACGCGCCTGTGCCGAACCTGGACGCCTCGGGGACGATCAAAGGAAACAAGATAGTTGCTCCGGGCCAGAGCGTTGCAGTGCTCGTCAGCTATCAGTCCCAGGGTCTGGACCGGTGGGCTTACAACTTCGCAGGTCAGCCTGCGCACGTGCGAGGATTCAACCTCGATATGACGACGAATTTCAAGGCGATCGACTTTCCGGAAAACACGCTGTCGCCCACGAACCGCGAGGAGACGCAGGAGGGCTGGAGGCTCAACTGGAACTATTCGAGTCTCCTGACCTCCTATTCAATCGCGATGCACATGCCGGAGAAACTACAGCCAGGGCCGCTGGCCGGTCAGATCAGTTTCTTCGCTCCGGTTTCGTTGTTCTTCTTCTTCTTTCTGATTTTCATCATTACAACGATGCGAAATATCGATCTGCATCCGATGAACTACTTCTTTCTTGCCGCGGCGTTTTTCGCGTTTCATCTCTTGCTGGCGTACCTGGTGGACCACGTATCGATTCACCTCAGCTTCGTTATCTGCTCGCTGGTATCGATTTTTCTGGTCATCAGCTACCTCCGGCTTGTCGTCAACATGCGTTTCGCCCTTTTGGAAGCGGGAGGCGCGCAATTCGTGTACCTCGTCCTGTTTTCTTACGCATTTTTCTTCGCGGGTTTTACTGGTCTGGCAGTCACGATCGGTGCCATTGTTACTCTGTTCGTGGTGATGCAAATTACGGCCAGATTGAGCTGGGCCGAAAAGTTCTCACGCCGGCAGATTGGTTATTGACGTGCACACATTTTTTGCGAACGAAGGAGGTACCGTGAAAACTGCCGAGAGAGTTTACAAGCTGGCACTGTACTCTTCCGACTGCTGTGACGATGAAGTTGTTTTTGATATCAATGATCATTTTTCTCGTTGTCCAAAGTGCGATGAATTGTGTCATTGGTTTTTTGTCGAAAGAGTCTTTTCATGGCTGGAGATGGAGGGCCTGGAACCCTACGCTGCGTAAAATTGCACCTCTTGCCACGGATTTGCTCTCCTTTGCAGATGTGAATCACGGGACAGGTGAATTCATATCGCTTTGAATCTCGGACTGCGATAATGCGCGTTTGTACAGGCGCAGATCGTCGATCAAACCGGCGAAGGGATCGGCATTATCGCCGGTGCGTCCAATGTTGACCGCCGCGGAGGAACCGCTGCCCAGGGTGATGACGCCCAGCGTTTGCTGCAGAATGCCGTTTACATACAGTTTGCTTCCCGTGGAGTCCGCAACCACCGCCAGGTGCGTCCACGTGTTTAGCGGTGGCGCGTACGTGAATGTCACTGTCGACCTGAATGTAGTGATGAACACTTTGCCGTCTGTCATCTGCAGGCCCACATCGATGCGCATCCCACTGGCCGAGTAGCTGTTTCGCTTGCTGAAGATCACGCGCCAGTTTGAAAAATTGGCGGGTCGCACCCAGGCTTCGAGCGTAACGGGCAACGCCGAAATATCCAGTGTGCTCGGAAGCGAGACCTTGTCGTCGACGCCGTCAAAGGAAATGGCATTTCCGTTTTTGCCTGTGGTCCAGAGTGGCCCGTTCGTGAGGGTTCCCGCCCAACCGCTGCCGGAAGCATCGATGGTTGTCAAACCGGTCCCTTCATTGAAGCCATAAGCTGCTGCCGGTGCGTTCGCAGGTGGCGTAATTTGAGTGGTCGCAGTGGCCACATTCGAATAGCCGCCAGGATTGCCGGCCGCGTCTGCTGCGCGCACCCTGTAGCTATAGCTTGTCGCCGCGGCCAGTCCCGTGTCGCCATAGGACGTCGTTGCCGGGGTTGCAGTCTGAGTAAAAATCGAACACCCTGCACCCTGGCAACGCTCCACCCGATATCCGGTGACGGCAACGTTGTCCGTTGAGGCCGTCCACGTCAGATTGATCTGAGTCGAACTGGCGGACGTGGCCGCCAGGCTTGATGGAGCAGATGGCGCTATCGTGTCCGTTGTAGTTGCGTTTGCCGTATTCGAGTAGCCGCTGAGGGTATTGTTGGTATCGCGCGCGCGCACCCGGTAAAAATACCGGGTTGCTGGAGTCAGACCGCCATCCGCGTAGCTCGTCGTTGTTGACGTGGCGACCTGAGTGAAGTTACTACAGCCCGTTCCCTGGCAACGCTCAACACGATAGTCCGAGACGCCGGCGCTGCTCGTCGATGCCGTCCAGTTCAGATTGATCTGAGTTCCTCCCGAAGCTGTTGCGGTCAGACTTGCCGGGGCAGTGGGCGGCGCACTGGCAATAGCTGAGGCAGTGTTCGAGTAGGCGCTCAGATTGCCGGCGGCGTCTACAGCCCGCACACGATAGCTGTATGAAGTGCCGGCCGTCAGCCCGGTGTTGCTATAAGTCGTGGCTATTGGTGTTGCGATCTGCGCGAACGTGGTGCAGTTCGCACCCTGGCACCGTTCCACCCGGTATCCGGTGACACCGACATTATCCGTCGAAGCTGCCCACGACAAATCGATCCGGGTGGCACTGACGACCGTGGTGGTCAGACTCGATGGAGCCGAAGGCGCTACCGTGTCCGTCGTGGTGGCGCTTGCCGTGTTCGAGTAACCGCTGAGATTGCCGGCCGCGTCGGTAGCCCGCACGCGATAGCTGTACGCAGTCGAAGGCGTCAATCCAGTATCGCTGTAAGTGGTGGTTGTCGGCGCGGCGATCTGAGCAAACGTTGTACAGCCGGCACCCTGGCAGCGCTCCAGGCGATATCCGCTGACAGCGATATTATCCGTTGCTGCAATCCAGGTCAGGTTGATCTGAGTCGTACTCGCCGCCGTAGCGGTCAGATTCGACGGAACCGACGGCGGAACCGTGTCTGTGGTGACAGCGCTCGCGGTGTTCGAGTAACCGCTGAGATTGCCGGCCGCGTCGGTAGCTCGCACTCGATAGCTGAAGGAGGTCCCGGTCGTCAGTCCGCTGTCGCTGTAAGTCGCGGTGGCAGGTGTCGCGATCTGAGCGAACGTGGCGCAGCTCACACCCTGGCAGCGCTCCAGTTGGTATCCCGCGACGGCATCATTGTCCGTGGACGCCGTCCAGGTCAGATTGATCTGAGTCGTGCTGGCGACCGTGGCCGTCAGATTCGACGGAACTGATGGCGCGACTGTATCTGTCGTGACCGCGGTCGTGGGATTGGAGTAACCGCTGAGATTGCCGGCCGTGTCCGTAGCGCGTACGCGATAACTGTAAGAAGAGTTCGCTGTCAGGCCGGTATCGCTATAGGTCGTTGTTGCAGGTGTGGCGATCTGAGCGAACGTGGCGCAGCTCACACCCTGGCAGCGCTCCAACTGGTATCCCGTGACACCCAGGTTATCCGTCGACGCGGTCCACGACAGACTGATCTGAGTCGTACTTGCCGCGGCAGCGGTGAGATTGGAAGGAACCGATGGCGCAACTGTATCGGCTGTAGTCGCAGCTGCTATATTGGAGTAACCGGTGACCGCGTTATCCGTTTCGCTGGCGCGCACACGATAAGAATATGCTGTTGCCGGCGTTAAGCCTGTGTCCGTATAGCTCGTTGTGGTTGGAGCGCCAATCTGAACGAAGTTCGTACAGCCGGCTCCTTCGCAATGTTCGACGATATAGTTCGAAATACCGATGGCGCTGACCGGGGCCGTCCACGTCAGGCCGATCTGGGTTCCTCCCGAAGCCGTCGCTGCCAGATTCGCAGGCGGGGCAGCGTTTGTGGCGGCCGCCGCGGTGTTCGAATACCCGCTGAGGTTCGCACTGGCATCGGTTGCCCGAACGCGATAGCTATAGCTTGTGCCTGGCTGCAGTCCGATATTCGAATACACCGTCGATACGGGTGTTCCAATCTGGGCGAAGTTGGTGCATCCAGACCCCTGGCATCGCTCCAGCCGGTAACCAGTGACACCGATATTGTCTGTCGAAGCCAGCCAATCCAGATTGATCTGACTGGTTCCCGAAGCTGCGGCCGTCAGGCTCGTGGGATCAGAAGGCGCCGCGGCATCGGGGACGGGCGTCGTCGCAGCTACTATGTTCGAGTAGGCGCTGAGATTGCCGGCGGCGTCGGTGGCCTGCACGCGATAGCTGTAGGAAGTATTGGCCGTCAGGCCCGTGTCGCTGTAAGTGGTCCCACCCGGCGATGCGATCGGCGCGAATGAAGTGCAATCGACGCCCTGGCAGCGTTCCAGCAGATATCGCGCAACGGCTACGTTATCGGTTGAGGCCGTCCACGAGAGGTTGATTTGTGTGCTGGTCATTGCGGCCGCCGTCAGATTCGAAGGAACCGATGGCGCGACAGTATCTGCTGTGGTAGCGCTTCCCGTGTTCGAGTACGCTCCGGCAGTGTTATTCGTATCGGTCGCGCGCACACGATAGGAATATGCCGTGACCGCAGTCAAGCCGGTGTCCGTATAACTCGTCGCGACCGCAGTAGCGATCTGAATGAAGTTTGTACAACCGGTACCCTGGCAACGTTCGACGCGATAATCCGAGATAGCGATGGCGCTCGTCGAGGCCGTCCACGTCAGATTGATCTGACTTCCGCCGGTTGCCACCGCTGCTAGATTCCCTGGCGCTGTCGGGCCTGTCGCGGCTGACGTGGTGTTCGAATATCCGCTGAGATTGGCAGCCGCATCGGTGGCCCGGACGCGGTAGCTATAGCTGGTGCCCGCCTGCAGTCCGGTATCGGAATACGCGGTGGAGGTGGATATTCCAACCTGCGCGAAGTTGGCACAGCCAGGCCCCTGGCATCGCTCCACCTTATATCCGGTAACAGCGATGTTGTCCGTCGACGCCGTCCAGTTTAGATTGATCTGACTCGCGCTGATTGTTCCCGTTCCCAGATTGGCAGGCGCCGCGGGCGGAATGGTGTCAATGAGTGTATTCATGTCAGTCTGGATTTCAGCCTGACTCAATGCGCGGTTATAGATTCGGACCTCATCGATCCGTCCGTTGAAGTACTCCCCATAAGGAACGTTGCCTCCTATCCGGACGGGATTCGTGTTGGTTTGAATCGGTCCCGCGGCGGCCTGGCTCGCGGCCACATTCCCATTCACGTAAAGGGCGATGGTCGATCCGTTGTATGTCAGCGCCAGATGGGTCCACGAGTTGACCGGATTGCCTACTGGTCCTACAACGTAATTCACGGCCGAATTAATTGTGCCGCCGCCTGCAGGCCGCAATGGACCGGAGTCACTGCCCGCATGGAGAAAATAGGTGTCGGTCTGCCGCTGTATGATCGTGCGCCAACCGCTCTGCGACGCCGCCGGGAAAACCCAGGCCTCGAGCGTCATGGCCGTTGACAGATTCAGCGATGCCGAGTTGTTTAGCAGCACCAGGTTATTGGTGCCATTAAAGCTGAGCGCTGCTCCGTACTTTCCTAGTGTCGTCCATGTTGCTCCGCTGATCGTTCCCGTGTTTCCATTGCCCGACAGGTCACTCACCGTCGTTCCGGCTCCCTCATTAAACGCATAGGCCGCCACGGGTCCGCTCAGTGGAGTTGCGGTCGTTGCACCGGCAACATTGGAATAGCTGCTGAGATTGCCGGCCGCGTCAATCGCTCGGACTCGGTAGTTATAACCCGTGCTCGCAGCGAGCCCGGCGTCGTTGTAAGACGAGATGCTCGGAGTTGCAATCTGGGTAAAAGTGGTACACCCGGGAGGTTGGCAGCGCTCAAGCAGATACTGTGTGACGCCGACATTGTCCGTCGACGCTGTCCAATTCAGATTAATCTGGCTTGGGCTGGTTGCCGTGGCTACCAGGTTGGCAGGAGACGCAGGTGGGGTCGTATCGGGCGGTGGAAGCGCGTTGGTCGTCGCATTGGTCACATTGGAATAGCCACTGAGATTTCCCGCCGCATCTGCCGCGCGCACTCGGTAGCTGTAGCTGGTTGTGGGGGCAAGCCCGGCGTCAGTGTAGGACGTGCCACTTATAGTCGCAATCTGAGTGAAAGTCATACAGCCGGTTCCCTGGCATCGCTCGGCTATGTATGTAGTAACAGCTACATTGTCTGTGGAAGCAGTCCAGCTCAGACTAATTTGACTGGAAGACACGGCAGTAGCGGTAAGGTTGGTGGGGATTGATGGAGGTGTGGTGTCCGGGGGAGGTGGTTGATCGGCCCACTCCGTGGCTGTCGTGCCGCTCCATGATGGGTCATGCAGAGTGCCCATACCTTTCTTGTCGGTCACGTCATTGGGGCGCGGATTGAGATTGAGATACCACATCAGGTTCTGGCCGGCCGTGGTGGACTTCGGAGCGCTAATCTCGGATTGAATGTCCGCCAGCGAGAGCAAGCCGGAGTAGATCTGGATGCCGCGAATGACGCCGTTGAATTCTTCCCAGCCTGGATACCCGCCCCACGATACTCCGTTGAAATCCGGCGCCTGCCCGATGACAATCGCTGGTGTCGGCGGGTTTCTGTTGGCCCAGGCCGAATCGACGACATCCTGGCTGATGACCTTGCTAGTGTCCGGCCAGTCCCAGTAGAACTCGTGATGAGTGATTGAGGGCGACTCGCGCCACGCGCGGAAGGCCTGCGCGTGCCAACGATTCCACTGAACCTCGCTGCCGCTGACATAATCGTTGCCATTGATCGAGATTTCCCACTGACCCGGTCCGGCAGGAGCAGGAATCGGATATGGATGCGCGCCATAGTAGGTGTTGGCATGGCCGCCATCCCAGACGAATTCCCCGTCGTTGCCCCAGAAGAACGTCGTGTAGTACCGGATCGTCCCGGTGGTCTTCTTACGTGGATAGACCTTGAAAATGTACGTGGCATTGTAAATGGGGAACGGATTGTGCCAGTAGAGCATCCGGCGCACGGCGCCGTCGCCTGGCCATTCCAGGCCATACGACACCGCGGAGCTTGTGACCGCATTGACGACACTCGAATATTGAGAGACATTTCCCGCGGCATCCGCGGCTCTGACACGATAACTGTAGCTTGCCGCGCCAAGCGCTTGATCGCTGTAGCCCGTTTGAGTCGGCGCGGCGATTTGAACAAAGTTACTGCATGCGATGCCCTGGCATCGTTCCACGCGGTAGCCGGTTACGGCGATGTTGTCTGTCGATGCTGTCCAGCTCAAACTGACCTGGCTTGTGCTGATCAATGTCGCAATCAGATTGGCAGGCGCCGTCGGCGGCGTCCTGTCCGGATTACTTACAATAATGGATACTGGAGAAGCCGTTGCCGTGTTGCCTGCTGCATCTCTGGCCACCGCAGTTATTGCGTGCGCGGATCCGTCACCGGCAGTTGTGGTATCCCACAGAATGGAATACGGAAAGGTTATATCCTCAGTACCGAAGGCCACTCCATCCAACTGAAATTGAACGCCTGCAACTCCGATGTTGTCCGACGCAGTCGCAGTTATCGTTATCGTGTCGGATACGGTGGAGTTGTTTGCTGGACTTGTTATCGAGACGGTTGGTGGAGCGATATCCGGATCACTCTTGATGATTCGCAAAACGACATCATATCCCTGCCAGGGAGCAATAAAAGTGCGCGATGTGCCTCCCTGCACGCTTCCACTATTCTGCGTGACACCGTCATAGGGTCGGTACCACTCCACCACAAAGTTATTGGACACTGAGGTAAAGTCAATTGTCATGCTGGCAACCCTGGTCTGATCTACATCTGCCGCCGGGCCCTCTGAAAAAGCATGTGGATCGTAAACAAGAAACTCCTCGTTGCCGCGCCGCATTAATTTCGGGCGCCAGACGTCGCCGGGCCGCATTGCCCATGCCGTTACCAGATTGTCATTCGGCTGAAAGAGGCTTAGATCAATGTTGCGGCTTTGAAGGTAGGGCCATATGTAAGCGGTGGAATCAAGACCGTGGAGTTGTGTACCGGTCCAATTCATGCCGGATAACGAGTCGACATAGAGGAGATCCGATCGTCCCGTTTGATAATACGGTTGAATCGTCTCCCATCGTCCTCCGTAGCTATATGCTCCGCCGGACATAATCCACGACCACATGCCCCAACGAAAATAGAAGCGAGGGTCCGAATACGTTAACGAAGACTGTTCGTCGACATCTTCAAGCTGGATCAGGAGCGGTACGTTACCGAGACTGAAGTTCTGAATTTGATTTGCACCTGGTCCGTTAGGGTCTTGCAGGCTGACATAATCAAGCCAGTTGAGATCGGCGAGAGTCGTTAAAGGAAACCCCTCCGAGCGGTGAAACTCCGTGGATAAGAGATGTTTCCACGGTTCATGGTCTTCGAAGTAAGCCCCGACTTCCCGATTAAAATTCAGCGTGGCATTAAGCGTTTTCTCCTGATCCTGACTGATAAGCCAGTACACATTCGGGAAGGCAGACCACCGTGCAATCATGTAATCCATGGTGTTATTGCGCACATCTTGCGAGTACTGCGACCACGAGAACTGCTGCTCCTTCCCAAACAGCAAGGACTGCACATATTCATTGGGATAATTGTTGAAAATCCAAATCAACCGGCTTTCTGCGTTCTGAAATTTGGAGATGTTGTAGCGAGTAAGATCAAGATTCGGTGTTGACTGCCATGGGTCGTTGTTGCCGTTATTGTAAGCAGGACCTGAATCTGTTCCGTTACTGCTCAAAGCTCCAACGGGACCAATGACATTGATTCCCCGTGCTACATCATCTTGAACATATTGTTGCCAGTACTGGATCGACTCCGGATTCGTCCCGCTGAACAACATCCATGAAACGTCACTGATCGGTACAAACCATTTCCCGGAATCCGTTCGCCACGCTTTTGGATTCAAAGCGTCCTTCTTCAGAATCCCCGGCAGATTTGAATTCTGGGCCGTGAAGGTACTGGATACACCGTTCAGCGAAGAGTCTGTTGCGGAGCTTGAAGTCCAGTTCCACGCTCCTGCTTCCGTCACATAGACTCGAGCGCGCCAGCTGTTTCCGCCGTCATAGAACGCTCGCACCGTGACTGAGTTTCCGGATGGCGGGGTAAGAGTTACAGTCGCAATAGTGTCAAAAGGATTAGAAACGGATCCGTTTCCGGTAAGAGAAATTTCATGCGTGCCGAATTTTGCCGCGGTTGTACCGCTTGTGAATGACTGCGCCATGAGTGGCGAGGAGAGGTAAAACAGAAATGGAATCGTGGCCAACAGCGAGAATCTGACGGAGTAAGCAAGATGCCGTGGGTGGCAATTGTTGAACTTCAACGCCTGCGAGTTGAGCAACATAATCCTCCCGAGATGGTCCATATCGAGGACTGAGTCGCACTGCCTCCCTGGCGTGCCCGTTTAAACAGAGAAAGTTGTTTCGGGGCCTTTCTTAACTGATTGAGTTGTCGAATGGAATGGCCGGGAAGATCTGAATCTTAGAAACCGGACTTGGTTTCTCCCCACGCCCGTTTACGCTCGCAATAACGGAAACGTTCGAAGTGAGGTGCTTGTATAAAGTGGCGGATGATCATTTGTCAATAAAAAGCGCTTTCCTAATAAACGAAACACTACCAAAGATTGAGCAGCCAACCGAGCGACTGATCTGGCTGCCCCGGCAATTCTTTGAGCGTGTCTGCTATTTCGCCAGCGTGTTTAACTTTTGAAAGCGACGCATCACGGTGTGATGATACCGCTCGTATGAATGCAGGTCTGAATCACTCAGACCTGCCCCTGACGCAGTAAGATCATGCTATGGTTCATGAATCGTCTCGATGCGATCATGAGCAACGTGCCGTGGTTCTAGTCATTTCCCATCCTGCGGCGGCACGGTAGCGAATTGTCTGACGCAGCGAGTCATCATTTGGCGCTGGAAAGTCTTTGGACGCCACAGAAGGCATTGGCCGTGCATGTCCTGTTGATATGAGCACCGAAGAACGACTGGACAAAATCGAGCGCGATATTGAAGTTCTCAGGCAAGAGGTCCGCGACCTGTTGCAACGATTCTTAAAGTATGTCCAGGAAGTAGAAGAGGACCCGGTCAAGGACTAGCGTCCACGGGCCGGGTCATGGTAAAGCGCGGACACACCGCCACCACCGTGCAGGCATCCTTTAGCCCTGGACGGTGGTTCCGCGGAAGCGACTGGCACGCGTTTATGCGGCCCGCCTGGCTGTGCCGCTCGGCTCCAGTGAAAGAGCGGTCCGGGCGGCGTGGCGTCGCAACATTTCAACGTAATTGCGTTGGTCCAGGGCGCGTTGAACCAGACGTTCATAATCAACACCACGGAGTTCCGGTGCGACGTCAGAGGCCGCATTCAGAGCCCACCACAGTGCCAGCCTGCCGTCGATTCCGAGAGCGAGAGCTTCAAGACCCTCGAGTTGACGCAGAGCGCCACCGGCAGGGTCATCAGCCGTGAGCTTAATCTCTGTGAGCTTCTCGGCGATCCAACCGCCAACTTTTCGAAGTCGCCTCTGGGGGATGCCCAGCCGGTGCATTAGAGTCTTCAACTCCTGACGATCGGTTTCGATATCGGCCCTCAGTCGGGCCAACTGAGGCCTTAAATCGGAAAATTGCTCTTCGAGATGCTCCATAATTTCCATTGCGCCGACAGAGCCTGACAGATGGTCGTTCAAATAGGTTGTAAGGTATTTCCAGGACATATTAAGCCGCCTGTTTGGATTTCTTTCCGCTTCGATCGAGACTGCGCTTCAGGACTTCCATGAGGTCCACCACGTTTTCAGGACGCTTTTTTGACGGATGAATCCCGACCACATCTTTGTGATGGAGGTGCTTCTTTTTCGCGAGCTTGAGCAGGCCTTCAGAGTATTCGTCTCGCATCTCCTTCAGGTCGAGAGTTTTCCTTGTAGTCTTGGCGATAACGCTCTCGAAGCGTCGGACCATCGCCTTTGGCGGTTCTTTCCTTTTCTCGGGCAGCCCGACGGCTCGAGGCGTGCGAATCTCGTCGCTGAATCGCAGGGTTTCCGCGCGGAGAATGCCGCGCTCCGCAAAGATGGCAACGAGATATTCCTTGCCGCGCATGACAAACGTCGCGATGCCGGCCCGCCCGGTGCGTTCCATGGTTTCGGCCAGAAGACGGTATGCCTTTCCGGATTTGTCTGCCGGCGCGAGGAAGTACGCTCGCTTGAAGTATAGGGGCGAAATCTCATCTCGCTTCACAAACACTCGCAGGTCAATGTCTCGCGATTTTTCCGGACTCAGCCTCTCCAGTTCTTCATCGCTGACTGTGACGTATTTACCTTCCCGGACTTCGTATCCGCGCGTTGTTTCCGCCGACTCGAGATCCTTGCCGCTCTCCGAGGAGTAATACTCGCGGCTGAGGGGTTCGCCTTCCGGGCCGAGCATCCGCAAGGCTACACGGCTCTCACGATTTGCGGGAAACAGGTTCACCGGAATGCTGACAAGACCGAAAGTGATGGTACCCGACCAGAATGGACGTACGCTCGCTTCCTGTTCCTCGTGCTGATTCGTCCCGTGACTGGATCTAGGCAACTTTCTTTTCCTTTCCACGCTTCAAGGCGGCGAGACTCTTCGCCAGCTGGTCACGAATCGACTCGCCCCTTGCACGCGTCTTCACAGCGGCAAGCCGTGGCCGCTTGCCCCGGGCTTTCGCCTCGATGAACTCCATCAGCTTGTGGCGATACTCGTCGCGAAACTGTTCCGGATTGAATTCACCTTCAAGCGCGGAGACAAGGTCTTCAGCCATGCGCAGTTCCTTTTCATCCAGCGGACGGCCGGTCGGAGCCGGCAATTCTCGTACGGACAACACTTCTTCTGCATAGCGGAGCTTGATCAGGACCAGGTAATCGCCATAGGTGAGAACTGCGCCCACGTAAGACTTGCCGCGCATCGCCCATCGAGCAATGCCTTCGACCTTACGATTACGGATCGCTTCAGCCAGGGCGAAGTATTTGGCTTCTTCACCGTCAGGGCCAAGATAGTACGGCCGTTCGTACCACTCGCTGCCGACCGCGGACGGAGAAACGAAGCGGGTAAACCGGACCTCGCGAGATTCTTTTGGCTTGAGCTGTTGCGTTTCCGTGTCTTTGATGACGACGAACTCTCCGGGCTCAATCTCGTAACCTTTACGTATCTGTTCTTCGGTCACCTGCTCACGGTCGTCGGGCCTTATCATGTGTTGCTTCACCCGGGAGTTTGTCCCGGATTGGAGCAGATGAAAATGAATGTCTCGATTCTCTACTGCCGAATAGAGCTTCACAGGTACGGCTGAGGAGCCGACCTTTAGAATGCCCTTCCACATCGCGCGCGCCGCCATACCCTTACTTCAGCAATTCCGCTTCCGACCTTCGCGACTGGCGCGGATTGCCGGCATGACTGTGTTTTGATCCGACAAAAAGAGCATGTGAATTTTCCGCTCTGTCCGACTGAAGTGGGCGGCTTGACCGTGAGATGCTGCTACCCAGAGCTGCAGATTTGTTTGCGAAGGGTTTAGAGAATGGAATGTAGTGTTGGCGTGCGTTGGACTGTGGGGGACGTGAGTCCTCAGGGCTTCGAAGCATTGCGATTGTCGATCCTCGGCGCATGGAGACTCTTCGGTAGCAAGGCCAACTATGCCGTGTGCTTCAATTCGGTCGTGCTGGAGTCTCTAAGAGTTCGAGTGGCGGAAACGGGCTGCCATATACAGCAGAATCCTCGAGTGCAACCGCACTTGATTTACGCGTCGGTGAGCTACTTGACTTTCGCTCCGCCAGCGCGATCGTCTGGAACAAACCGATTACGGGCCGGCATCATGACGGCGGGCAGGGTTTTGGCATCGATAACGGCGTTTTCGGCGATAATCCCGTTCTTCGCGAGGAGAAAGGCCGTCAGGCTGTAGACCTGGTCGGCCTTTAGTGAGCCTGCGGCATTGGGCGGCATTGCTCTTCGAATGTAGTCGAAGATGGTCGTCGCGTATGGCCAGTAGTTACCTATTGTGAAAGGAACATCCTTGGCATCTCCGCGGAACTTCTCATACTGGGGACCAAAAGGTGCGAAACCTTTCGGCTCGGGGCCTACCAGCACGTCGGCCACTCCACCTTCTCCGTTTGCACCGTGGCACGAAGCGCATTGAGCGGCGTAAATTGTCGCGCCTTCTGCCGGCGTGCCCTTTCCGGGCGGCAGGCCCTTACCGTCAGGCATGACAGCGATGTCCCAGGCGGCAATGAGGTCCGCCGAGGCGGGTTGCCCAAGCCCGAACCGCGGGGGAGGGGACTGGGCCGTCGATAAAACCGTCCCGATCGTAGTCAACATCAAGATGGTAAGCGTCCGCATTCTGGATTTCATTAGCTCAACCTCTCGATGGCAAACAGAACCTGACCGTCTGCTCCCACTTTCCAGCCGGTGATTGGGTTTTGGTGATAACGCGTACGCCGGCCCCGGACGCCTTGGAGCGCTGCCCAGTCCGGCTGTGCGTAACCGGTCTCGTCGACGGCCTTGCTCATGATCACGGCCGGCGCGCCGTCCCACTTCCACATCAGCCCGAAGCGTGTGTGCGCTTTGGGTAACACCGGTCCCTGCAGTACTGCCCGGGACCACGTCTTGCCGCCATCCGTGCTGATTTCAACTCGCTGAATCTTTCCTCGGCCGCTCCATGCAACTCCGCGGATCTCCATCCAGCCGGGTTCGACTGTCTGTGGATACGACGGCGATGTGATGACGGATCGCGCGTCCATGACAAAGCTGAACTGCCGCGCCGTCCCGTCGGCCAGTGGGTCAGTGTATTTCGACGTCTCTTCCCGTGTCATAAACGGTTGTGCGGCCAGGTCGAGGCGGCGAAGCCACTTCACGCTGCTGTTGCCTTCAAACCCCGGCAACAGCAAACGCGCCGGGTATCCTTGCTCGGGCCGCAGTAGTTCCCCGTTTTGCGCATAAGCGATCATCGCATCATCCAAGGCTTTCTCGATTGGGATGCTCCGCGTCATTACCGCAGCATCCTGACCTTCAGCAAGAAACCATTTCGCATCGGGCCGCACACCGACTTCTCGGAACAGCGTCGAGAGCATCACACCCGTCCACTCGCTCTGGCTCGTCAACCCACAGAGTTCCTGAGGCCGCGTCTTCTCGCCCCCCTGGCGTCCAAGATTGCCTGAGCATTCCAAAAAACAGATGCGGCTGATCGCGGGGAAACGTTTGAGATCGTTGAGCGTAAAAACCGTCGGCCGTTCGACCAGACCGTGAACCAGCAAGCGGTACGTGCGCGGATCGATTGTGGGCACGCCCGAATGATGCCGCTCGAAGTGCAGATCCGCCGGCGTTATCGTGCCGTGGAGGTCCTGCAGCGGCGTTCTCGAAACCAGGCCTGTCAGCGCACGCTTCGGCTGTTCAAACGATGATCGAGTACCGACTTCACTGGCGAGAAGTCCCGGGCTGACGGCGGCGCCCCTGTCCTGGCCACTCGCGGTCGGCGTCTTCAAGCCCAGCACGCTTGCTCCGACCGCTCCGGCCGCACCTGTCAGAACGGCCCTGCGCGACACGCGTCCAACCTGGGACGTCTTCTGTGCTCGTTTGTCCTCTTTCATGAGCTACTCCGAATTCATTTGAGAAGTTTCTGCTGCCACTCTGCTGCTTTGTCGGTTTTTCGCCACTCTTGATAGAGTCCGAGAATCGACTCTCCTGCGTCATCTAATGCAGAGCGGTTTTCCACAGGGATGGTGGGCAGCCGTCTGACCATTCCTTCATAACCAGACACGAGCAATGGTTCGGCCTCGGCGTACCGTTTTTGAGCGGCCAGGCTGGCACCCAGCAGACTCAGGCAGTTATATCGTAGCCAGGCGTCAGGATCATTTGTTTCGAAGCTCTGGGAGGCCTCTCCAAGCACCGACTCAGCTTCGGCATATTTCCTTTGTCGCAGCCGCACAAAACCTAGCGCGGTGAGCACATACCTGGTGGCCGGATGCGCCGGACCGAGTACCCTGCGCCGAGCCTCGAGAACATTGCTGAAGAGCGACGCGGCTTCCGCATATCTTCCCTGGTTGTGATACACGGTTGCAAGGTCGGTCATACTGGCGAGCGTGGCCGGGTGCTCTATGCCTGCCACGCGGCGCCGGACTTCCAGAATACCCGTGAAAAATGTCTCAGCCTGAGCATATTGACCCTCACTACGAAGTAGCGTTGCAAGCTCTGTCCTGGTGGCTAATGTGTCGGGATGCTCCTCGCCAACCAGACGGCGCTGCGAATCTAAAGCCTGATTGTAGAGCGATCGGGCTTCAGCATACTTACCCTGACTGCGATAAACGGTAGCAAGTGCGGTCACACTGCTCAATGTACGGAGGTGCTCGTGGCCCAGCACACGTCGCCGCAAATCAAGGTTCTTTGAGAAGAGTGCCTCGGCTTTCGAAAAATTACCCTGAAGCTGACTGGCCAGCGCAAGGTTGTACATCGTCGTTAGTGTATCGGGGTGGTCTTCCCCCTGTACGCGCAGGCGGGCTTCTTCAACCTTAGCGAATACGGCTTCCGCTTCTGCGTACCTGCCCTGGCTGATGTAAAACACGCCAAGGTTGCTCATGGTCGTCAAAGTGTAGAGGTGTTCATCTCCGTTGACGCGCCGGCGAATCTCCACCGCTTCGCGATAGAGAGGTTCCGCTTCCATATATTTCCCAAGATTCCGGTATGTGGCCGCGAGACCGCTGAGCGCGGTAAGGGTTGCCGGGTGCTCTTTACCTAACACACGGCGTCGGATCTCCAAAGCTTCGCGTTCGAGTGGCTCAGCCTCAGCATACCTTCCCTGAAAATTCCAAAAGAGCTCCGCGAGTTCGTGCATCGCGGTTGCTGTTTCGCGAGCTTCGCTCAAGCGACGGCGCCCATCCAGGACCTTAGTAAAGAGTTGTTCGGCTTCGACGTACTTTCCTTCGCCCTCGTAAGCCCACGCAAGCAGGCGGATCGTACTTAGAACATCACGATGATCTGGACCCAACACGCGCCGCTGCGCTTCCAGAGTTTTGGTTAACAGTGCCCTTGCCGGTGCATACTTCCCTTGCCTGTAATAAAGCAGTGCCAGATCGTTTGCGCTCGACAGTGTCTCAAGACTTTCCTCTCCCAGCGTTCGGTGCCGCAGGTCCAGTGCCCGCTCGAACTCCCGCTGTGCCTCAGGATACAGGCCCAGATCAAGGTAGGTGACGCCGATCGTTCGTCGAATCGAGGCCTCCACGGCAGGTTGTTTATCAAATTTCCCCGCGATCTGCGCGGCAGCCCGATCCAATGCGGTGCGCACCTTCAGGTCTGGATCGGGCGGCGTGTCCGGCCGAGCTTGTGTTGCGGCACTCGCCTGCGCCAGTAAATCATTTTCGAGGAATTCATTCACTGCTTTGGCGGTCGCCGCCTCGACATCGGCGCGCCGCTGCTCCGTTACGGCTCGGTTTCTTTCCACGACGGCTGCAGCCTCTGCCGCTAGTGCCCGGTTCCGTTCGGTGTTCGCTTCGAGCTCGGCGTTCAACGCACGGTCTCGATCAGCGGTAGCCGTTTTTTCAGCTGTTAAAGCCCGCACCTGCTCCTGAAGGGCAGCCTGTTCGGCACGCACGGCTCGCCCGGCCTGCCACGTGCTGGCAATGATTCCCGCGACGAGCACTGCGAACACGGCTGCAAGTCCGGTAAACAGGGCCTTCTGCCGCCGCGCTAACTTTTGCAGCTGATACGTCAGGCTCGGAGGCCGCGCGGCGATCGGCTCATCGCGAAGATGGCGCTCGATGTCTTCGGCAAGACCCGCCGCGGAGGCATACCGCCGGCTTTTGTCTTTTTCGAGCGCCTTGGCGACGATGGTTTCGATGTCCCCCCGGTATGTTCGTTCGATAGAACTGAGCAGAGGAGGATCCGCTTCCCGTATCGTCTGCACGGCTTCGTGCAGCTTTGGGCTGAGCGCGTAGGGCAGCCTTTCCGACAGCAGTTCGTAAAGGATGACGCCGAGGGCGTAGACGTCGCTACGCGTGTCCAATTCCAGCGGATCGGCCAGGACCTGCTCCGGACTCATGTAAGCGAGCGTCCCGATGAGTTGCCCCACATCCGTTTGCCGGGTCGCCTTCGCGTCGCTGTCGGTGATGTGCGCGATGCCGAAGTCGAGAATCTTGGGCTCCCCGTCTTCAGTTACCAGAATATTACTGGGCTTCAAATCGCGGTGAATGATGCCGCGTTGATGCGCATGTTGCACAGCCTCGCAGATCTTGACCATCAGCTCCAGGCGCTCTCTCGCATTCAGACGATGCGATGCGGCGTAATCGGTTAACGTCTGACCATGAATGAATTCCATGGCAAAGTAGGGCTGCGGGCCAAAGCCCGTATTCGCCGTACCCGCCTCATAGATTTGCGCGATGCCGGGATGTTGCAGTCGAGCCAACGCCTGGGACTCCTGCTCGAATCGCCGCAACAACTCTTCGCTGGAACGTCCGGCCTTAACCACCTTCACTGCAATTGTGCGCCGGGGATGCTCCTGTTTCGCTTCATAGACGACGCCCATACCGCCTTCGCCCAGAACACGAATTATTTGATAGTTGCCGATGCGGTCATTTGCCGTCAGCAAAACATCATGCGCCGCCGAATCGGTAAGAGATTCAGAGCCATTGGTGTTCACGAGAGCGAGCCGAAGCAGGCATTTCCGGCATGGCTGGCCGGGCGCGAGCTCTCCGCCGCATTTCGGGCAGCGGCTCTCGGTGCTCATTTAGAAGCCTCCAGCGCAGACAGAAGGAAGCGAATTTCATCGTCGACCTCTGCCGGATCGGCAACTGTTTCGGCGATCATCCGGCGCAGCAAAATCCCATATCTTTTTCGCGCCCGGTGCACCGCGACTCGAACAGCCCCTTCGTTGGAACTCCACTGGCGGGCGATCTCCGCGAAGGACATATCATTTCCCGTAAGAAGAGGCTTCAGCTTCTCGAACTGGTCGAGCTTGCCATCACTCGCGTACTCCTGCCGCAGGGCCGCCATGACCTCATCCAGCAGCGCCACAGCCCATTGCCGCTTGTAAAGGT
>Ga0137397_10000312_pt1 | contig 32995 bp, 37 predicted proteins | sample czorhiz116metaG_FD_106658 | JGI IMG/M metagenome (GOLD analysis project Ga0137397, IMG submission 106658) | Vadose zone soil microbial communities from Angelo Coast Range Reserve, California, USA - czorhiz1.16 metaG | ecosystem: Environmental > Terrestrial > Soil > Vadose zone | place: USA... | reverse complement strand
CATCAGGAAAACCTTGTGTTTACTTATTTGTGCTTCTCACAAGCAAAAAAAGCAAATTATTGAAAAGCACTGCCTGCTTGGGAAAAGCAATCCCTTTTACTTTTCACATACTTTTTTTTTTTTGACCATTACAACCCACTTTTTGTGTGAATTGGCCTGTATGTCACATCTACTTGTCATTAATCAATTGTACTTTTCATACTTTTTTGGCTTAATTTGCTTGTGCAAACAGTCTACTTGCATGATGGGCCTGGCAAGCACTTTGGCAAGTACAGGGGATTGCTTTTTGTACTTTTCTGCAAAAAAGTACAAAAAAACAATGAAAAAGTAAGAAAAGTAAACACTAGGTTTTCCTGATGTAGTATGGGGCTGCATATACTCTTACTCTCTCAACTGTGTGGGGTTCGATCATGGAAATGCGAAATCTGAGTTATCGACGGCAATGTTATGAAGATGCGGTTTCGACTCGTTTACTATTTACTACGATCGTTCGAGAGCATAGAGCATAAGTGTCACAAACCCTAACCTAATCCTCGTTCTTTGTACAGTCACCCATGCCTCCATCGAAGCGGACCAGATGCGTCAACAGGGGAGATAGATGGCAAGGCAAACACCTGGAGCAGTACGAGGAGGAGGAAGGCGAGGACGAGGGTCAGTTGAAAGGGGGATCGAGACCAAGGAAGTCTTAGCATAAGCTCCAGAAGCGGACAGTACCATATAATACAGTACAATGCAACCGTAACTAGCAGACGAAAGACGAACGACGTACAGTCATTCTCAAGGCGGTAAGAAACGAGAAGTGAGCAGTCAAAGATACACCAAGTGCTCACGTGCCGAAAGAAGGCTCATTTGACGGCCTTGGGAGTCCATCGTGGCGGAGGTGCCAATATAGAATACCTGCAGGGGAACAATAGATCAGACATAGCCCAAATGGGGGGAGAAATAGCATACCCGACGGTCTCTCCCTGCCCTTTTTCTTTTTCCACCCGGATGTCAAACGCTAGGTCCCCGGACGGTTGCTTCAGCGTGATACAGCACCAATTACGTCGACCCATAATGTATTGACTTTTCGGCTTTGAGTCATCGGTGTCTTTTTGGAACAGTGGGATCTAAAACTCCCGCTATGTGATCGGGGTCCCATAGTACTTTTGACGAACCTGACCCACCATTTCCTCGTCCGTGTCGACATGGTGCAGCTCTTTATGTCGCTTGTTAGACAGCGAACTTACCAGCGTGAGCACGCCATTTGGAGGTCTATAAGTCCAAGATCGTCATATATCGAAACAAGGCAGAGGCCGGATGCAGGCGACACAACTTACGGAGTGTTGACAATCGCGCCTGGACGTAGGGTTAGCATGACGTAACAAATACAAATCTTACAAAGGGGATCGAAACGTACTTGAGACGATGTGCAGCATGTATCGGTGATCTAATGTCGGGTCAAGCGTTGAAGATCTCTTGCCTTTGGACAAAGTCTTGAGGAGACCAACCGAGGCACAATGCACGTCACCAGTCAAGAAGGAAATGCGAATTCGTCGGCTCAAGGCATATTCTTGAAGTCTCTCGATGAACTGATTGCGATCCCGCTAAAAAAGATCCTATGAGCCGAAAATCGCGATATAATGCAAGAGAAGCACCATGTTGTGTTTGGATGTCCAATGGTCATTCTTTAAAAGGGAATTAGGTCAAAAAAACCCAAGCGAGGAGGGAAAGAAATAAAGACCAGATCATCCAACAACTCCACATCCCCATTAAACTTATTCGCGAACCCTTTCAATCTTGACTTCCCTAATGTGACAATAGGATTGAATTTGGATGACAATATGGTCTCCAAGAATCCCAGGCGGGGGTACACAATCGGAATACCTGTATGAACGTTTAGTCCCGCTTGAACTGAACTTGAAGGCAGTGAGGGGCGTGGCATCACCAAGCTGTACGATAAGATGCTCGACTCCCGGTGGCAACGCATTCATTCGCTTGAAGACCTTTGTGTATTGTTCCTCGCTACATACATTCCCTAGTCTTCGTTCCGCTCTAATCGTCTTAAGTGTCAATAAAACCGGCTAGAGTGACTTTTTGATCAACGCACCTGCAATCCAACATGAGCATCCAAGCAGTCGGGCCGATAGGTGTTAGAATAGAATGTGACGGGTAGGGTATGTATTCCCCTCGGGTACCAATGACAGTCGACTTGATAGGGTGAGAGCGATCATCCGTACCATCCTTGTCAACTTTTGCACGCTGTCAGCCACACTGGTGAAAGGACTAGGACTGTCTACAAACCGTTGATGAAGCACTGGAACAAGAGAAAGAAAAAGTATCCCCTGGATCCAATGCTTTCGAAAACAAACAATTCAGAAACTTCCGTTATCCACGATTTGAGTAGTACCTACGTGTTGAAGACTGGTGCTTTCTGCAAATCATCAGGATCTAGCGATAGTCAGAGATTCTCCAGACCCGGAAAAGGTTATGTCGCTCACAGCTTCCGAAACCATCGATCTTCCACGACTGTCAATGAATGGCCTTCAACACGACACACATACTCACCAAATCTATTCAAGTTGGGGAAGCAGAAACCACAGGTCAGCACGCAGACGCCTCGTACGCATTCTTCAACGAACCGTGGTCATCTAGGGTAGGGACGAAAGTCATCACACGGCACGGGATGGATCTAGCGCGTCCACTTACCTAGCATGTTCAACATAGGGCTTGGAAACAGCCCTCATTATCAATTCCGCAAGATATAAATCGAGACAAACATACATCGAGCTATTTGCGCGGGCGAACGCTCCACTGCGAAAACACTGGCAGTAATGGTTGAAGTAAAATCGGTCAATCGCGTCTAGCATATCCTGCTTTAGACGGTATTTCATTTTCTCCTTTTTGCTTTGGTGCTTCACCCATCCTTGCAGTTCAGGTTCCCGAGCAACTCTGAAACAATTTTCCGAATCTAAGCTTACAGAGGCAGAGCCGAGCTGGAGGTGAATTACGCACCCATCGCAATAAAGTTGGTCGCCACCGCCAACGAGCACGTGGAAAGGCTGCTCAGCATGCTTCGCCAACAGGTCGACCCAGACGGGGTCATAGCCACTCTGAAATCCTGGTCCACGGAAGTCATCTGGATTCACACCGGCGCTAAACCCATTGCACTGGTGTGGATTGACGCCCTCAACACGGCGTTGAGAGGTAATTTGGATCACTCACAGAGTAAGCCGCCAGACGCATCGTCTGCTGACGACCAGGGACGAAAAAACTCATTTCGAGACCATCGTTGACCGAATATTGGACCATCATCTCAGATTCAGAAAGCGGAATCTGAATGAGGAATCTCCAAAACGTGCATGAGCTAAACGGCGCCGAGATATGCGCACAAGGGGTCTCAGGCAAGTTCGAGATCGCGACACGTAGCGCATAGACGTACCCGCTGCGTGCGCCGTACACGTAAAGCTCCGTGCCAAGGACCCGCCGCTCCAGTACACTCGGCCCCTCGAGTTGCACGTCGTCAGGGTTTCTCCCATAATGCTGAGCCATGGGATCGGCAGGGTGCGGACCCAAGTCGCCGCCGAGAGCGCTGGGATGCCCATGGAGTAATGAGGAATTTTTGGGATCCCAGCGGTATTTGAGAGTCGGATACGGCTCGTACGTCGACCCGGCGTCGGCGGCTGCGAAAGCGGGGGGAGTTAGCGCTGCCGACCACGGTCCTATCAAGGGACGAATGCAACGACACTCACTGACGATAAGCGCCGCCCCGTGCCAAACGCCGTACTCGTCGACGGTATCATACCGCAGCAGAGGGCCGCACATATACTGCAAGTACGGATTCATCGTCCTCTTCCTGAGGTTGAGCGCATGGGAGCGCTCCACCGGGCTGAGCTGCGACAACGGGTTCTGAGTGAACGACGAGCGGACCCCCTGGATGACTTCCGGGTGTGGCGGAGGCGATTGGCGAACGAACGGATAACCGGTTCGGGCGAAGCGCGCACTCGGAGCTGGGGAAGGTGTGCGAGCACCCAACTGGGTACCCACGTTTCCATTGCCGTCCGGCTGGGCAGAGAGCGCGGAGGTTTGTCCCGGTGACTCCATGGTCCAGCCTCCGATGAAGCCATCTTCCATCGGTTCGAGTTGTGCGACGGGGCGATATTGACCATCAGGGCCTCTGGACGGTGGCAGCGCGCCCTCCTGAACGAGTCCGGACAAGCTGTGAGCCGCTCGGGCGCCGAGGTGGACTGGGGTAAAGGGGAAAGGGGGAAAGGGAACCAAACTGACCTCATGTCGGGCGGCTTTCCTGCGAGCATGCCAACCAGCATTATCCATGGCACACTACAAGTTGAGAAAAGAGGATACAGATGGATGGGAGAGTCAGGTCAAGCCAAGGAGAGGAAGAGAAGGGAGAAGGAGAATAAAAGGTGGATGCAATAAACGCTAACAAGCTCGTGGTGGGAACGCCGAGGTCTGTCAGCGGGTGAACGGATCGAGAAATGGAAATGCCGTTGGTTCCGCTGACTTGTCGAACACGCTTAATAGTGGTGCCACACACAGCATGTCTATCTTACACCAGCCGTTGGCACACATGGTTTAACATAGCCCTCTAGTAGGAAATTGCGCAGTGGTTGCCTACTGCCAGGTTTACCTCCCGCTGGAGTGCTAAAAATACATTTCCCCTGCTCGGTTGATGTCGCCATGCTGTATCATTCATACTGTACACCCAAGAGGCAAAGCAGTCGATTATTTTCATGCATCGAGGCGATGGCCCGATGGGCGCCCAACTTGATGCCTTCCGCTGACACAAAGTACCGTACATTCGCTATTGTTTCCCTGTGCTAGAATTCACAGGCATAAGTATGGTATGTTAGAAAAGGAGTCCGTGGCCACAAGCAAGTAGAGTTATGATTAAATATATCTGGGACACAATGAAGACACAAGCACCCAAGCACCGATACTGTAAAAAACATTACCATTAATAAGAAACAAGTGGAAACAAGCGGGCAAAACTTGGTATGATACCCCAACACCAGATGGCCGCAGGGCGTAAGTGTACCCACATCGACGTGGCGCCTATTCACTCATTCATTTGCAACCTGTAACAAATCGATCAATCAGATCAATCACCAAATGGGATAAATGAAACGACCCACCCTCAGCACACGGCGTCCGCTGAACCCATAATCTTCATCGTCAGCGATGCTTGCGCGCGCAGGTTCTTCAGGCTCGCGCGTGTAGGAACCATCTTCAAATCGCCCAACCATTTCATCGAGATCGTCCTCACGAGCATCAGGTTCCCCGATACCGGGCGAGTGGGGGTTCTCCAACGGTGCAGAAGGCTGATCATGATATCCACCATACGCATCTTCGTCTTCGTCGGGTGGCATTGTCGAAACGCCGCCTCCCGGGGCATATGACGCAGAGTACCGTGCCTTTTCGGGTGGGTACGGTGTGTCCTGCCCACCGGGGTATCCAGGAGCAGGTGTCGACATGGGATAGCTCTCCGCGGTCGTTGGAAGTGTCGATGCACCTTGACTTTGGTTACGCGAGAGCCCACTGATCCCGGATTGACTCTGGCTATGTGACAAGGCCGTCGACGTTTTACGTGTCACCGCATACGGATCACTACCAGCCAGACCAGCGGCATGGAGGAGATCGTATGTTGCGACTCCTGGGCCTCCTTGTGGACTCCCTTGATGCCACGAGCGTCTTGTCTCGTACATTTCGTATTGTTCAGGGGGATTGGCAAGTGCCCCGTACGGGTCTGGCTGTCTTCCCGCATGTAGGCTACGTCCACGAGCTCCGATGCCAGCAGCGCCGGCCCCTGCACCAGCTGCGGCGCTGTACGGCTCGAATGAAGTAGGCATGTCACCTAGATTGTTGCGGGTGGGCTCATGCGAGAGGGGTGGTTGGTTGTATGTCCCGTGACTAGTCTCCGAGTAGTGTCCGTATCCTGTACCAGAGGTATAATCCAAGTCGCCGAAATCGGGGGCATGAGCACTGGCGGCGGCGACGGCAGCAGCCTCATCAATCTCACGATCAAACTTGCGCGCGCGACGTCGGCGAATGAGGCAGGTAAGGAGGAAGAAGATGGCAACGAGAGCGATGACACCAGCGACAGAAAAGACCGCGGCAACCGCGCCTGTATTTTGGAAGAAACTAAAACAATAGTGAGCAAATTTTCCCGAGTAGTCGGAAGGAGTTTCGTGCATAATCGCACTCGGTAATGCCGGACATGAGGCATAAGAAATTCTAAATGCGAGGTGCCAGCATTACACGCTCCCCCGTATAGAGATAGGCTTGTTGTAGATGCATTCGAGAAGGGTGAGAGCTCCCTTGGGAATGACTGCATGACATCCGGAGGTACGTGCACAGGAACTGGGCGGTCATGAAATCGCACGACCACCACGTTTTGGGGGAACGGACCATCAGCCCGACATAGGGTCGAGATAACGAACTACCACGCCATCGCCCATGGAATGGCGAAGAGAGAAGATGAACTCACCCTTTGGATGACTGGCTCCCTTGTGTGTCTTGTGTCGGGGTAGAATTGGGTATAGTAACGAATGAAGTCTGCGTGAAAACCTGGCCATTCGACGTTTGGACAACGAAAGAAATGCCCGACGATGAGGAAGGCTTCGGGGGGGTAGAAGAAGTCGGCGTCGAGGAGGTGGTCGAAGAGGCGACGCTCGAAGGCTCGGATGACGAAGCGCTAGCAGAGGAACTTGAAGTGGACGAACTGACAACGGAACTGGTGGAGCTAGCGGAGGCCGAGGACGATGGTGTCGTCGAGGAAGATGTCGGCGTGGCACTAGGAGTCGAAGATGCGGCGGGGGCACTCGTTGCAGATGCCACCGGTGTAGTGGACTGAGCAGGACTACAAGTGAAATGGTCTGTTAAACGGGGATCGCACTGAGCATAACATGACCTACGTTGCGGACGGGGCTAGTAGTAACACGGTAAGACAGAATCCGACGGGGGAAAAAAATCGATAGCAAACGTACCAGAGGACATTTTGCATCAAGCAGATGGCGGTAAAGAATGTGGTGCGCGGGAAGCGACAACGAACCGGGGTGGTGTGAGTCAGTGATAAAAATAAAGGGTGGTATTTTCTTTCGAAGGAAATATCATGAGGTTGGAACCGAGGTTTCCTTTCCTTTCCGATGTCGCACGAGAAACGTCGTCGGTCGAGGCAAAAGTTGGTGTTCTGCTTACATAACTCTTTTTTCGGGGGTGGGAGAAAAAAAATGTGGTGATGGCCCTTAAGTTTCAATAAGGTGGGACCGCGGACCACAGAACAACTCGTATTGTTCGCGTCATAGAAAGACGAAGAGAAGGAGGAGGACGGGCAAATTTCACCTCACGGCGGCTGTACGCCACACACGGCAACCGCAACGTGCGCGATGCGATAAACATTGTTTCTTAAAAAAAAATCCTGATATGCAACGTGCAACAGGGCAACCGGCATATACGGGCGAGCGCGCGAGATTCAAACTCGGCGCTCACGTCTTCTTCCGCTTGGCCGGCCTTGTGCCGCCGCTCTCTCCTTCGCTCTCGCTCTCGTCCTCGTCTGATGCCTTTCTGAGCCCCTTCATCTTCCGTGTTTGTAATTTTGTCAGGTCTTGTTTCGCAATATGTACGCGGCCGCGCAAGTCGCCCATCTCGTCCACCTCCATGTTCTTGCGTTTTTTGCCGAGCCCCTTCTCCACGTTTTGCTTTTTTAACTTTGGTCGGCGCATCGCGGCCTTCCAGAAGTCTGAGTCTGCTGGTTGATGTCGTCGCAAGCTCAGGTCTAGGGAAGGTCCCATGGGAACGAGCTCCACACGTGGCACACGCTGCCCTGAGGCAAGTAGCTTGACCATGTAGCCTCGGATATGCACAACGGGAAGGGGCCCGTCAGTTTGGACATCAGAGACAGATGCAACCTTTACGGACGACGGAGCAACCGTGACACTGATGACGTGTTCGAGTCCTGAGAGGTAGATACTCTCAGCGACCTCACCGTTGAAGAGGTCCATAAGTAGTGATTTTAACTGGATGAACCGTGGGTGGGTGTCAAACAGCTCCGAGGCAAAATGTAGCATGGGCTTGTGCCCTTGCTGTGGTTTGGATGTCTGGACATGTCATAGCATTTAATCTGTGATGTAGAAAATGATATCCGAAGTGACCACACCTTGAACGCATCCATGCTAACAAATTGATCCACGCCCAGTTCGCACATGTCTAAGAGTCTACCATCAAACATGCGGGCGATCGTCAGGCCATTCGGTCGCTTCTTCGTGCTTTGCCCGAGTATGAACATGGACGCGTCATTTTTGTGTGCCCAGAATTCTAGTGATGTCGCGTCCTCGAATGGACGTACGACGTTCTTTTTTGAGAATGAAATTGCATGGGGCCGCTTGAGCGCAAGCTTCATGTCCCAAAGAAAATAAGAACAATGCTTAATCCAGCGAAACAATCGTCGGAAATGGGACCACGGACCAGATCTTTCATTACACCATTGACGACCTCGCCGGTGTGGGTACCGCGAACAAAAATGACGGTACGTGGGTCCTCGACTTCCTTCGGTTCACGAGCTTCCAAGGCCCGTTTGGATCGCGCATTCTTGGGCTTACTAATTTTGGATTGGCCATCAGATTTTCTGACGATTCAGAAATGAGAGCAGACACACATGACGCGAAGCATGGCCGAGGAGTAAAAAAACACAGTATGTTTGGGACGAAGCGTGACGTCCAAAATGTGGCTGGAGTATCGCCACGTGCGGAGAGCCTAAACCGGAAGCCTTTATGAGATGAGGCATGGATGAGGCAGTAACTGGTACTACCATGGTCGAGTCTGGTCGCTACAGAACAGAGCAGGTACTGTACAGTTTCTACTAGGCCACAGCCTCTAGCAACTCTTTCCCTCCGCGTCCATTCGAATCTAGCCTAGAGAAACAACGGAGGTACAAAAGGGTAATGACGGTTGTACTGTAGGTATATGTGATAAGACGATGACCAACGACGAACGAAGAAAACGCTGTCGTAATGAAGTAAAACGCATGCTAATTAACCGAAGTTCTCGTCCCTGATGGAGTAACTGAAACCCCCGAAGCGCGGCGTCCTCCAAGTCAGGTCGTTGACATGGTACTACTGTGCCGTGTGGGTGCGTGGACGTCAAATCATCCACCACGGGGACGTTCGAAGAGAAGTACAGGTAGCATAGCAGGGCCGATTCTTGGACTCCTTCTGAAATGACTGGCCTAGCCTCCTCATAGTGGATTAACGATAGAATCCAGATAGAACAAATTTCACCCACAAATAGAATATGATCATGATATCACTCTCGATGCTATTATCGCGACGTTTACTCAGCTCCATCCTCCAACGGTAACTGTGTGTCTCCACGATGCTCATCCGCCGATGCCTCTTGAGATAAGCTGTTGTCTTGGGCACTTGCATTTGCAATGTGCTCGCGAAGAAGCCGAGCAACTCCCATATTTATATCCAATGCCACATCTAATGGGGTCCGCTTGTGTATGTCCTCAGCTGTCGGGTCCGCGCCGTGCTCGAGAAGAAGCCGAGCGACCTCCACATCACCGGGATGCGGACTTGACAACCAATGCATCGGAGTCCGCTTTTCTTCGTCCTGGGCCGTGGCATCTGCGCCGTGCTCTAGAAGGAGTCGAGTAAGCAAGGCATCTCCAAAAGATACCACCGCCATGTGCAACGGAGTCCGCTTTGCAAGGTCCCGAGCTCTCGGGTCGGCACCGTGTTTGAGAAGGAGTCGAGCAGGTCTCGCATCTCCCGGGAACGACCGGAACGACGAGACAAAATGCAAGGAAGTCAGATTGTGGGCGTCCCGGGCCGTAGCGTCTCCGCCGTGCTCGAGAAGAAGCCTGATAATTCCCGCATTATCAAAGCTGTTATGAAGGCTGTGTAATGGAGTCCGCCTGTGCTCATCCAGGGCCGCCGGATCTGCGCCATGGTGGAGAAGGAGCCGAGCAAGTTCCTCAGACGGCACTCCGTGCAACGGAGTTTGTTCATGCTCGTCTCGGGCTGTCGGGTCTGCGCCGTGTTCAAGAAGAAGCCGAGCAACATCCACGTTCTTCATCCCGTGTAATGGTGTCCGCTTGTGTTTGTCCTGGGCCGTCACATCTGCTCCGCGCTCAAGAAGGAGCTGAGCAACATCCACCCTCGACACCCCATGGAGTGGAGTCCGCTGTTCCTCGTCCTTGGCTGACGGGTCGGCGCCGTGCTCAAGGAGGAGTCGAGCAATTCCCACAGTATATGCATCATGCAACGGAGTCCGCTTGTGCTCGTCCTGGGCTGTGGGATCTGCGCCATTCTCGAGGAGCAGCTGAACAACTTCTATACTCCAGGCCCTATGCAACGGTGTTCGCTTGTGTTCGCCCTGGGCTGTTGGATCTGCCCCATAGTCGAGAAGGAGCTGAATAACTTCCTCTACTGACGCACGGTGCAACGGAGTCTGCTCGAACTTGTCTCGAGCTGTCGGGTCTGCGCCGTGCTCGAGCAGGAGTCGAGCAAGTGCTGCACCTCCCAGTACGTGGGATGAGGCTAGATGTAATGGAGTTTGATTGTAATTGTCCTGGACCAATGCATCTGCTCCGCGTTCAAGTAGAAGCTGTGCAACGTCCACACTCGACGCCCCGTGCAGTGGAGTCTGCCCGTGCTCGTTCCGGGCTGTAGGACTTGCGCCATGCTCGAGAAGGAGCCGAGCAACTAACACGCTATTCACACAGTGCAATGGGGTGCGCTGGTACTTGTCCTGGGCTATCGGATCTGCGCCGTACTCGAGAAGGAGCCGAACAACCTCCACATCTCCATCATACGACGATGCTACATGTAATGGGGTCTGCTTTTCATCGTCCCGGGCTATCGGGTCTGCACCGTGCTCGACAAGGAGCCGAGCAACTTCCACATTCAACTTCCCATGCAATGGCGTCTGATTGGAGTTATTCCGGGCTGACGGATCTGCGCCGTGCTCGAGAAGGAGTCGAGCAACTCCCGTACTCAACTTCCCATGCAGTGGTGTCCGATTGAAGTTGTCCCGGGCCGACGGGTCTGCACCGTGCTCAAGGAGGAGTTGAGCAACTTCCACGCTCAACTCCCCCTGCGAATCCCCGTGCAGTGGAGTCCTCTTGTCCTCGTCCTGTGCCGACGGATCTGCCCCATGCTCGATAAGGAGTCGAATAACTTCCACCTTCGACGCCCCGTGCAACGAAGACCGCTTTCTCTGGTCCCGTGCTGTCGGATCTGCCCCATGCTCGAGGAGGAGCCGCACAGCTTCCGCGCTTTCCTGGGATAATGACGAGAATTCGTGCAATGGCGTCCGCTTTTCTTCGTCGGCGGCTGTTACATCTGCACCATGCTGGAGAAGAACATGGACAACTTCCACACTTTGCGCCCCATGTAGTGGAGTCCGATTGTACTCGTCCACGGCTTTCGCATCTGCACCATGTTCGAGCAGGAGTCGAGCAACTTCCGCACCTTCCTGGAATGATGACGACACTTCATGTAATGGTGTTCGCTTTCCTTCGTCCCAGATGGTTGCGTCTGCGCCATTCTCTAAAAGGAGTCTGGCAACCTCCACACTCCGCGCCTTGAACAGTGGCGTCTGCTTGCGCTCATCTAGGGCTCTTGCATCAGCGCCGTGCTGGAGAAGAAGCCGAGTAATTTCCGCGTTTCCCCTCCAAGACGCCCAATGCAACGGATTTTGTCCACGCACGTCCTGGGGCATGGTATCTGCGCCGTGCTCAAGAAGGAGCTCAGCAATTTTCACGTTTGACGCCAAATGTAATGGAGTCGACTTGTCATAGGAGGCCCGAGCGTTCACGTCTTGTGAGCGCTCGATGACCAGGAACGTCACGATGTCATACAAACCACAGGTGGCAGCATAGTGCAAGGGAGTTCGTAGCAGTGGTGGTGGGCGTTTCCATTGTTCAGAATTACGCGAGTAGCCTAATGGATCGTGTAACCAGACCCAAATTGCTAGATGTGGTTTGTCTGGATCGAAGAGACGTTTCATCCCGTCCTGGGTCGTTGGCGACACGCCCTCGAAGCATGCATGGTCCGTCCAGTGCCGGGCTGCATATTCAACAAGAGGTAAGTTCTTGAGGCTGTCGCGATTGACGCTTTTATCCATGTGGAGTAGGACCCCAAGACAGGCTTGCGCGACGATGGTATGAGCAGGTGTCAAAGATATGTGGTAACGGGAAATGATGTCTCTTGCTTGGATAAGGCGAGCCGATGTCAGGTATTCCTTGACCGAGAAATGAGAAAATTCGATGACTTGCGAATCGCCCGCTTTGACAATGGAAAGCAAACTGGAGCACGTGGACAGCACCACTTGTCCCGGGTCTTCGGCGCGCCATTCCGCCTGAAAAATGGGGGTGGGTCCTACGTTGAAATCGAACGCAAGAAGGTCTGCGAGTTCTTCGACACGAAGCGGGCGGGTAGCCACAGCGACGCATTGGAAAATATGGTGAGCATATTCCCAATTTTGCTCATCGATCTCTCGCAACGTGCGTTCGTATGTCTCATCGAGCGTAACCGGTAGTCCGTCTAGAGCGCGCCGGATACGTGCTGGGATGCAGCGGCGGAGGTAAACGAGCTGACAAAATACCCAACGGAACCTGTGATGCATGACATGTGTCAGGGGAGACTTATGATGGGGAATCATTGTGTTAATGCTAATGACATACATTCCGTTGGCTTTCTTCGTCAACACATCAATGACCAGTTCCTTGTCCGTAGCTTTCCACCTTCGCATCATTGGATCCGTGTTGACGACGAACTTGATATACTCAACGATGCCCTGGATTTGCCCGCCCTCGCTATGTAGGGAAATGGAACGGAAAGAAAGATGGTCAAGGACAAGCTGGAGGTCAGCCTCGGGTCGGCTGGTGACACATATACGCAGATTCGGGATATCCAAGCCGACAAGTTCTTCCACAAAGTTTATGACTTCGTCACGAGGGGATGGTATGCCAGTTGCGTTCGGCAACTCGTCCAGCGCGTCTAAAATAATGAAGACCGGCACTTCTCCAGAGAGCTTGAGCATACGGATTACACATTGTAGAAGTGCACCATCACCGGGATGCTGAGAACCCCGACGGTGTGCCAGATAGAAATCGGAAAGAATGTCACAATAGGAGTCAGATTGTTCACAAAGCTGGACAAGGAGTGATGAAAGCAATCCACGGCGGTCCTTCTTTGCATCATCCCTGAAGTCGCAGTAGAAAAAGGCGAGTGATGCCAATCCACATTTCCGCATCTCGTCAATGTTCTCGACGATTGTGGAACTGGCAGACTTGATCAGTTCCTGAAACAGACTTTATACGAAGATTACCGCACCAAAGGACGCTCTTTCCCGCACCCGCTAGAATATCGAATATCAGCCTCAGTGAATGCATAAGCGTCTGGGACACTGACGTTTTCCATGAATCCATAGAATGGAATTTGAACCGGATGCTTTCCATTCGGCGAAAGTACCGCCTTCAAGAAACCATGTTGCAGTCCCACTGTGATGTAATTTATATGCGATGTTGTGATTTTTCCATGGATCTGGGGGAGACAGCCAAATTCGAACATCTTGCTGCACATTTTCGCCTGCGACAGTCTCAGCGCTCGCTGTCAGCGACATTTAGGAATTACCGACGTTTTGCCTTCGTTATACCACTTGCACTTCGCTGCATGATTTCTATCATCCAATCAGAGGTAGAATTGGCTTATTACTGCCAGCGACACGTACTTAGGGCATCCCGAATATTATCCACTGATGCCTTTCCATCTAGTGGAAGGGTGTTGGGTTCAGCAACAGGTGGATAACAAGTCGACTTGGCTTTGCGCCGCACCTTCTATGACCACCTTCATATTCTGGACAAGACCGTACACGATTTCGAGAGTCTGAGCTGCGGCCGTCCGAGCCTCGTCCTGTGTGAGCCGATCCAGTCGCTGTAGCACAGCCTCGACCTCATTCTCGCCCAGAAGCTTCTTCATGAACTTTTCTGCGTTTCATGTGAGTCAAGGGGCGCATCGACGAGGGCGCACTCACTCGATCGTCCCTGTTTCACTTGTTTGGTCGCCAGGGTGAGCGTAGAAATCAATTCTACTAATATCTTCACGACGACTTCTGTCATTGCTGCCGTAGGGGGGATCCTGGTATAAATATCCAGGCGATTAAGAAAATTTCCGATGCACTCGAGCAAATCAACGAGAGCGTCGAAGCCTGCGCTAACGTCTTTGACCGCCTGAAACGCTTAGGTGTTACAAATACACAAATGCATGAACTGAGAAAGGCACAGACCGCGAGCAGAATGGCGATGCCAGCAAATATCGCTTTGGCTGGTGGGAACGGCTACAATAAAAGCTTTAAGGACGTGGGACGTGGAATATCCATCAATGCATTCTGACGCACCAGACCGATCGCTTCGCCGAGGACGGTGCTGGTGGAAAGGGTATACAGGATGGAGACAGCAGACTTAAGCGGTCTCATAATTCTGCTGTCGTTTCCCCGGAATTCACTGAAGCCTTGTGCCTGTTCTTGAAAAAAGGTAGTGATGGATTCCACAGAATCGCATGATTCGAGTTGCTTGGCAAAAGGGTGGTCAGCTAGATTTGTCCCCGCCTGTTTTTCATAATCTTGCAGGGCAGCGTCGAATAACAATCGGAAGCGAGATGGAGCAGATGGGTCACTCATATTACAAGTAGAAGGAATAAGCACTGAGGAGGATTTTGTTGTCCGTTGGTTGCAAGGAGAAGACGTGGTAGACTCGGAACTCGGAGTGAATGCACGGCCCCACATATCGATGTCGATAGGCGCTAAGGAGATAGCCTGGAATAAGTCCAAGTTAGGTGTTCCAGCCCCAAATGTCGCGAACCATGACTTGTTGTTTCTGCCAGTGCTTTCTATCTCGTGTCGGACCATCGTTTCCTTCACACAATATTATATTAATGATGCAACAGATCTATCTCATTTGGGGGTTATGTCGCGAATGTTCTCAACGCTGATTGACCACCGCTCATGATTCTCTAGCATCGTTCCAAACAAGCCATAGATGATATACTTATTCGAGAAGTGCTCGATCCAGCCCTTCATGTTCTCACTTGAGAGAGAAACCGAATCCTAGCAGTGTTAGCATTCGCGAAGAGGGAACGAAAGAAAAAATGCTAACATATCTTCGGAGTGAGGTCCTCGAGCTTGTCAAGTGGCTGGTCTACCGGAGTTGACATCTCCGTGCCATCGTAATCGAGCCAGATGTCGGAGTCGATACCATTCTCAGAGAGAAGGATGCGTGCCGAGATCAAATGACTGTTTGCGACGCATCCCGCCCCGCAAAGTTTCCATACATTCCGTCTTGAAAGTCGTCAGCCGTCTATGCTTTTGCCTCTTCAGGGAAACAGAGGCAAGGTGTGCTCACCTGGGCCGTAGGGACCCCTGCCTGCTGTGACGTCAAACACTGTCCCGGCAATAGCGAGCAGAATCCCCCGCCGTCGTGACCACCAAACTTTGCGAGCGTGCGCGGGGTATCCACGAGTAGCCAGCTTTGGATTCTGATGGAGGCATACGCGGTATGGGGATGGAAGGGAAAAGAATGCGCTGCAAGAGGTAGAGAACGTAGGGGAGCAGAGCGGTGTGCTGGATGCGAGAGCGAGAACGACATATTTACATGTTTTCTTCTACGCCGGGGTAGTCGCAGTAGAGTCGTGGCAACTACGTCCACAGAGGTGCGTACACTTGGCTGCGTACTACATGTTCAGGCATGCCAGTTGTCAAAGAGAATGTCCATAAACTATTGCTAACTACTAGCACTCGAGCTCGTCCATATCTTCAAGTTGTCACCCTGGGCCATAGTTCTAAGCTGGTCTATCACCAGTGCGCCCTTCTACTCTCCGTACATCCCCTCTACCAATTCTGGACAAAATACCGGGCCAACTGCAGTCGTCGAGGGTATAACTGGTTCGTCTACAGTCGCAACATTCTGCCCGACCCGCTGGACAATGGCGAAGCCGAGACACCTGCCACGACCACAAGGCCACTCCTACGTACTTCAATAATAACGGCTACGGCTACTGAGTGGCAGCTGGTGGCCCGAACCCTACACTTGGGTAAAACAACCCAATAGCCGTTCGGGCTCTACCAAAATGGAGGTGCAACGCAGGCACCTTAGTTACTATCGATGATGCCCCCGTCCAGGCTGCGGTCCTCCCTCCACAGGTCAATCTGGTACCACTTGGCTGCGTTTTCTAGAAGCTCGTCCGTGAGCATCTCCGCGCGGTTCTTGCATGCCCCAGCCGCGTACTCCTGTGCGGTTGTCGGGCCGAGCACAGACTTGCTCTAGAGTCCCCAGGCGGTCCGCGCCCATACGAGCGATATGCATCGTTGTACCGTATCGTCCATCATGTTTCTGCTCTTGATGTAGCGGATTCAAACAGACGATAGTTCGTATATACAAGTGCGAACGTATCGCCATCTGAAAGGAGAGACTAGCCGACATGCTCCACAACCGTAGTAACAAGTTTCCCATCCTGGATCTTGGTGAGCAGCATCTCGGGAACGGGCTTTTCTTCGAAAACACCATCCTCCTCACCCTCTACCGGTAAGCTAATGTTTATGCTACTACACTTTGCAGTCGTGATCTCCACGTTCAAGCAATCTTTACTGAGGAAGATTTGCCCCGAATCCGTCGAATCAAGTTGTATCGTCGGCGCGGAGCCGGTAATTTGAAGTGCGAACGAGGGAGAGTTGGTGACAGAAACTGATGAAATCACAGACTCCACTAGCACGGACGTTTTTGTGCAGTTGACTGGAACGAAATGAGCGACAGGCCTCCCAAATCGGTCAAGCGATACGCACCTATGGTCACGGCATTGATTTTTCCTTTGATAATTATTGTCGAGTTCTTGCAGCCGAAGAGATTCACTATATGGCTGATCTCCGCGTTGTCCACCGTCAGCGCTGCCTCATTTTCTTGGTACTCCTGGAATCGACTTCGGTCAAAGCCAGTTCGTTACCGGATGGGCATGAAAACGCGTACGATTGCCCATTTGTTTCCTTCTAGTGCGAATTTGGAGGGTTTCTTTCCCATAAGCGCCTGGGGTTTCGCTGGTCTAGCTGGCTTCTTTGGCGCTGACAACAAGACCATGTATATTAGTAACCACGTCCGGTGAGTGAAATGTGGCGCACCAGCTGACGACACAATCGTGGTCGGAACAGTAGGAGACGCGCGCAAAGCGGGGTTCTTGTGCGTCATCTCGCTCTTATCAACCTTACGCAGGTTCTTTGTCACCTCCGAGCCGCGATTAAGTTCCGCGAACACTGCTGCGGCACCACCACCACCACCGGCGGCGGGGGCAGGGGTTAGAGGAGGCGGAGGAGGCGGAGGAGGCGGAGGAGGCGGGGGAGGCGGTGCACCACCGGCTACGGCGGATGGTGCGGCGGCCTTGTACTCGAAGATAGGTATGCCCTACAATACGGCTCGTCAACCCGTGCGTGGATAGGACATGTGTAAATTTTGCGTGCCTTCGCATTCCAGACAAGCCCCGTAGTATGGTGTTCCATCACGTACTTCTTCATATCGTCAAAGATGGCTGTGAATGTTTTAACCCATTCGACGTGCGTCTTATCTCTGCCCAGGAAGAGTAAGCATAGGAATACGATGGGTTAATGCCCACTCACTTCTCCTTGAACTCTTTGATGATACGGTTCCCATAAAACTGAGTCGCGTCCTTTATTTCCGTCACATATGGTCCTGGCTTGTTTTCCTGCCGTATCGACGTGAGTTACTGACACCATACATACCGCACTGCAAAGAGGTCGTACGATAGTGATCCAGGCTACAGCGGGCGATCCTTCCGCGACAAAGCTCAGATGGTTGAACCAGTCACGCTCTTTCCGGTTGGATGCTTTGATCGCTGCGATCGCCTCTATGTCTCCTTGAAGATCACCTAGCAACTCCGCGAAAACGGCCTGATCCGGCTTCTTGCAGATGGCAGCGATGCGAAGAATGCCCCCGAGGTTGGTGTACAGTCGCTCAACGAGCTTTGCCTACAACGCAGAATTGCTCGCATGATCAAGAGGTCTGGCACCACAAGGTATGCTGCGTACCTGCTCAACGACACTAGCGTTGGTAAATGTTCCCGTTAGCTTGACGAACGGCTGGACCCTCCCTTTCAGAATCTGTTCCTCATATGCTACTACACTTGGAGGGTCCGCGATGACCTTGGTTTGTACGGCGGCAGACGATGGCACAGGATCGGTGACAGCGGCTGGAGCTGCTGTGTTGGCTGTCGCAGGAAGACTTGAAGGCTGGGGTGCACCTTGACCTGAGTGTTCGTAGAGGTCCTCTAATCGAGACGTTACAGCCTCCAGCCTTCGCAAGAAAGGATCAATGATGAGTAGTGCCAGATTGCATAGACCTTACCGTTTCAACACGGTTGATATATTGATATTTGACATGATAGGAACTTTGCCACCAGCGACCTACAAAGCAGAGAAATAGTATACAGACGTGTGCCAAGTGCGAAAGGAGTGCCTCGACAACGATTTCTATGGAAAGGACGTCCCGCGAGCCGTTTGGCCGCACGGCCCGACATAAACGCAAGCGGATGACAATTAGCCTTCCTCCGCTCGAGGCCTCGCCTTCTTTGCCCTTTTACGCCTCCTCCGCTCTCTTTCTAGATGTTTAGCCTTTTTCATCTCACTTTTTGATAGACCGGGATTACTGATGCCATCAAGCTGCACAACAGTTCATTAACGCTCATCACAACTGCTCACGAGAAGTAGGTCTCCCAGACCTTGTCCAACAAGATGCGTCGCGCAATCTTTCTGTTCTGCTCCAGAGAGCGCGTTTCTTGGCATGATACGCGGATTCCTGTGGGTTTATGCAGCAGCTGGACGTTATTCTGTGTCTTGTTTATGGATTGCCCGCCGGGGCCGCTGCCTGTATGGTATATAAGAAACGAGGCAAGCACCTGAAGCATTTCACACGCCTCGGACGAATGACTCTACTAAATCGCTCTCATGAAGCACCGGAATAACTCGTTCCTTGTGTGCCTTTTTCAATTGAGAATAAAATCTCGGAACAGCTGGGGACGAGTCATGATCACTCTGAGAGTCCGAGCTAAGGACTCATCTGTATTATACAATCAAGATGATCATGATACGCATGACAAGCTCACTCCATGGTGACCACTTCTTTCTCCTTCCATCGTCGTTTTCTGGGCATCTCCACCATGTTTTCCGGATTTTTTATGGTGGTATTGTCCCCGAGCTCTGTATGTTCAGTTATGCGAATCTCTGCGTGCTGTGAGGAAAGCTTTGAGGAAATCCCTAAAAAGCCGTGCACGTACTGTAGGTCTCCGCATCGTCCTCTCGAGATTGTCCTGGCAAACGTTCGGCCTGGACAATATTTTTCCTCAGGAAATCTGCGATTTCTCGCCCGAGCTTCAGATTATTCTTGAGGACTTCCTCGTCCGTGACAGAGTATTGTTCTTGGGCATCTTTCCTAATTTTCTGTCGGAATGCTATGCAACGGCATAAGAAGGAGGCAATGACAATCCGGAAACATGATCATGCCTAAAAGTACGGGCGGGTCGCCTGCCACGTCAAGATATAAACGAGTGACAATGAAGTTCGGGAATGGACAGATCGCACCTACAAAGGTTGTCGCGGAAGAACGCCACAGGTCGCGGTAGACTGAGCGAACTGCTGCACGCAACGTTGGGGAGATGGACATTTGCCAGGACTAAAAGTGAGAAAGAGCCAAGTCCGACTCGGAGTCCCCGCTGTTGCGCAGGGCCTAAACCGTGGGAATGCGAAAGCGGTGCCTGAATGAAATATGCAGATCTGAGATCTGAGATCTAAAGCAGGCGCAAATCTCGCACCAATTTTGGACACGGTCCACTCGGGAACACACTCTCTGCTTCTTACCGTTCTTCTCAATGGTGGCGGATTTACTTATTGCATCAAGCCTCCAACGAGACGATACCACATTAGCCTGCATAGCGATATCCAAGGTGCTAGCCTTACTTCGTAAGGTTGATAACTGAACAAGCTAGAGTTTATTGCGTCGAATCTCCGCAGAGCGTGTCTCACAATTAATCAAACATTTTGTCTTCGTCGTAGTCTGCTCTCCTGGCCACCCCCTGCGCATCATTCAACTCATTACAAGAAGGAATCATGCTGTCGTGAGCGGCAGTGTAAAGGGGCTCCAAGGCTCACGTGATCTAAGAGTAGAGTTTGTTGACTGCACGAAAACGTGCCGGAGTTTTAACGTCTCTTGACTGCAAACCACCACCACTGCCGCTTTCCATCGTCCGCTTTGCTTATTCGGCTCTAGGTATCCCAAGTAGCATCCGCGCTTCCTACCAGCGTAAAGTTCAGCACTTTCTGTGACCTCAATAGCGATGGCTCCCCCAAAGAAAGCGTCTCCTTCAAAAGCTCCAAAGAAGGCAGTCGCCAAGTCTGGTGCAACTCATCCGAGTTGGACCGATATGATCAAGGTGCTTACAATTTCCACAATCTACTCTACGTGGCTCTTGCTCCTTCATGGAAGCTCTCGGTTTCTCACCGGGCTCTGCGTCGTCGTCGTCGTCCGCATAGTTTTCCTAAAAAGGGGCGGATTTGACTCCGGTCATTGCCGTGCGGCGTTGTCTGTCGCCTGTGTTGCTCCCACACGCTGCTTCCATGCTACGGGCGCCTCTAATCCTGTTACCATTCTCGTTTGACCTTGAAACTGGTGTTTTCGAGAAGACTGACTTTTATATCGCTCTTATAGGAGTGCATTGCCACTCATCCGCAGGATGCGCGCCATGGCGTTTCTCGCCCTCAAATTAAGAAGTTCGCTCTTAATCTATGTTATCGCACCGTCTGGCCGAACTTAGATATGTCTTAGATACGTGGAAGAGAAGTACGAACTGGAGATAGGAAATGCCCAAGTTTCGCAGCTTAGTAGGGCGATCGCTGTTGGTGCGGAGAAAGGGGTCTTCTCGCTTCCCAAAGGTCGAAAGATTGCTGCAATTTCTTGTTGCGTTCGTCTCAATATCTTTCTAGGGCCGTCTGGACGAGTGAAGCTCGCACCGAAAACAGGCAAAGCTGCGGATGACGCAAAAGAGGTGGGTCTTTAGTGGCCTAGAGCCTTGGTGCTCCTTTTGAGTTTAACATATCAGAACAAGCCTACCTCCAAGAGCTCCAAGACCGCTCCCGTCACAAAGGCTGCCCCAAAGCCGGTGACAAAGCCCGGATCGAGGTCAAGGACCGTAACGAGCAAGGCAACCACCACCAAGTCCTCTGCTCGCAAAGCGCCTTCTGCCAAGACAAATAAGAAACCTGCAGCCTCTGCCAAGCCTCCGAAACCTGCTGTCAAGCCAGCTCCAGCGAAGAAGACCGAGACAGCCCCCAAGAAGACATATGCTGGTAAGAAGACGTCCTCTGAGAAAAAGACCAAACCAAGCACCAGCCGGGGGACCGCTAAGAGGGTAAGTTAGCTTTGACTGGTTTGGTTGTGGCGTAAATTCGTTTTGAATACAGGCCGCTACCGGAGGGACTGCCGCGAGCAAGGCATCCAAGGCCAAGACATCGTCAACTAAGAAGGCGAGTTCGAAGTCGTCCTCCGCTGGTCGCCCTGCGAAGGTAAGCGCTCGAGCGGACGTCCCCTGCTTATTCGATTTTGCTTACCATTTTCCATTTAGGCTTCTGCGAGGGCAGCCTAAACGAATCACGTCATTGGGCCAGGAGACCCCGTGTTATGCCATAGCCATTTCTGTGGCCATCGGACACCTAACCGCTTCGTTGTTTGATGCTTTGTTGTCATGTGCTTTTATGTCGTTGGTTGAATTCTCGAACAGTGAGGCCTAGTGAATTACTATGTCGTATGCGAGCTTGTATGCCGCCTTTATTTATGTATTTACGTGCGCGATGTCTTGTCTTGTGTACTGTTACCTATCCCGAACGTGTTTGAAATGCACAAACATATGACCATGGATCATGTTCAGATAGCTACGATTCAGCCCATCCAGTAACGTCGGGCAGCTGCAGCTTCACACTGCTCCCCGCGCCTTTTCGAAATTAGACACCTGTTCCCAACAACCACCATGACAAAGACTGCCGCGGCCCAGATGAAACATGTGCATTTACGCGCGACAGCTTCGATGGCAACATAGAGAGGACAAGATGGCCGTACTGGCTACTAAGCCTGAGGCCTGAGATCTACGGCACGTGTCAGCCACGCCTGTGCATTATTACCAAATACAGTATTGTAAACGAAACTCCGCCGGGCAGGCGACGCGACAACCACTCAAGGAAAGCCGATCGTTCAAGCATCTTCTCAAAGGCAGACACTATCACAACATGTAAGTATCATTTCTTGGTCTATATTGATCGCCTTTATGGTCGTTGAGACCTGCCCAGGTGGGCTATTATGTGGAAAGTGCTGGATGCACTTCCCTACATACGGATGACATGAGCGGTGCTGATATTGGTCTATCACAGTCAGACCAAGTCGCCTCATAAACATGATCGTTTCCAAGGAGAACAGACGCACAATCTACCAAAACCTCTTCAAAGGTGCGTCGTACATTCTTTCCACTCAGTTGCGGGGGGCCCTCACACGCCCCATCTCCGCGCACGTGCGCAGAGGGCGTCATGGTGGCGAAAAAAGATTTCAACGCCCCGAAGCACGAGGAACTGGACGTCCCAAACCTCGAGGTGATCAAGGTGCTCCAGTCCCTCAATTCGCGCGGTTACGTCAAGACGCGGTTCTCGTGGCAGTGGTACTATTACACTCTTACCACCGAGGGACTCGAGTACCTCCGCGAATGGCTCCACCTTCCTGCAGAAGTCGTCCCAGAGACGCATCGCAAGCCCGTTCGCACGCGCCCCGCTCAGGCGCGAACCGGCGCCGGCGGTGGTGAGGGTGCCTACCGTGCACCCCGTGGAGACCGCGAGGACTACCGTCGGCGAGATGATGGTGGAAAGAAGGACAGCGCACCAGGCGAGTTCCGTCCCCAATTCGCTGGTGTCGGTCGTGGCGGTCCTCGGGAGTAGGCGAATAGTCACTTCCCGATGTCTTGTACACACCCCCATGCATATTACGCCCTTCTTTCTCCAATCCATTCCTCACGGGAAAAAAGATCCTTTCCGTACCTCTCAGCGTTTCTCGAAAGAAGGACCAGAGTGATATCTCTGGCAGCAGCAGCGATACGCATTCCTGTATGCCAAACATTTTCGGCCAATGTCAGATGTATTCCACCCAAAGGAGGCCAGAAAGTGTTCAGTTTTTCATGTTTGTGAACAAAATTGTGGTCATCGGCCTTGCATAGCTCTTGCTATCGTTATGGACTCATACAAACGCTTGATGTCTCACACGGGGCCAAGTGGCCTTGACGGGACTCGAGACGTACGCATTCACGATACCCGTTTACCGACATGCAAAACTAGATGGTAACTTGGAAACAGAAATAAAAAGGTGTCGCTCCTTCCTTATAGTACATACATCACCACGCGAAGGGCTGGCATCGCTGACGGCATACAATTAATATGATGGATTGACACCATTGGCACATCATCGTGTCGCATCGAACGCGGGTCAAACCGGAACTCATCTCACCCTCGTTTTTTTAGAAAGGGGAAGGGAGGCGACACATGATTCAGATACAGATAGGAAAGCAACACGATTTCTGCCCGATCAGCCAATCAGTTACCATTCTGCAACATTTTTTTTTCTCCGAGCACGTTGCGTCGTCGTTTGTGCGCGCGGAAACGGATGTCACTAGAAGTGCACCCGGTGAACCGGCTGGCAATCGGCGGGAATGGTGACCGTGGCGCGTGCAAAAACGGTGTATCAGTTATCTCATGCATGTTTCTCCCATCTGTCTGGGGCCTAACGCGGATCGATGTGCAAATGCGGTTGCGGGAAAGGGTTGGTGACGACGATGGTGCGCGTGTGTGAAGGCTCCTCCTTTCCCTTGGAGCGAGAAAGCTCTCGACCATGGCCCCAGAACGGTGCCCAAGTGAAACCCTTTCGGGTGGCCACGGTTCAAGTGGAGTAGGTTCGGGTTGAAACGTTTCCGGCGTGGCAAATTGACTAGTACTGGCATAGAACATAGGTGAGGAGTGAGAGGTGCCATCGCGCGGATTAAAAAGAAGAAAGATAGCCTCTTAGCAGCAGTAAAGTACAAACAAGTAGACAAGCAGTCTAGTCAAGAACATAGAAACAAACCGACTCGAGTCCGTTATCCGGGTGCAATAGGATTATAATATGTACCAACCTGCAGTATACAATACAATACCATACGTGTCTGTCAGTGCCAGGCCCGCCCGGTGAGTCAGCGTTTTTCCATCGCAAACGCGATGTAGATGTCTGTCATGTCAGTTAGCAAAAAAGGACACGCAACGTGGGAGGGTGACGACGTACTAGCGGCTTCCCACTGGTCGTCGTCCATCTCACTTTCACCGTTCGCGTCCACAACGTTCATCCGTTGCAGAAGTGGCTTGAATTCCGGGTGCTCATGAAACTCCTCGAATAGTTCATGAAACTCTTTCTTGTAGAGGGGATACAGATCATAATTTGCAGCTAGTCTGGGAATTGCGTAGATGAGTGATTGAGACGTTGTGAGAGCGTGTATGAACGCACTGGACAAAAGCGTTCCAGTGAACGACATACTCAGGTACATCCTCCACTGCGTCTTGGAGGAAAAAGGAATATCTGTGGCCATAAAGAGGGCGTGGCTCTCGGGACTCGAACTTGATCGAGTATACCGAGTTCCCGAAGGAGAGATCCGGCGCATTCGCCGGAATCTGATCCAACCGCGTAAGCAGTTGCTCTGCGTTGGGAATGGTCCCAACAAACACGCCGCCGGGGCGTAGCCAGCGCGTGACATTCTCCAACATACAGCGGACTTTAGCATCACTCTCAAACGCATAGTGCATGCAGAACTGCATAGAAACGACGTCAAAGGGTGGCGTCAGCCTCGCGGATGGGATGCCACGCGTTATGGGCTCCGAGTAACAGTCGAGTACTGCGAACGTGGCGTCGAAGCGTGTCGAACGGGGAAGTGTGCCCCACCGTGACCGTGCTTGGTCGACTGAGACTGCGGCGACATCTGGTGACGAGCGCTCGAGTAAGCGGAGAAATGGGACCGAGAGGGATAGGGAATACCAAGGGCAACGTAATCTTTTATTCGGGCTTTGCTCCACTTGTTGAGGTCTCCGCCCTTGCCACAGCCCAAGTCGAGTACTTTACCGCGTAAGCCTGCTCGGCCGCCACGGCTGCCGTCCATGACGGTGCTGGAGGCGAGAACCGGATGCGCAAAACGTGTGATCACGACAGACTTCACCCAGTTGTTGAAATTGCGTAGGCCAATGATTCGCGAGACACGTCTCTGATCGATGCCTACCTCGGGTCGCGCATTATCTGACCGACTCGAGAATTTGAGGCAATCGTTGAGAACAATGAGGACGGCGACGTACAATGATTCATGACAAGCCCGGCATCGCGAGATTTTTTTGAAAGGGGTTGACTATCGGGCAATTCGTGGGATGGGCTGCGTTTACGTTTGGCAAGACGTCGGGTGCCCGTGCCGAGTTGAGTACGGTAGAAATGCATTTCATCTGGCGTCAGGGGCTCCAGGACAGAGCCGGCAGGTGTCCTTCGGCGGGGGTTGTACGGTAACGGCTTTGGCTTTGGTGGGGGTGAAGGAGGAGGTGGAGGAGTTGGCGAGCGCACTCGAGGTGCTGGTGGTCGAGGCATGACAGGAGAGGGAGGAGGGCGATGTGAGGTTGATGATGAAGTGGAAGGACGAGATAGATTGGAACGAGCGCTGGTAGGTGAGGTGGGGATGATGGTGGGGAAGGTAAACCCCCGTTGCTCGACGGTAGGTGTAAAGAGGCTGCGATCGGTAGTCGAGATGAAGGGAGCCTCCGGCTGTGGTGGCGACAAGGGACCAGTGACTGGATGGATGATACCCGAAGGCAGTGAAGAGGCTCTGAAGGGGTCTGGGAAGGGTGTTTCACTGGAAATGCGAGCTAGAGATGATACACGGGTGAGTTTCTCCTCAGGAGAGGGGAAACGGGGAGGGTGATCGTCCGGTGGATTAGGGTGGAGGATGTGCGCTAATGAAGAGGCCCTCACGGGAAGGGATGGTGGATGGAAGGAAGAAGAGGGGGATGTGGAAATGTCATTGAGGAGTGCGGCGACGGTAGCACGACGGGGGGCTTGGGCGGTGGGTGCGGTGGTATTATGTGGGGATGTCGCTGCGGAGGTCGAGGGCGGTGGGTAATGGCGAGGGAGGGTAGGGGAACGCGTGATGGGGGAGTTGAGGACGGCATCCCTGACGGGGTCGAAGCCGGGCATCTGTGTAGGGTGTGATTGAGGCTCGTCGTCGTCAGCAGCAGCCGCGAGCGAGTCAGCGCCACAAGAGGATATGCCAGTGGCCCCACCGACCATGTCCTTTTTCGGGCTCAGCGCTCCTTCCATCTCTCCTCGAGGCTGCTGCTCCCGCTACAGGTCCTCCTCTCTTCGCGCTCTTCCCACCGTCCTTCTGGACGTTAGTGCGCGGCGGCAGACAGCGCTGACGACATGCTCGCTGTCAATGCCGCGGTGTCCCATTCTGTCCATCTCGACGCCTTTTTCTGTAATCGTATCAGTTTATCGGCCCGTTATGTCCCTCTGGTAATCCCACATCCTTTTCGGGTCTCCGATGCTCAAGGATCTCTCTCACACGGGTTTCCACGACCACCTCTCGCCCCGCGGATCTACGGTTCCCCCTGGGTCGAGTTTCCGGTTTTCATTACGGTACACCATATACATTTGACCCGTAATTATTATATAAAAGTCGAGCAGCGTCCGTAGCGCGGAACAAGGTAAACGTTGACGTGGTGTCCAAATTGGTAAGTATGAGCCAGTCATGAAAGAGGCAGGCAGGACACAGCACAGCACAGTTCTTGAATCAAGGAAACACAACACGAGACACGAAGAGAAAAATCTTGCGAGGTAACAAGGCCCAGCAGTCCATAGCACAGGAGAGCAGAATAAAATGATAGAGAAGTGGAAGAAGGCCAGTGCTGTCATCGGAGCCAGCGTTGAAGCGATTCAGGTAACGGACCAACAACGAAAGTCTGTCGCGCGTGGGCCTGCATCGCGCGGTCATGCATCTGCATCTGAGAGCACACGGAGGTCAAACATTGAGCAGCGGCGTTCCGGGCTTCGGCAATAGCGGCAATTCGTCGCCTAGAGAAAGCGCCATATTTCGCCTCCAGACGCACAAGGTTGTTGAATGCTGCAACACTGCAGCTGGTCAGACTCGGACGTTGCGATGGGCGACTGACTTACTAATCATCGAGCAAGGCATTCATGTCAGCCTTGGTTTGCGCCAATATCTGTCTACGCAGTTCTACTACGTGACCATCAAATCTCTCGAAACGAGCCTGAATGTTGTTTTTAATAATAATGTGAATCTCATCTAGCACCTGGGAAGAGGTATTATAAAAATGTCAAGGAGCAGTTATAGACCATAGACCCACCGCCATGATGGGGATAAGATAATTTCCCCGCGTGCTTGATTCGGCTTTAATTGGGGGCGAAGGCGACGTATCACGTGCACGGTGTTTCTGTTTGGCATGTGCGGCCGTAGACAAGGGTGCTCCGAAGAGATGCGAGAAACTCTGGCGTAGCGCAAGAGGGGATGAGAGCAGTGACAGCGGTTGGGTAGTCATGCTCAGCTGAGAGGCAGGCTGCGGAAAGGGCCGAATGGGCCGAGCTTCGATGGGAAGACGTCTGCCTAGACAATGGAGATCGTCTACTCGAAAAGGTGACTTGTTGCCTAGCACAAGTTCAGGTGCCGGTTCCGAATAATCGGGCCCTGCACATTCATTCGTGATTATAGAAGCTTCCACCTCTGCAGGTACTTTCGGACACTCTAGTTGTCCTTCTACAAATTCCTCCAGGGGAGCTGCGAAGGTGACGCTCTTACGCTTCGTACGAGGCGGAGGTGGTGTTGGTGGGTGGTGCTGTAGGCTCGAAGTCTTGGCGAATGGAAGACAGAACGAGGAGTCCAGAGATACATCGAAGTCTCGATACTTCGTACCCGTGATGTCGAGTAAACTCGAAGATGAAATGTCTTCACTCGCTCTGCCATTTGATGGCGCAGGAGAGCCGTTGGGAGTCTCGTGCGGGGAAGCCACCTTTTCCTCTACACACTCAGATATCGGCGAACGCATCGGAGACGGGGTATCACCGGTCAGGTCTATGGTGTCTACTACGGGCTGCGTGCCATCAGATACTTGGCACTATGGTGGTGGTGGGCACCTGCTTACCTTAAGCTCTGCGCAGGAAATCCTTGTCTGACGTAGCTCGGAAGACTGCGGCAGAATCGTGAGATAATTGATATGCAAATGTAATGCAAAGGGACTGACGTACCTCGGCTATGATAGTAGATCCGTCGAGGTAGTCAAGATCCGCGGTGACTTTTGAGCTTCCCTGAGCTTTGTCTTCCATGGCAGCCAGGAAGGTAGACTGGCTTTCAGTACCGACGTCAACATCTTCCACAATTGAGTGGTGCGATATGGTATCACACGCAGGAAGCTTGGAGGCGATATCGTACTGCGTGTTTGTGATGATTCCCTTTATGTTACCAGTCGACGGATAATGATGGACATGGGGAACACTCGGGGTATGGTGGCTATCTCTTACGTGTGTGGCTGCAACAGAAGATGATATGTCAAGCGACTTCGCAAGGGAGTCTGCTATGGGCAAACAGTCGGAATAAACACCTGTTTCGTGGGGTGCTGAGACTTGTAGTTCAACCTGCACAAGTCGAATGAGATCCTTGGCGGAGGAATATTGCGTTAAACGACCCCACCTTCTCAGCCGCTGAGGATATCAGCTCGCTTGGCGAGGACGAGAAGGATTGGATTGGGTCGTCATCACTGTTGAAGGCTATCTCTGCGGGTGGACCTTGAATGGGACAAACGCCTGCCGGACGGGACCTATCCTTCTTCTCTTGTTTCTTATCATCGGGTATCTCGACGGCAGGCTCGGATCCCACTGTGGGTGAGTCTGACAGAGTAGTTCTCCCATTGGTGCCTTTCATTCGCGTAGCTCTTGATGCAGACACAACGTTACTGGTCTTTGTCGGAGGTAAGATGCGTTCCTTGGCAGAGCATGAGTTCAGGGTGGCCTTCAAGAGTGGGATCTCGTCATAATCCACGTCACGATCCACACAGAGCCTCGGGGAGGACCGCTCTACTTTCTGACGGTTTCGGTACGTCTTCTGGACGCGCGAAGGTGCGGCTTTACGAGGCTTCCCCCCAGAAATGACCTTGTTGCTCCTATAAGGCTTGTCTGACGAAGAGTGGATTTCTGGCCCCAAACGTGCTCGTTTGCGTTGTTGGCCGTGCTTAGAAGAGGTGACTGACACATCCCCCTCTGTGACGGGGCGTTTGCATTTCAGTTCTGCCATCGGTATGGCCACTTGCTCTCCGAAAACGCTCTCATCCGGTAGTGATCCCTTGTCTGACGACGATCATAGAACCTAGAGTAGTGAGAGGATGGTCAGAACTTACCTCCCGTGAGCTTGTTCTCGGTTTTGACCTCGTTGGAACAGGATTGATCCACACCTGCAGAGGAGCTAGCCTTCGGCTCGACATTAGTTCTCAACGTTGAGGACTTTGCCGATACGCAAGCACGCTTAGGCCGTTCGAGAGGAACAATACGGTTCTGCGCCGTAGTAACCGTCCCGTGCGCCTTCCCTCGGAAAACCTTCTTTTCCGCGCCTAAGTTCGACCTAGACACGGAAGATGTCTTCATGACCAACGCTACGCAACCTTCTGCTTCAAGCTCCTCTTCTGAGTCAAGTACGACCTTCTTTCTCTTCGCGGCTGCGGCAGCACTGAGGCCCAACTCGACACGCATGGCATCCTGGGAGTCCAACACCTTCAACCCTTTCACCATCGGAGCCAACTTTTGCTCCGGCGCAGGGTCCTGGGCCGGGCTATGGTCGGGGATTGGGGAGGTGGATTTAGCAGACAGGTGGGAGTGACGATGACGTTGGGAACGGGTACGACGTTTGGGGTAGTCTGAGCTGCGAGTGATTCGTCGCGGTTGAACAGTTTCTTCTGTAGGCCGGACAGCGCAGAAAATAGTGTCTGTATCGGAGAGGGAAGATAGCTCCTCGTCGCTTGCACCAAAAATTGCGTCACTGAGTTCCTTATCGGAAGGACGACCGTCGTGAGAGTGCCCGGAGGGAGAAGGACAAGCAGAATGAACATGATCCCCGTCGTAACAGTTGTCAGGAGTACGAGGAGCACGAGGAGTGTGCAGAGGAGGAGGGTTAGAACCACGAGGAGAAGGATGAGGACCAGAAGCAAGAGACGCGGTGGTCTGACGCTTTTGGGGATCTTCGTGTACGCTTGATAACTGATTACGGGAAGCCGGAAAAACGTGATCGCGGCCCCCATCATGACTGATCTTTGTCTCATGGGTGATGACGGAAGCGGGGACAGATGACAAGTCTTGGGGGGAAGGACGCTCTTTGACCAGCAAAGGTGGCTCATGCTGCAACTTGTCGACAGAAACTTCAAAATTGCGATCAATATCATCTCCAGGATCACTTGCTTGGAGGACTTATAGAATGATTGGGATGGGAATGCGCAAAAAAAACAAGGGTACGGCGACGTCAAGTCGAAGTAAGGGGAAGGAAGTTGTTGAGCCTACCGCCTTCTTCAACCACCTTGACTTTTCTCTATTGGGGACATGTTTGACATCACATAAGCCAGTCAACAACGAAAGTAGCCCGACGGACCTGGTAAGAAGTGATGTTCTGGTCGCCGCGTTCGAATTCCAATCGAGTCGGCGATATGTTGATGGATGTTCGCTCGGTCACCCGTTGAATCGGCATCCCGTTCAATTTGATCCGGTTCGTCTGGGAAATGTCAGTAAGAAGTCAGTTCAGACGGCACGGCGTCATACTATTCCTCTGATCCGTAGGGTTCTAATAAATTGCTCTACGTCGTTCTGGGAAATCATAACAGTCATCTCAATGGCAGAGTTGTTCGAGACCACTTGAAGGGACTCATGGCATTGTGGGGGGGACGAAAGTTCGACTATGACGGCCCCACAGCTCGATACGTCAACACTACGCATGGTATCGTATGGGACGTGCACTCCTTCGAGTTCACCATCCTATTGACTCAGTGTAATTAGTAACGACAAATTTGGTGGAAAGATAATCGTGCCTCATCCTCGCAATTGAAGAGGACCGAATTCTTGTCAAGATAAAACCTATTGGCTGGGTTTAGTCGTGGATTTGGTGACATGTTCAATGCAAAGCTCTTCATTACAAATGGCTGTGCACTGTACATGGCAAGTGTGAACGGCATCTTCTCCAAGCTTATGTTGATACATACACAGAAATATCTCGAGCCAGAATGTCAACGATTTTGTCCGAGGTTATTTCCCAGTCCGGTGAGGCGACATACTTCAGGAGTTCGATTAAATCCTTTCCGCGTTGCGTACTATCTGCGAAACAGTCACGAAGGAAACCGAGGCGCTCCACACAGCCAGCTGGTGTGCCATTGGTAGGAGGTAGCAAGTACGCCAGCAAAATGAGAAGCTGCTCCAGGGCCAGGTAATCTGCCAACAGACGACTTTCAAGGTCCAGCCATTCCGTACTGCGAACCATTTCTCACCCTTGGTCAAAGTAATAACGCTACCCAGTTTTGCTCTACAGCAGCCATTCCCATTCAACCCCTACTTACATTCCCGCAGACAGTATAGACTCACCCTCCGAGAAATTTGTTATCCCTGAGCTTGTTCTTGTTCTCGACGGGATTATCAGCTGTCATTGAAAGTAAGGAGTATGCCTAACGTTTAGCAATAAAGTAGGCGTGATATTGGGTGAGCTTTCTTGGACGTATCGCAGCTAGCTTACTCACGGATACTCGGAGCGATACCGAATACGTTGACAACGGAATGGTAGATGATGTGGAAAAGAACACATTACAAACGATTGTATAGTACGCTTGTGCGACGGCAATTTTCACTCTTTCTGGTGGAGATGAGCTATAACTTGTAATATCAATATCCAATGGGTAACCCAACCGTTATTGTGAGCTTCCACGTGATCCTAGAAGAAGCGATAAGCAACGTTTGGTCCGATAAAGTGTTGAGCACCACCTGCACACCAGCCAGCAAAATCACTGCTACTTGTTCCCATTTGCTTCTGCTCTGGACATCCATAGACGTCCAAGATTGAAAAATTTTATCGTGGATTATCGCAGTAAAGATGGCTGCTGAAAGTCGGAGGGCCGTTGCCGGGTGAGTCAAGTATAATTCAGTAAACGGACGGCGCAGTAATCCGGAAAGAGAATCTAGGGTGCGTTGACCGAGAGACGGCGTGTCCGTCTGGACATGAGAACATCAAAAAAATCAATCCAGATCACTTCGGAGGGTTGCTGATCAGATTATTACCACGGCTATAGCAGCAGAGGCGATGCGGTCTGCGGTTTCCCGGCCCTCCTTGTTCCAGGGGTCTGTAGCTTTTTTGAGAGCTGCAGCGGCATTTTTCACGGCCTGAGTGGTTCTAGACATCAGTGAGAGCGCATATATCCGGTCGCAGTTGTTAGTGAGAAAAGACGCAGCAGAGATGTCAGGTTAAAGATGTAATCCACGCGTTAGCTAAGCGACGCGATCACATGATCCTTAGTATTAATTGTACGAGCTCTTACCTGAGCTTCCTTTTCCTGAGCTTCCTGTTGTGGCGTAGTTGGCCAAATATATTATGCTTCACGTTTCTATACCGTACAGCTGACCTAAGCAACCATGTACTCGTACAGTTGTGGATTGTCACAAGACAGTTAAGTGGTATTTAAACACCAATTTAAACCTCATTTTGCAACAGTCCATGTAGTGCCTTTGTAATGTACCCCACATAATGTAGGAGGCCACATAATAATGTACCACCATGATTTCTAGCAACTTGCATGCCCACACAAGTTATAATTCCCCTCTCCCCCT
>Ga0137397_10000311_pt1 | contig 33090 bp, 27 predicted proteins | sample czorhiz116metaG_FD_106658 | JGI IMG/M metagenome (GOLD analysis project Ga0137397, IMG submission 106658) | Vadose zone soil microbial communities from Angelo Coast Range Reserve, California, USA - czorhiz1.16 metaG | ecosystem: Environmental > Terrestrial > Soil > Vadose zone | place: USA... | reverse complement strand
TCGCGCGTGTAATCCAGTTGGAGAAGCGTGGCATGGTGATGGGCGACCGCTCCTCAGGGCAAGTGATGGAGGGGATGATGTATCCTCACTATTTGGGGATCGGGATTGAAATTTTCTATGCGTTCGAGGTAACAATCGGCGATCTAGTCATGGCAGACGGGAAGAGCCTGGAGCATAATGGCGTGGTGCCGGACATGGGCATACTTCCGTCGGCTAAAGATCTAGCCGCTGGCCTGGACCCTGCAATGGCTATTGCTATCGCCCAAGTTGGCGGAACCATTACCGCAGATGCGGCAGGAAAGCTCTTTCCGCCGCTTCGACTCAAGTATGAATGGTAATTCGAAAAGTTCCTGAGTGGACCTTTCGGCGCGGGTTGGATAGCTGCGGCGACTCTTGAGTGGATTTTTGAAAGATCAGTCCTCGGCATCACCGGTTCGAGACGCAGAAGCTGGGTAATCCGAGCGGCAGAAAAAGCCACAGGTGTATCGCTCGCGCCAACGGTGCATTCCTAGGGTTTATTCCGGGATGTGGGAACGATTCGAAAGCCTGTAAGAGCAGCTGGAGAATGTTAATTATATAGTTATATTAATATATTGGTAACGAAGGACGATCATCCGTTGCCGACGGCGCGAATGGGAATCGTCACTGTTGAAGCTGTTTCCGAAGAGCCCAGCATGTGGCAGCGGCCATCGAAGATTCCGCCCGGATCGATGACCATGCACGGGGAGTGAACTTCACCGGTCACGACGCCCTTGGCTTCAATTTCCACGCGGCCCTTCGCGAAAATCACGCCATCGAAGCGGCCGGAGATCACTACGCGGTTGCCTTCGATCTGTCCTTCCACCTTTGCGCCTTCGCCGAGGATGATGGTCTGGTCCGAGATGATGTTGCCTTTGACGTTGCCGTCAACGCGGAACGTTCCTGTAACCGTCAGCGTGCCCTCGAGAGTTACGCCCTGGTCAATGAATCCTGTCCATTCTTCGCTTGCGCCATTCTTTGCGGCGCTCGGCCACTTCCATGCCATGACAAAACCCCCATCAAGAGACTGCTCTACTTTAGCTGCGCACCCAGATAAGTCAACGCAACTGAGCAAGCGTGTTGTCGAATGAGCGACTGAACGAACGGGCAGTTTCTTCTACCGCGCCCGAAAGATTATTTCATCAATCGATCGTAGAGGCCCATCAGCTGATCGTCATCATAAAACTCAAGCACAAGTTGCCCCGGGCGCATTTTCGTTTTCTGGTGGAGAAGCACTTTGGTGCCGAGGTGCCGCTGAAGCTCATCCAGCGCTGAACGGATGTTAGCGTCCAAGTGAAGTTCTGCTGGCGGATGGGCGCCTTTCGACCGCCGCGAGGCCAGTTTCTCGATTTGGCGGACAGTTAATCCGCCACGCGCGGCGCGTTGCGCGTAGCGCATCCGCAACTGCGAATCCGGCACTGCTAGCAAGGCGCGGCCGTGCCCCGCCGTCAGCTTCCCTTCTTCAATCCAATCTTGAATCTTCGGCTCCAGCTTTAAGAGCCGGACCGAATTTGCCACAGTAGCGCGATCCTTTCCGGTCCGCTCCGCAACCGCTTCCTGAGTCAATTGCGCTTCGTCCATCAGACGTTCAAACGCGCGCGCAGCTTCAATCGCGTTAAGATCCTCGCGCTGGATGTTTTCAACCAGCGTCATCTCGAGAGCCAACTCGTCAGACACCTGGCGGACGATGACCGGGACTTTCGTCAGACTAGCGCGTTGAGCAGCGCGCCATCGGCGTTCGCCGGCAATCAGCTGAAACCGCGAGCCGATCGGCCGGACAACCAAAGGCTGGATGATTCCGCTGGCTTGTATGGAACGCGCCAGTTCGTCGAGAGCTTCCTCACGAAAGCGTGTCCGGGGCTGATAAGGACTCGGCTCGATCAAGTCGATATCGATTTGCTGCGGGCCAGGATGAGCGGCTTCGCGAGCAGGTGCGCTAGCGGCACCACTCGCAGTGGTTGCATGAGGCTGGACCGGTGCGGGCTCTGGCGATGCCTTGGGCTCAAGCTCCCGAATGAGCGCTCCGAGCCCCCGTCCCAGCGCGTTTCTCGGCATTGGCAATGACCTCCTGGGCGAGCTGCGTGTAGCCTTCTGCGCCCTTGCTATGAATATCGTAGAGAATGATCGGTTTCCCAAAACTCGGCGCTTCTGCCAAGCGCACATTGCGCGGAATCACGCTCTTGAAGATTTGCGTTCCGAAGAATGTGCGCAAATCCGTGGCGACCTGCCGCGAAAGCGTAGTTCGCTCGTCGTACATTGTCAGCAGGATTCCCTCAACCTCCAGGCTCGGATTCAGGGTGCGACGGATGCGCATCAGGGTATCCAGTAGCTCGGAAACGCCCTCGAGCGCCAGGTATTCACACTGAATCGGAACCAGCACGGCATCGGCCGCCACGAGCGCGTTCAATGTAAGGAGATCCAAGGCTGGCGGGCAGTCCAGGATGATATAGCGATACTTTTCGTGCAGGACCTTCAAGGCGCCTTGAAGCTTATATTCGCGGCTCTCTGCACTGACGAGTTCAACGGCTGCTCCCGCGAGGTTTTTATCGGCCGGGATGACATCTAGGGCATCCACTTGCGATTTCTGAATGATCCTGTCGAAGGGTTCGCTGAGGATCAGGGAGTGATAGAGGGTTCTCCGGGACGGATCTTTCGCGAGTCCAATAGCTGCGGTCGCATTGGCCTGGGAATCGCAATCCACAAGAAGAGTCGGCTGTTCGGCCATGGCGAGACAGGCAGCTAGATTCACCGCAGTGGTTGTTTTGCCTACTCCGCCCTTTTGATTTGCAACTGCGATGATTCGAGCCAAATAATCCCTCGCCAGCGAAAATCTAGCAAAGACGATTCCAGGATGCAAGATGTTTCACGTGGAACACGGATGGACGCTGCAAAGTGGGATGGTAGGAAGAATGTTCCATGTGGAACATTTGCCGCTGTTCATGGAAAGGCTTGGGGTGAGTTTGTTCCACGTGGAACATCGCCTTTCTGAAGCGTCCCTATTCAGTGCGAACAGCCAAGTCCTATCCAGGAGCAGAAGCACCGACGGTCTCGGATTTCTTGGTCCCCACCAAAAGGAGGCGCCGCAAGGAATGAGGCACCGCAATCGGCTCGCGCCAATCCCAAGTGGCGATCTTCTGGATTTCGGGCAGGTCGCGAGCGCCGGTCCAAAGAATAACTTGTTTTGCTGCTATCTGTTGCGACCCCGCCCATTCGAGGAAGGCGGGGAATTCGCCGAGCGCGCGCGAGCACACATAGTCAAGGGGGGCGACCTCCTCCCCAAGCTCTTCGTAGCGCCGCGCCAGCACTTGTGTGTCCTTAAGTCCCAATTCTCGAATGACTTCCGCGAGAAATGTGACTTTCTTGATGCTGGATTCAACCAGAAAAACCTGCAAATTTGGCCGGATAATCTTCATGGGGAGCCCTGGAAAGCCGCCTCCAGACCCTACGTCGGCGAGCCGACCGTTTTCCACAGGTACGGCCACAGACGCATACATACTCTCGCAAAAATGACGATAAAGAATCTCCAAGGGGTCACGAATCGCGGTCAAATTGACCTTTTCGTTCCAAGCCAACAGAATCTCTATATATCGTTGAATTTGCAGCACTTGGTCGTCATACGCGGGCAGATTGAATTCTGCTAGAGCGCGCCGGATTACGACCGTTGAGGGGGCTGGGCTTGTTGTTGTCATAATAGTTACTAGTTATATCTGATGTATCGGCGTGGCCCTTTCCTGTGTAACATTTGCCTTTGCAGTCAGATATCGCGGACCGACCGCTCCGGCGACCACATCCACGGCGCTGTGCCAGAAAATTACGGGTACTAGGCTCTCGAAGGCGATTCGCCCCAGGCCCAGAATAACTCCGATCAACATCGTCATCACAATTCCGCCGCGCCCCTGGTAGCTATGCGCGAGCCCGAATAGGGCAGAAGAAAGCAGCACCACGGTCCAAGTCTGCAATCCTACATGGATGAGGACGGCCATGACGAATCCGCGATAGAGAAACTCCTCGCAGAGGCCTGCGGTAATCGCGAGGGCGAGATAGGGAAGCAATTCCACAGCGGACTGCGGCAGGATTCGTTCCGCGATGGCCAGAAGAGAGCCCCGCGCTTCGACGGGAATTCTCCCAACGCGCCGCAGGTTCAGCCACTGGAGAGCCGCAATCGTCGCGGCGCCAGCAACCGCTGCGATAAGAATCCTGCTTTTATCATGGACCGTCAGACCAAGCTGGGAAGCGCTGAATCCGTGCGCCCATGCACGCCAGGCCACAACCGCGACGGCAAACCATTGAAAGCCGATCGTCGAGGCGTAAAGGATGAGGCGTTCCATCGTGGTGACCTGCGGTAGCGCAAGCAGTTTCTTCATACGCGCCCGCCCCCGCCACGGCAGAATTACGCCGAGCACGAAAAAGATGAGCCAGATGTCCCACGGCATCCGCCGATGAGAACACTTTCCGCATCCGTTGCGCAAGTGACCAAGGTACGTGAGCTCACCCAGTTTCCGATTGCGCCAGCACGCCACCGACCCTTGAAAGTGGCGATCAATCCTGCAGAAATCAAGACGAATATTCGCTGGCAATCTGAAACCCGTCTGTCCTACACTCCTTGCAATTCCCACAGCTCCAATCGATCCAGGCTAGAAAGACACGATGGCTACAACAGTTGCTAGTGCAAGCAATACCGCTAAATCCTCGATGGCATTGCCAGGCCGCCGCTACGACCATCTTTTCTTCTCGGTCATGGCCTGGCTCATGCTCGCAACCGTTTTCATTGGATTCGCGCGCACGTATTATCTGGCGGGAGTGTTCGGCGCGCCGCTGCCCAGTCTAATCATTCATTTGCACGGCGCGGCATTTTCCTGTTGGATTCTTTTGCTCGTCACTCAGGCCTCGCTGGTCTCCGCCGGCCGCGTGGACATCCATCGCCGGTTGGGTATCGTGGGCTTCCTTTTGGGCTGCCTGATGATCATCCTTGGTTCCTTGGCGGCGACGGACTCCCTGATTCGCAGGGCGGGGCCCGCAGGCCGCGATGCGCAATTTTTCTACATCATTCCGCTTACGGATATGTTGATTTTTGCGACGCTGATTTTCTTTGCATTTCGCGCCCGCTTCAATCCCCCAACACATAAACGCCTCATCATCGTGGCAACGACGGCGCTGTTGATCGCCGCGGTTGCCCGCTGGCCAATCGACTTCGTTTACAGAAGAGCGCCAGTGGCGGCGTTGCTCACGTATTTCTTTCTGCTCGCCTTGGCGGCCTACGACTTCTGGTCCACGCGAAAGATTCATCGCGCTACGCTCTGGGCAAGCGCTTACCTCATCTTCGTCCAACAAATACGAATACCCATCGGCAAGACAGCGGCGTGGCACGCTTTCGCCGCTTGGGTTCAGTCCCACGGCCGCTAGCGCGAGCACGAAGCGCCGTACATCGTTATAATCAAAAGGCTTTACAGTGAGGTGCGGCTTGACCCCATCCGTGAAACTGACGGCCATGGTCAAGGCAGCGGGTTGAGCGGCGAAGCTGAGTCCAGGGTTGCTGGATTCCGTTTTGCGCCGTTTGCCGCGGCCAACTGATCCGAACGTGCTCGTTGGTTTTGATACCAACGACGACGCCGGGGTGTATCTGTTGAGCCCTGAGATGGCGATGGTTCAGACTGTCGATTTTTTCACGCCGATTGTGGATGACCCGCACACTTTTGGACAAATCGCGGCAGCGAATGCGCTGAGCGATGTTTACGCCATGGGCGGCAAGCCGGTTTCCGCGCTTTCCATTGTGGGATTTCCTGACAAGGGCGATCCTGAAATCCTGGAGCAGATTATTCGCGGCGGTCTTTCGAAAATGACGGAAGCGAAATGCAGCGTAATCGGCGGCCACTCGATTCGCAATGACGATATTCAGTTTGGTTACGCGGTTACGGGCGTGATCCATCCGCAGCGCGTTTGGCGAAATGTCGGCGCGCGCGTGGGCGACGATCTACTCCTGACGAAAAGCATCGGGACGGGCGTGCTCTCGACCGCGTTGAAAAAAGATCGCGTGGCAGCGGAAGATTTAGACGCGGCAATTGCTTCCATGAAAGAGCTGAATCGGGCGGCCTCCGAGGCTTTGCAGGAAGTACAAGAAAAGGCCGGTTCGACGCAACCGATTCATGCGGTCACGGACATTACAGGATTCGGATTGCTCGGCCACGCGCGCGAGATGGCGCTCGGAAATTCCGAGCGAGGAATGGAAGGCGTGTCACTGGAGATCGAACATGCCGCAGTCCAGTATCTTCCTGGTGCCGTCGAAGCCGCACGCGGAGGATTTCTTCCCGGCGGTTTGAAAAATAACCGCGATTTCATTGGCGATTGCGTGCGTTTTGCGGAGAGCGTAACGCAGGAACATCGCGACCTGCTCTTCGATCCGCAAACGTCTGGCGGCCTTCTGATCGCCATCTCGCCGGAATCCGCTGACGCGGCCATCTCCGCCCTCGATCGCCACGGCGTCTCCCTGCGCCGCATCGGCAAAGTCATTCCCAAGACAAATCCGCTCCTATCTATCCGCTAGAATGCTGCGTCCGGGCGCATCGGATAAACTCTAACGATGGACACGATCACACACGGGATCGCCGGGGCGCTGATAGGGAAGGCCGTTTTCCGCGGCGAGGATATGTTCGCCTCGCACCCGATGAACCGCGGCCGCATCATCACGTGGTCGCTGATGCTCGGCGCGATCTTTCCGGACTCTGACGTCATCCGCGATATTTTCTCCCATGATACACTCCTGGTGATCACTTGGCACCGCAGCATCACGCATTCGCTGATCTTACTTCCACTTTGGGCCCTGCTTCTCGCCGCCATCACAAGCGTGTTTGCCAAGTGGCGAAAATGGGAGGCGCCCTCCTTCGCAGCGTTGAGCGCGATCTACGCGGTTGGCATTCTGAGCCACATTCTGCTCGATTTGGTAACTTCCTTTGGCACCATGATTTGGTCGCCGCTCGAATGGTCGCGCCCCGCGTGGGACCTCATCTTCATCGTCGACTTCACGCTCACGGCGATTTTCCTGGTGCCGCAGTTGCTCGCGTGGGTGTACGCCCATCCCGAAAGAGTTCGGGGCCGCGCCGTTGGAATGTGGCTGGTGTTCCTGCCAGCGCCGTTTCTCATCGCAAGAATTGGTGAAACTGTCGGCGCACCCATTTCCGGCGGGGTCGTTCTGAGCGCCATGATCATTTTTGCCGCGCTCTTTCTGCTGCCCGCGCTGCTCGGATGGGGCGCGAAGATCCGGCACGATAACTGGAATCGCGCTGGTTTCGCCGCGGCACTGATCTATGTCGGGTGTACCGTCTACGCGCACCACGTTGCGCTCTCGCGCATCCAGAAATTCGCTGAACTGGAGCGCTTGCAGGTTGAATCCATCGGCGCGTTACCGCTTCCGCCATCGCTCTGGCACTGGGACGGCTTGGTTCGAACGGAGCGAGGCGTCTACGAACTGCGCATGGACCTAGCCGACAAGCCGTCAAGCGACGGGCAGTTGCTCGCGCTCGAACACCGCTACTATCCCGACGCGCCACCGAATTCGTATATCGAGGCCGCCAAACGCCTGCCCGAAGTGCAGAAAGTTCTGTGGTTCTCTCGATTTCCCGTGATGCGCTTCCGCAAGGAAGGCGACGTGGCCGTCGTGGAGATTTCTGACATCCGTTTTGCTCCAATGCGCCGTGACCGCCCCGCAGCTTTCACGTATCGTGTGCGGCTCGGCTCTGACGGAAATGTGCTCTCGCAAGGCTGGGTTACGCGGTAGTTCTTCTTTGCCACAAGAAGAATGACAGGCAAGAATGCCTGTCCTACGGGGAAGGTTTGCTGTCCGCGGGATGAATGACGACCTGGCGGTCTTCGCCCACGCCGGAGCTCTCCGTGCGCACTCCGGTCATATCCTTTAATGCTATGTGCACAATGCGGCGCTCGCGCGAAGACATGGGATTCAGACGGAACGGCTGGCGAGAAGTCTGCACGCGCTCCGCGGCAACGCGCGCCGTCATGCGCAATTCCTCAAACCGCAGCGCGCGGTAGCCGCCGCTGTCGATATGAACTTTTTCATGGTAAGCCGGTTCCAGCCGCAGCGCCCGAAAGGCCAGATGTTCGAACGCTTTCAAAACGTCCGCGCCGCGCTCCAGGAGAATTTCCTTATCTTTGCCGTCAAGATCGGCGAGCACTTCCACGCCGCTCACGGAACCTTCGCCTTCCGGCGAAACCGCCCGCACGCTTACTTTCAACTCCAGCCCGGAAACACGCACGATGTTTTCCAGAAACTGGCGCAGAGCATCAGTCGCTGCTTGGCGGTCCAGTTTCCCATCGCGGATGAGTTCTTGAACCATAGGCGTTCGAAAACGCGAACCGCATCTTCCTCTCTGAAGTGTCCTCTTAAGACTTCTTCCCGCGTGCGGGTTTTGCAGGTGCGGGTGCCGGATGCGTCCGGTTTAGGTACCACTGCTGCGCGATACCGACCACGCTGCTGGTGAGAATATACACTGCCAGACCGCTCGAAATCGGCGAAATCATAAAGATTCCCGCCATGGTGATGGGCATGATCTTCATCATGGCTTGCTGCTGCGGGTCTGTGGCGGTCATCGGTGTCATCTTCGAGACGAGATACATGGATAGACCCATCAGCACTGGAAGAATGTAATAAGGGTCTTTTGCCGAAAGGTCCGTTACCCACAACCACGTCGCGTGCCGCATCTCAATAGCGTAGCGGAGCGCTGTGTTTAAGCCGAACCACACCGGCATTTGCAAAAACATTTGGAAGCAGCCGCCCACCGGGTTGATGCCCTCACGGCTGTAGATGGCCATAACTTCCTTGTTCATTTCCGCCTTGCGCGGGTCACGCATCGAGTATTTCTTGTATTTTTCCTGGATGGCTTTGATTTCCGGCGCCACGCGCTGCATTTTCAAGGTTGTCTTGTAGCTCGAAATGCGCAGCGGAAAGAGCAGCATATTAATGACCAGCGTCAGGACCACGATGGCCCATCCCCAATTGGGAATGTAGTTGTGCAGCCACTTCAGCCCATGGAAAAGAGGCTCGGCGATGAATTCCAGCCAGCCGAAGCTGATAAGCCCGTGCAGCGGCGGGTTCATCTTCTTCAAGTCATCGTAATCTTTCGGACCGACATAGACGCGCAGAGCAAGCGGCTGCGTCGGTGCAGCCGCCGCTACTTGCGGCACAGGTTCCAACGCCTCTTGTCCATCGGCTGCCTTGACCGTGTGGAACGCCTTCCAGTAGCGCGTCTCCAGAGTGCCGGGCGCGGCGCCATTCGGAGGGAGAAACGCTGCCGTAAAATATCGGTCTTCGATCCCCACGAAATCTTTTCCACCTTGCCAGACACCCGGACCCCACTTGTCCGGACCCTCGAGCTTCTTGTGCGCGAAGTTCGTGATCTTGCCGCCTTCGCTGTAGTAGGTTGTGACCGTTTCCACAGGCGCGGGATTCGTCACCGTCAAATCGCCGAAGCCGCCAAGCCAGCCAAGCCCTGCTTTAATGGGATTGCCGTTGAACTTGACCGAGGTTTCTACGCGGACCACGTAGGTATGGTCAAAGTGGAAATGCTTGGTGACTTCCAGGTGGCCGTCGCTCCACGTGAGGTCAACATCGGTGGGGGCGCGCACGTTGGTCGCGTCTGAGGAAATCTGATAAAGCCCTGCGTTCGCGGCATTTTGCAGCTGTTCATCATCGAGCACCAGGGAAAAGGGCCAGCCGCCGGTCTGCTGCGATGCATCCGGGTGCACGACGTCGAGCACACGCTGCGGCTTCGCATCATCCTTGTAATTCTTGAGCTGCCAACTCTTCACCACCGCGCCGCGGTTCGAAATCTCCACGCGGTACAGACTGTTTTCGACGACGATCGTGCGTTCCTGCGAATCGCTTTTTACCGCGACGTTCACAGGCTTTGCAGGAGCGATGGTTGCCGGTGCCGCGGCGGCCTGTGGAGCGTTCGCCGCCGGTGACGCTACGGGTCCCGGTGTTGCCGGAGCTGTCGCCGCCGGACGGTTGCTCTGCGTTGGCGGGACCTGTGGCTTTGGCCCAAAGAATTTTGCCCAAAGGATAATCACTCCAAAGGAAAGCAAGGAAGCTACGAGAATCCGCAGCTCCGGGGTGAACTTGTCCTTTTGCCCCGGCACGCTCACGAGCGTGCCTCAGTCTTCAAAAGTTTCCCTGCAGCTGAACTCGTTGGCATTTCTTCCCATTTCTCCGGAACCGGGTCGTATCCAAACTTGCGCGACAGCGGTTGGCAGCGTAGCAGCCGCTTCAATCCAAGCCAGACTCCACGCGCCAGGCCAAATCGTTCAATCGCTTCGTAGGCATAGCGCGAACAGGTCGGCTCAAAGCGGCAACTTCCCGCAAACAAAATCGACAAATACGCTTTGTAGAACCGCAGCGCGAACAATGCGCCGCGCACAGGAACGGATCGTTCTTCGTTTCGAATCGCTGCGACCTGAGTAGGGGCGGGGCTTGCCCCGTCCGCTAATGAGACGCCAAGGGACGAATTCGGCGAAGCTACCGGCGTTTCAGCACAGGAATGCATTACACGCTTTTCAGCAGCCGCAGCAAATCCGCCGTCAGCGCCGTAAACTCCGCGCGCGCCACCGAACTCTTCGGGTGTATGACGATGTCCCATCCTGCGGGTATCTCCAGCCGGTGGCAGCGCACGACCTCGCGCAGGCGCCGCCGAATACGATTGCGCACGACCGCGCCGCCCAGGGCCTTCTTGATGCTGAATCCGAAACGGCTCTGCGGCAGTTCGTTGGCGCGAAAAAAGACTGTGAAGTGGGAACTTGAACGGCGTTTTCCGGCGCGGTAGACAGCATCAAATTCTCCGCGCCGCACCAGCCGCGCCTCGCGCGGAAACCGATTCCCTTGCCCACTAAAACGGGCTGTGGGCAACGGGTTCCCGGAATTATTCGGGGGTGAGCCGATGACGTCCCTTCTTACGGCGCGCCGCCAGCACTTTGCGGCCGCCCTTCGTCTTCATGCGAACGCGGAAGCCGTGCGTCTTGGCGCGCCGGCGTCGTCGCGGTTGAAATGTGCGCTTTGGCAAAACAATCCCCCTTGTCACTTGCGATAGGTAGTACGCAATCGCGGGGCAGCCTCTTTCACCCGCAACGGCAGAACAGCCCACTGGCTTCTTCACCGGCTGCTTCCGAATTTAATAGTGTATTCGACCCTTGCGCGCAGGGTCAAGAAATGCACCAAGCCGTTCGGCTCGACCTGCTGCCGGCTTGGCGGTACGGTTCGTTATGCCAGGTTCAATCCGTCCGCGTCCAGAACCTCTCGAATCTTTGTCGCCAGAGTCACCGACGAGAAGGGCTTCTGCAAGAACGCGAAAGGTTCCTCGAAACCGTGACTGTGGGCCAATGCGTCGTCGGTATACCCCGACATGAACAGCACTTTGACGTCCGGCCGCAAGGAACCGACTCGCTTCGCAACCTCACGCCCGCTCATTCCGGGCAGGACCATATCCGTGAGCAGGAGATGAATGCGTCCCGCATGCCGTTCGCAGATTGTCTCCACGTCTTGTGGATCCCGGGAAACCAACACGTTGTACCCTTGCGCGCTCAGCATTGAATCGACAAGCTCTCGCACCGCTGCATCGTCCTCGACCAGCAGAACTGTCTCGGAACCTTGCTTCCGATCTCTTTGCGGTTTTCTCGATTCCGAAGTCTCTGCCCTCTCTTCCACCTGGGGCAGGTAAATTTGAAAGATCGTGCCTTTGCCCACTTGGCTGTGCACCGAGATGTACCCGCCGCTCTGTTTCACCACGCCGTAGACCATCGCCAAACCCAAGCCGGTTCCGTGCCCAGGCCCCTTCGTGGTGAAAAACGGCTCAAAGATGCGTGCCTGGGTCTCCGTGTTCATGCCCATCCCGGTATCGGAGACCACAAGCAAAGTGTGCGGCCCGGCAGTCGAGCCAATATGGGCCCTCACAAAATCGTCGTCCAGCTCGACGTTCCGCGTCTCAAGTGTCAGTCTTCCGCCCTGGGGCATCGCATCGCGCGCGTTAACGCTGAGATTCATCAGCACCTGTTCGAGCTGCCCGGCATCTGCTCTTACCCGTACCAAATCCTCCGCGAGCATCATCTTGATCTCGATGTGTTCTCCGATGATCCTCTGCAGCATCTTCAGCAGGTTCCGGACGATGTCGTTGAGATTCACGACGCGCAATTGAAACACCTGTTTTCTGCTGAAAGCCAGCATCTGGCTGGTCAGTGCCGCCCCGCGTTCCGCTGCTGAGTAGATCTGCTCGGCCGCGCGCCGATGTTTCGAATTCTTCGGAAGCTCGTCGGTCAGAGAACTGCCGTAGCTCAGGATTACCGTCAGCAGGTTGTTGAAATCGTGCGCGATTCCGCCCGCCAGCGTCCCGATAGACTCCATCTTTTGCGCTTGCCGGAACTGTTGCTCCAGTTTCCGCCGCTCTGTCAGATCCCGGATCGCTGCACACCCCCACAGGCCCTCTTCCGTTTCCAGCAAGCTCAACTTGATCTCCACAGGGAACTCGTTGCCATCCCTGCGCAATCCATGGATCTCCAAGGTCGCTCCCATGGAAGAGCCTCGTGGCGCTCTCAGAAACCCGGTTCGATATTCCAAACATTCTCCCTGAAGCCTCTTGGGGACCAAGATGTCCATCGGTTGCCCCAACAAATCTTCTCGCCGATATCCAAACGTCTCTTCTGCTTGCGCGTTCACCAGCACGATTCGCCCTTCTCGATTGACCACTACCATCGGGTCGGGAGCGGATTCCAGCAGTCCCCGGAACTTTGCCTCCGCCGCCCGCAAGGATTCCGCCGAGTGTTTCTGCTGCGCCAACAATTCACTCTGCGCTCGTTGGCTCAGCAGCAGGCGGAGGCTGGAGCACCCGAACGATGCCAGAACCGCCACCACCGCGAGCTTCAACTGTTGACCGACCGCCGACGTGGCCATGGCCAATACCAGGAGCGGGAAGGCGATATGAGCGAATTGTGCCAGTAGCAAAGACTCCGATGCGCCTTCTTTGAGCGCCGGCTCCGGTTCTTTCGGAGCTACCCAGGTCGTCGCCAGCCACACCATAAGCGTTCTTGGAATAGTCCATAGCAACTCGTACCAGGTGCCAAACTGCAGACCGTGCCACGTCTGAAGATACACGAAGACGGAATCACCGATCCCGAAAAGCACAAGAAAAATGGCCATTCGTCCGAACAGCGACTTCACCAGCCGGGACTTTGTCAGCAGCGCCCTCAATACAAACGTGAAGGCCAGGATGAAGTTGCGCCATGTGAAAACCCACCAGTACAGGGCGTTAATGGTTTCCGGCTGTTGCGTCGTCCCCAATGGAACGTAGAGGAAAAAGAAGTATGCTGAGAGGGAGACGATTCCGATTTGTAGAAAATCAAGCCAGCGCTGCCATCGGTAGACGCGCGACTCCGCGCTATCGTCGGCAAGAAACAGCGCCATGGCCATCGGCGCTACGTGATACAGAAAAAGAACGTCGCTTGGCCACCACTCCAGCAGCGATGCATGGAGAACGCTGTCGTAATAGGTGGCTATGACCTGGCCTGCGGAATACAGGGCAAACGCGATGCCCATGAGCCGCCAGAACCGCCGCGCGAAACCAGAAGCGCGGCCCGCCGCCTGGAAACAGGCCGCCGCTGACAAAACGATCAGTATGAATTCAATGACGCCGCTGGCCAGCGCGGAATGGAAGGCTAGAGCGACAAAGTGGCACCCCAATGCCACTGTTGCGAGGACAAAAATCTTGCGAGAGGTCGGCATTCTTTCCCCTGACCCCGGTCAGAAAGTGATGCTCGGGCTTCAACAATGAATCTAGGCAGATGCGCTTCCCTTCATCTTATCGGAGAAGCTTTGTCCTTGAAGGATTTTCATGCGGCGCTTTTCCCTTTCTTATACTCATCGAACGCCGCTAAGTAGCGGTCCACGTCTTTTCGCAGTAAATAATACGGCGTTGACAGCCGGATCTTGGATGGAGCGCCGCCTCTGATCCGAATCTTCTTTGTCTTCCACATCCAGTTTTCGATTTCCGCGATCTGTATCGGCGCGACGTTCACCGACGCGATCGCGCAGCGTAGCCCCGCATCGGGCGACGTCCAGGATTCCGCGCCACGCTGCACCATCTCTTTCAGAATATAGTCTGCCATTTGCCGGTGCCGCCGTTCAATCCTCTCCATCCCGATCTGATTCGCCAGTTGCACCGACGCGCGCATACCCCAGAGCGCCGGCACGTTCGAGCTTCCGATCCGCTGGAAGCGTTCCGCGCGCAGCTTCGGCTCGTCCCATCCCGCCGTGACGATAGTGTTCCACAGCCGGTCGATCACCTCGTCCCGCACATAAAGAAACCCGGTGCCCTTTGGCGCTTGCAGCCATTTGTGTGGGCTCGATGTGTACATGTCGCAGCCCAGCTCGTGCACGTTCAGCCGCATCATTCCAACGACATGGGCGCCATCCACCGCGGACAGAATCCCCTTCGACCGGGCCAGAGCGCAGAGTTCCTTCGCCGGCAGCACTACGCCCGTCACCGTCGTGATATGGCTGAAGAACAGCACGCGCGTCCGTGGAGTAATCGCTTCATTGACGAGATTCAACACGGCCGCCGCATTCGGCACCGGCTTCGGCAGAGTGATTTTCTTCACCACAATCCCGTATCGCTTTGCGCGCAGGTTCCAGGGATGCTCGCCTCCGGGATGCTCCTGGTCGGTCATCAACACTTCGTCGCCGGGCTTCATGTCCAGCCCGTTCGCGATGTAACTGTTGGCCTCCGTCGCGTTGCGCACCAGCGCCAGCTCATCGCGCGTGCACCCCACGAACTCCGCCAGCGGGTCGCGGAATTCATTCCACGCCGCGTAGCCCCAGATCGGATAATCCTCCGGATCGCTCTGGGCCATTTTTTCCGTATCGTTATAGCCGTCGAAAACCGCACGCAGCACCGGCATGGGCGACGATCCCACCGTCCCGTTGTTCAGGTAAACCTCGTCGCTGGGAATCAAGAATTGCTTGCGCCACTCAGCCCAATATGCCTCTTCATTCGAACCGTAGAGCGCGCTGTCCGGCACCTTCGGCGCTTCTTGCTCGAGGAGCGCGTTCCATTTTGCCGGCAAGCCGAGCGCACTGGCCGCCCCGCCAACGCCTGCGAACGAAGACAAAAATCCACGCCGATCCATCATGAATGCCTCCACAAAGCGAGTTGCGCGGATTCTACGCTCGCGACCCGTCCATCACAATGCCCGCGATCCGAAAACTTTCCACGCTATTTCAGCTGCGAATTGGGGGATTCACCTGAAAAGGCGCTAGGGTCAATACCCGCTTATCTATATTTTCCTCCATCTGCACTCTCCTTCCTCTATGAGTACTGTTGCATTGACGCGTACGTCAGGGCCCGTACGCTGGAAAACGGTCCGCACGTTAGGAAACGGCCAGTATCTTAGGAAACAAAGACCGGCAGAGAGAAATGGGGGAACCAGGATGAAGCACTTTAAAGTTGTGGAATGGAATTATCTTTTGAACCACGCGGCATCTGACCATCGTCGAAAGGTCATCCAGAATCACCGAGGAACGCGCCGCGATCCGCGCAATCATTACGTGAAGACAGAGGCGCTTTGGCAGAAAGTAGCCCATGCCACCGCGCTTGAGGCCGCTTACCAGCCTGCCGCGGAAAGTGTTCGCGTGGCCAAGGCCGCATTCGCCATCGCCGGCTTGACCGCCAGGCGCCGCGAAGCAGGCCGCCTCATCCATCTGTTATTCGACAGCTTTTCGCATCCGGCCCCTGCCGGAATACGTTCGGCTCCCACGCGCATCCGGCAGTTGCTTTATCGCGCTCAGCCTTATCAGATCGATCTCCAGATCGAATTACGCCAGGAGACCAATCGCCTCGTCGTCACCGGGCAGTTGCTCGACGTCAGCCATCCGGAGATGATTGGCCGCGACGTGCACGTCACGCTCTCGAATCGCCGCGGTAGTGTTGTCAAGACCACGACCAATCAATTTGGCGAATTTCGCGGTGAGGTCGAAAATTCCGGTGATTTGGAGGTTTCCTTCGCCGGTATCGGTGGAAAACCCGTCGTCATCCTGCTCCCCAAGGCGCTGGAACCATAGTTCGGTGTCGCCTTCCGTTCCTCTCGTAGTGGCGGCGACCAGCCCTGGTTCATCTTTCGCATAGAAGGAAAAACTGCTCCACGGCCAATCCCTCGGATGCCTCACGAGTCCCCGCACCACTGGATTCACGTGCATGTAGTCCAATTTCTCCTTTTTCTTCTTATGACTGTACACATTGAAATCGTAGAACCTCGGCTGCCAGAACTGCGGCATCTCCGCGGCAAACTTCGGGAACCGCGGGGGAAGCTGTCCCTTTGGGATCGCACGCCCCTTCCTCCTCATCTTTCGCGAAACCCGTTGCTTGAGCATCTGCATCACTGTTGATGGCGTCCGCTTTTTGGGTTCGCTCATCAATAGATGCACATGGTTGGGCATGACCACATGTTTGTTTATTTCCTCTTGCTGTCGGTTTTCATGTCCGCGGTGGGAGGCATCTTCAACGCCGCCCTTTACCGTTACGCCTGCTTCAAGCAGGTGCCCCCGGGCCTTCTCCCAGGAACTGATCGCTTCAGCCTGGGCGCCCAAGGCTTGGCGCAGAGGGCCTAACGCGCGAGGCCTAACATTAACCTGGAGGGCGCTCCGATTCGTCGCAGCGCCCCCCGTTTTGGCAATCGTTGCCGGGCGCGTCTGCAACGAATTTTGACTAAGTCCGCTGTAACTCCGGCCACCTGCCGCACGTCTCAGGAATTAAGCGGGTGTTGGCCTTCCTTTTTGTAGCAATTGTTGTTGCGGGCTTACAGCAAACAGGGCCGCCCCACAGGGTGGCCCTGTTCGTCTTTTCTGCGCGAAGATTAAAATCTCAACCTCGCGCGAGAAAAGCGTAGAATGCCTTTTGCCGTTTGAAGCAACTGCCAATCTGCGTCGTCGCGCAGAGAGTGGTTTTGGAAAGATGATCCGTTTTCTCAAAAACCGCACAGCGCCTCCCAGCCGAGACGCCCAGCAACTGTCGCTCGGCCGCCTCGAGTTTGACCTGATGCAGATTCTCTGGGCGCGCGGCGAGAGCAACGTGCGCGACGTAGTTCAGCAGTTGGAGCGTCCGCTGGCGTACACCACGGTCATGACTACACTGGACCGGCTTTACAAAAAAGGTTTGCTGGACCGGCGGATGCCGGATCGGGCATTCCTTTATTCCGCGCGATTTTCCCAGCAGGAATGGGAGCGCACGCGGGCGGAAAATGTTCTCACTAATTTTTTGACCGGGCCCCAGGCGTCGCGCGAACTGCTGCTTTCTTCTTTCCTCGATGCGGTAGGCGAGCACGACACTGCGCTTCTCGACGAACTGGAAAAGAAGATTCGCAGAAAGCGCCGTGAGCTTTTCCGGCGAGGCCAGCCATGATCGTTCCTTATGCGCTGCGACTGCTGTGTCTTTGCCTCGCTTCCTTTTTCGTGGTGAATGCAGCCGCAGGCCTTGCGGCGGGTTTGGCGTCGCGCGCGATCATTCGAATGGCGAAAACGATGCGCCCGCGCTCCGCGGTTCATTTTCTGTTCGGCATACGCGTGCTCCCTTGCGTGCTGGGAGCCGGAGCAGTGCTGTTCTTCTGCATCCCCAGCTATCTCTGGTTCGAACCGCAAGCTTCTTCCGAGCGCATCGGATGGACTTGCCTCACGCTTGCGTTCCTGGGAGCAGCAGGCTGGCTTGGCTCCCTCGCGAGAGTCGGGCGCGCCCTCGCCGCTTCCGTTCGCTTCCGCCGCGCGTGGCAAGATGCAGGCAGCGCGATTCTGCTCGAGGAATCCTCGACGGTTGTAATCGTCAACAAAGACGCACCGCTCCTTGCGCTGGTCGGCCTTTTTCGTCCACGCCTGATCATTTCCGATGCCTTGCTCCGCTCCCTTTCCCTGGAGGAGCTGCAAGTGGCATTGCTGCACGAAAATGCTCATCGCGACTCGCGCGACAATCTCAAGCGCCTTGTGCTCCTCCTGGCGCCGGCTCCCATTCCCATTTTCCGCGTTTTTTCCGCACTCGAGCAGAGCTGGGCAAAACTCTCGGAATGGGCGGCGGACGATGAAGCCGTGCGCGGCGATTCCCAGCGAGCTCTATCGCTTGCTACGGCGCTCCTGCGAGTGGCGCGAATGATGGGCACGGCTCCGTGCCTGTCGTTTCTCCATACTTCTCTGTGCGCCGGTGATCACGATCTTTCCGCGCGCGTTGATCGCTTGCTCGCTCTTCAGTCGCCTCCTGCAAAAACGCTCTCACGGACGCGCACCGTCGCCATCGGCTCGACCCTCGGGACCGCTGCTTGCATCGTCCTCTTCCTGACGTGGCCCGCGACTCTCTCTTCCGTGCACCGGCTCCTGGAACTCTTCCTCCGCTAACGGCAAGCGCATTTTCAGTGGATTGCAGCGCCTCTTGGGCTGCTTCGACGAAATACCTACGACCTGTGGTAGTAGACCGCTGCATTTCGTAGCCTAGCTGCCACGATGAGCATCCGTTCCATTCGGAAGCGTCCCAGAGCCTTTAGAACCGCTATTGTCTTATCACTCTTTCTGGCTCTGCTGCCGTGCGAGCTGCTGGCGCAAAATCCGCGGGGCGCTCTCCGCGGCGTCATTCAGGACGCCACCGGTGGCCGCGTTCCTTCGGCGAAGATTTCTGTCCGTGCAGCGGAATTCTCATTCCAGCGTGAAATCACCAGCGACTCGCGCGGCGAGTTCCGGATCGACGATTTGGCGCCGGGAACTTACCAGGTAAAAGTACAGGCCAACGGATTCGCGCAAGCCAATTCGAACGTGAGAGTCACTGTCAGTTCGGTGCAGGAAATTACGGTCACTTTGAAGCCGCAGCCGGTGCAGCAGAGCATCACGCTGGACCTGGAAGGGCCGTGGTCCATCACCACGCAACCCATCGATACCTCCAGCGCCGTGCATCAGACCATCATCACATCACACGACCTCGACAGCATTCCACTGGCGGCCCGCAGCTTCGCCAATATCGCTTATCTCGCTCCGGGAACGGAGCCACTCGAGCCATCCGATCCCACGAAAGCGCGAATCACCGCGGTGTCCACGGGCGGAAGCTCGGGCTTGAACAATGATTTGACTGTGGACGGCGCCGACAATACGGATGACTGGATCGGTGGATTTCTGCAGAATTTCTCACCGGAGGCTATCGAGGAATTTGCAATACGCACGGCGCAGGAAGACGCAGACACCGGACGCACTACGGCCGCCTCCGTAGTGATCACCACCAAGGCCGGCACGAACTTCTGGCATGGTTCCGGCTCCTTCTACGGCCGGGCTTCGGGGCTCAATGCACGCTTCCCGATTGACAATCCAGCGCCCGATCCCAAGCAGCCTTTCTCCCGGCAAAATTATGTAGGAACTGTTGGCGGCCCCGTAGTGAAGGACAAGCTATGGTTTTTTTCCTCCTTCGAATTCGTCCACGAGGACGCGAGCATCGCGTATAGCCCGGCGAGCCAGGCTGAATTCAATGCGCTCGCGCAACTCGCCGCGGCGGGGGCCATTAACGATGGGATTCGGGGTGTTAATTCGATTGCTGTTCCTTCGAGTGTCCCGGTCCCGTTTCGCGACTACCTCGCGAACGCGCGGTTGGACTGGGCGCAGTCGGATAAATCCCGCTGGTTTCTCCGGGCTTCGGCGGACAGTTACGTCACGCACAACGCCATGGTGCAGCAGGCCGCGCTCCCTTCCACGGGCGCGACTTCGCACAACAATTATTTGAACCTGGTTGTCGGCGAGCAGTACACTTTCAATCCGTACTGGGTCAGCTCGTTCGTATTCAACGCCAGCGGGCTGCATCTGACCGCCGTGCGCAACTCGAATCTCGGTTTCGCCCTTGATTTTCCGTTCACTTCTACGCGCAGCACCATCTCTGGCCTTGAAACCTTCGGCGACAATCAATTTGTCACTCCCATCACGGCGTTTCCGGTCCTGCGCAATCAGGAAAAGTATCAATTCCGCTACGACGTGAATCATGCCGCCGGTCCTCACGCTTTGCGCTTTGGCATCAATTTTATTCACGAGCCGGTTCTCAGCGGCGCGCTGGCCGCCACTGCCGAGACTGTTCTAAAGTATTCGAACGATCCCAGCTTTTATGCTGCTAATCCTTCGCAATTTTATTTCAGCTCCACGTGCGCTCCCTCCGTCCCTGCCGACGTCGCTTGCGAAGCTATTCCGGCGGGTGATGGCAGCTTCTCGCAGAACGTGCAGCGCCTGGGAATTTACGCGCAGGATTCCTGGCGCGTTATGCCGCGGCTCACAATCAACTATGGATTGCGCTACGACACGACGTTCGGGCTGTTCATGGCTTCCGGCCACGACCAGCGTCGTAATCCCGCGCTGGCCGGCAACGGCATTATTTCCGGCATTCCTCACGACTATCGAAAGGCTTTCGCGCCGCGGCTTGGCGTGGCCTACAGCCTTGACGATTCCGGAAAGACCGTGCTGCGCGGCGGCGTGGGACTTTATTTCAACGACCTTGCGCAGAACGGCTGGGCCGAAGCGTTTATCGCAGTGAACAATTCCAATCTGCAGAATGCATCGGGCCCGCCATCCCTGATTGATTCGAATTACCACACGCCGTATGCGCTGCATGCGACTGCAGGGATTGAACATGCCTTCAACACAAATTGGGTCTTGAGCGCGGATTGGACGCTCGAGACGGGCATGCACGGCTATCGCCGGTACGATTATCCGAGTGGTATTTCCGTATTCCGTACGGACAATCGTTCAAGCTACAAGGCGCTTGCGGTACATTTGCAAGGGAACGTCTCGCGGCGCCTGAATCTGGTCGCGAACTACACACTTTCCAGCGCAAAAACCTGGGGATGCCTGATCGGCGAGCTGTTCGACTACGTCAATGGCGTTTGCGATCCCTTTAATGCTTTCGCTCTAGGCGACTATGGGCCTTCCGGAGAAGATGTTCGCCACCGCTTCGTTCTTGCCGGGACTGTTCATGCTCCAGCGGGCTTCGATGTGTCATTTCTATCGCAAGCGGAGACTGCGCGGCCCATTACATTGACCTCGGGCGCCGATCGAGTGGTGATCAATGCCGTGAAATCTTCATTGAGTGAATTTCGTGGCACGCCCTACATTCAGACCGATTTGCGCGTCAGCCGCCCCATCAAGTTTCACGAAAGCTGGTCTTTGACGCCGTTCATCGAGTTTTTCAACTTGTTCAATCGCAACAATCCAGGCAACAACTATGTCGGGGACGTCAACGCACTGCCCGTTCCGGTAAACGATCCTGCGAACGTCACCGCGTTATGTCCTACTCCGGCGTGCTCCGTGCCGGTCACGAGCGGCAAGCAATTGCTTGTGCCCGCCGGCGCGCTTGGCGATTTCTTCGGCCCTGGCACTACCGTCGGCATCCCCTTTGCGGCCCAACTCGGCGTCAAGCTCACGTTTTAACCTGCTTTTTCTCTTCGTGTGCCCTTGTCCGACCGCCACGGAGCGGCAACCTGATATGCTTCATTCCCGCTGTGATGAAGACTCATCGTGATTATGACTGACAACGGCAATCTAGAAGCAGCCTGGACTTATCACGACGCCACCAAACATTCCTACACCAGCATCCGCACTAACCCTCATTTCATGGACTGGTCCAATCAGCCTCTGCCATTCAAGATTTATCCCACGCTGGAGCCCATGCGGTTGCTCGGCGAGCTGCGCCAAACCGGCGTCGCCGCTCTTTCCGCCATCTCGGAAAGCGTCCCTGAGCGGACCAAAGCATCGCCGGACCTGGAGGCGGTGGCCCAATTGCTCTACCTCTCCGCTGGCATCACCCGAAAGAGGAGCTATTCCGGCGGCGAACTCTACTTTCGCGCGGCGGCGTGCACTGGTGCGCTCTACGAAGTCGAGCTCTATCTCGTTTGCAGTGATCTGGCAAACTTACAGGCAGGCGTCTATCATTTCGCCCCCGCCGAGTTCGGCCTGCGCAAGCTGCGCGCGGGAGATTACCGCGGCGTCTTAGTCGAAGCCACCGGCGGCGAACCCACCGTTGCTCACGCGCCGCTCAGCATCATTTGTACCTGCACCTACTGGCGCAACGCCTGGAAGTATCAGGACCGCACCTACCGTCATTTTGGCTGGGACAACGGCACTCTTCTCGCCAATCTGCTCGCTGTCGCCACGGCGTTGGGTCTCCCAGCACAGGTGGTTTGCGGTTTCGTGGACGCAAGCGTCAACCGCCTGCTTGATGTGGATTCCCAGCGTGAGGTGGCTTTCTCCATCGTAGCCCTCGGCCACGTGGCGGCTCTCCCGCCTCCGTCTCCCGAGGAAATTTCACCGCTTGGCCTCGAAACTGTTCCGCTCTCCGAGCGCGAAGTGGATTATCCGCTCATGCGAGAAATGCATTCGGCTTCTTCGCTCGATTCCGCGGGAGAAGTGGAGGCTTGGCGCGGCCACACTCCATTGTCAGAGCTTCCTGCGACCACCGGACAAATCGTTCAACTCGCGTCTCTCTCGGATGCCGAGATGCCGCGTGACCCCATCGAACAGGTCATACAGCGGCGCGGTTCCACGCGAAAATTTGCCCGCAGCTCGATCACGTTGCCACAGCTTTCGACCCTACTGGATCGCGCCACTCGCGGCGTGCCCGCGGATTTCCTCGATCCGCCCGGAGCGCAGCTCAATGACCTCTACCTGATCGTTCACGCCGTCGAAGGACTCCCGCCCGGAGCCTACGTCTTCCATCGCAACCGCCGTTTGCTCGAATGCCTGAAGCAAGGAGACTTTCGCGCCGATGCCGGTTACCTCGGCCTGGAGCAGGAGCTGCCCGCCGACGCCGCGGTAGCCATCTTTTTTCTCGCCGACCTGCGTCTCATTTTGCAGCGCTTCGGCAACCGCGGCTATCGCGCCGTGCAACTGGAAGCCGGCATCCTCGGCGGCAAGCTTTATCTTGCGGCCTACGCCCAGCGGCTCGGCGCCACGGGCCTGACTTTCTTCGATGACGACGTCATCCGCTTCTTCTCTCCCCGCGCCGAAGGCAAAAGCGCCATCTTCCTCGCCGCCGTAGGCCACAGCGCCAAACACAAACCAAGTTGACCGGCCTGTCTTCCTAGCCTCAAGATTCCCGCGACAATTCCAACAGTGGTATAGTCACTTCCCAATGCTTCCATCTTGACTTTCGCGGAGGAGCATCCGTGCTGCGCACCACCCTGATATTGTTTCTTGCACTCTTCGCCTCCCTGACGTTAGTTGCGCAAGAATCCTCCGATCCTGTAGCGCAAGCCCTTTCGCAAGGCGATCTCTACTCTTCAAAGAGAAAATACGAGCTGGCGCTGGACGCCTACCATAAAGCCGACAAGCTTTCGCACCACTCCTCAGCGCCGTGCTATCTGAAGATCGCTTCGGTGGAACGCAAACTCGGTGATTTTTCTTCCGCCCTTGACGATGCGAAGAAGGCCGTGAAGGTGGCCGGTGAAGACAAATCTGTAGCCGTCCGCGCCCATCTTTTGAGGGCCAGCCTACTTTCTCAGATGGCCGGAAAATCCACGGACAAGAAGCTGAAGGAAGCGGAGGACGAAATCCGCCAGGCCCTGGCGCAGGATTCCGCGAACGCCGTGGCTCATTACAACCTGGGTTTCGTGCTGATAAGGCAGGAGCGCGACCCCGAGGGCATCGCCGAGATGAACGCTTTCCTGGCGATGCCCGGCGCGGATTCCGAGACCGTGGCGGAAGCGCGGCGAATTGTAGCCAATCCCCTGCGCGCGCGAGCGCCCTTCGCGCCGGACTTCTCCTTCACCACGCGCCAGAATCAGGATCTTTCGAACGCCGCGCTCCGCGGCAAAGTCGTGCTCATGGATTTTTGGGGCACGTGGTGCCCGCCCTGCCGCGAATCGGTTCCCATCCTACGGAATTTAAATAAGAAATACGCGGGAAAGCCGTTCCAATTGGTCAGCGTGAGTTCCGATGATGATGAAGACGTCTGGAAAACGTATATCCAGGCGGAGCACATGGATTGGCCCCAATATATCGATTTGCCGGGAGACGTTCTCCACTCCTTTAAAGTCGAGTCGTTTCCGACTTTTATTGTGCTGGACAAGGACGGCGTTATACGCCTCCGTCAGTCGGGCGAAGGTCCGACGACCGAGAGCGACCTGGAAGATGCTATCGGCAAGTATCTCAAGCGCGAGTCCGATCCCAAGCTTGCCGCTGCGGCCGCCGCGGAGGCATCACCCACAATGAACTCGGGCGCTCCTACAGCCGCCCCGACTGCTGCGAACGCCTCGGCAGCGACGGCCAAGTCCAAGGAGAACGAAAAGTCGGATGCCGCTTCCGCGACGTCCTCCGGAATTGAGGGTGGCGTCATTTCGGGGAATATTTACAAGAACGCCGCCCTTGGGATGACGTATCAGTTTCCGCAAAACTGGCATGCTACCAATCCCGATTCGCTTCGCAGCCTCAACGGGCGCGCCGAAGCCGCAGCCAAGGCCGCCATCCTCCAGCAGCATCCGGAATTCGCCAACTCCCCGAACTTGGTTATGCCCAAGACAGTTTTCTATGCGTCAAGAAAAGGAGAGTGGGACGGTCAGCACATCAACATACCGTCTCTCCGCATTGGGGCCATCCCTTCACGTTTGGATTCCGTCAATCTGAACACTTTCGAGCAAATGGTCACGAACATGGCCACGGCTTCCGGCATGAAGATCATCGGCGCCGCTTCCGAGTTCCAGGTGAACAAACATTCCTTCGTACGCGCCGATTTCGAGCGCAGCGTCGGCGTTGTGCGCATCTATCAGTCTTTAGTGCAAACGATCGCGGGCGACTACTTGCTCACGATTGAGATTTACGCTTACTCCACCGACGAACTCCAGCAGGCCGCGGCTTCCCTGCAGTACATGGCCATCTCTGACGAGGAGCCTTGATGGCCGTAGGCATCTGTGGAGCTCGTGCGCTTCTACCCATGTATACTCGGTGATTCACCTGAGGAGCGATTTATGAAACGTGTGATTCGCTTGCTGGCGTGCGTGGCCATGTGCGGCCTACTTTTCTTCTGCGCTGCACTTTCGAGAGCCACCAACGCAAGCGCGGCGGAGCAGACTTTCGTCTCACGCACTGCGGAAGTCGACGGAGTAAAGCTGCACTACACCACCGGTGGCCACGGTCCATCGGTCATCTTGCTGCATGGCTACGCGGAGACATCGCGCATGTGGACGCCCATCCTGCCCGTGCTCGGAGAAAAATTTACCGTTATCGCTCCGGATCTGCCGGGCATTGGCGATTCGGAAATTCCCGCGAATGGTTCGGACATGAAGACCGCGGCGATCCGGATTCATGCGCTTGCGCGATCGCTTGGCCTCGAGAAAGCCAGAGTCGTCGGACACGACATCGGCCTGATGGTGGCTTACGCTTACGCCGCGCAGTTTCCCGCGGAAGTCGAGAAACTGGTGGTGATGGACGCGTTCCTCCCTGGCGTCGGTGACTGGGGAACGGTGTACAACAACCCGGCAATATGGCATTTCCGTTTCAACGGGCCAACGCCAGAAGCCTTGGTTCACGGGCGCGAGCGTTTGTACTTTGAATATTTCTGGAACGACCTCGCTGCCGACAAGACGCGCTCGCTTCCAGAAGCCGATCGAAAAGCTTACGCGGAGGCCTATGCCAGGCCGGGACGCATGCGCGCGGGTTGGGCCTACTTCGTTTCGTTCCAGCAAGCCGCGAAGGATTTTGCTCAACTCTCTCAGACTAGGCTGACCATGCCGGTTCTGGCGATCGGCGGGGACAAGTCTCTGGGAGATTTCCTGGGACAACAGATGAAGCTGGTGGCGCCGGATTTGACCGTCGTGGTGCTCAAGAACACCGGGCATTGGGTGCTTGAGGAAAACCCCAAAGAAACGACTGACGCGCTGGTAAAGTTTCTCTCGATTTCCCCACTTAATTTGCGCCTGCGGGGCCGCACGAACTGGTAATCAGGCCGTCTTCGCGCGTCTCACCAATTCCAGTTTTTTGCCACCGGCATTCCAGGCGGGCGGATCGCTTGCGGGGAAAGACTCCAAGGACGCCTCTTCAACAATGTCCAGCACTTCTTCCTGTGCGGGAGGATCGCCCGGATCCATCGGGGCCGGCGGCATCTCCTGAGGATGCTTTGCCATAGCACTGGCATTCTACTCCGGCTGGGAGGGGAAGTAATGTGTTTCGCGCCGCATTGAATTGCCTCACGCCGTGCTCGTTTGACCCAGCGCGATTCGGGAGCCTAATATAGATTTTCACCAGTCGCGAATCACGAGTCGCTCGTAACGAACCATGTTTGAAAACCTGACAGAAAAGCTGCAACGAACATTTAAGAACTTGCGCGGGCAGGGCAAGCTCACCGACGAGCACCTGAACACCGCGCTCGCGGAAATTCGCGAGGCGCTGCTCGAAGGCGACGTGAACGTCGGCGTGGCGGACGAACTGCTTGCCAATATCCGCGCGAAAGCCATCGGCAGCGAAGTCATGCTGCAGCTTTCGCCCGACCAGCAAGTCGTCAAAGTCGTGCGCGACGAGCTGGCGGCGATGCTCGGCAAATACGCCAAGCCCCTCTTTGCTTCGCGCCCGCCTTCGGTGTGGATGATTGTCGGCCTGCAAGGTTCCGGTAAAACCACCACCACGGGAAAACTCGCGAAATGGCTTTCGCAACACGGACATCGTCCGCTGGTCGTTTCCACCGACGTTTATCGGCCGGCGGCGCGCGAACAGCTCGCGCAAGTTGCCAAAGCCGTTGGCACGGCGATCTGGCCCGGAGCCGGGACGGACAAGCCGCTCGAAATTGTGAAAGGCGCCATTAAGGAGGCCAAACTTTCCGCCAGCGACGTGATCCTGGTGGATACCGCCGGCCGGCTGCACATTGACGATGAATTGATGAACGAGCTGAGCACGCTGAAGAAGGAATTGCAGCCCAGCGAAATTCTTTTTATCGCGGACTCCATGATCGGTCAGGACGCCGTGCGCTCCGCCGGAGAGTTTCACAAGCGCCTCGGCCTGACCGGCGTGATTCTGACGAAGCTCGATGGCGACGCGCGCGGCGGCGCGGCGCTTAGCATCGGCAAAGTGACCGGCGCACCGGTAAAGTTCGTGGGCCTGGGCGAAAAGTACGATGCCCTAGAAGGATTTTATCCCGAGCGTATCGTCTCCCGCGTTCTCGGCATGGGCGACCTCATGTCGCTCATCGAACGCGTCGAGCAGACGGTTGATAAGAAAGCCGCCGCCGATCTCGAACGCAAGCTCCGCAAGGAAGAATTCACGCTGGAGGATTTCCGCGATCAGCTGAAGCAGATTCGCAAGATGGGCCCGCTCGAAAAGATCGTGGATATGCTGCCGAAGATGGGGCCGCTGCAAAATCTTCCCAAAGATGCGAAGGTTGACGAGGGCCAGCTTACGCGAGTGGAGGCCATCATCAACTCCATGACCAACCAGGAGCGCCGCGACCACAACGTCATCGACGGCAAGCGCCGCAAGCGCATCGCCAAGGGCAGCGGCACGACCGTCCAGGACGTCAATACCGTCCTCAAGCAATACCTGCAAATGCGCACGATGATGAAACAGTACGGCGCCATGGCTGCGCGCACAAAAATGAAAGGCCTGGGCAAACTCGCGGGATTATCCTGAGCGGCGGGAAAGCTTCTTGGGGGCACTGCGCGAATCAGTTTTTATTGGAAAAGAAAATATCGGCAACTTGCAGCGCCAGTTTTTCAGGCTCGAGATCGGTCCGGTTGCACAAAATAATTACAGTCAAACCGTCCGCTTCGTTGAAGCGTTCGATCACCGTTCGGAAGCCCATGGTGCTTCCCGTATGCCACATGCGCGATTGACCTTGATAAGGGTCGAGGAACCAGCCGAAGCCGTAAGAAACGGGCTTGCCGGGATGCAGATTGTCGTCGTTCGGCTCGGTGGGCCAGTGGGGCTCGGAGCCATCGCTGAGTCTCACGGGTGTCAGCGTGGGCTGAAATTCTTTTTCGCTTAGTAAAGTGTGATTTCGCAGCGCGTCATCCCATTTGGCGAGATCCTCGACATTCGAATAGATGCCGCCATCGCCGAGCGTGGCGGACGTCGCACTCTGGTCCGTTTCCTTGAGCGCGTCATTTTCTTTGGAGTGGCCGAAGGCGCGATTCGCAACTTCGTTTTTTCCTTTTTGATAGACGATGGTGCGGTTCATTTTCAGCGGCGCAAAAACTCTCTCGTGGAGGAAGTCGCCGTACGACTTCGCTGAAGCCTTCGCGACGATGAGCCCGAGTACGACGTAGCCGGAATTGCTGTAGGACCAGCTCGTCCCCGGCGCAAACTTTCCATTGTTCTCTTTTTTCAGCAATTCCAAAACTTCGGCATCTTGAATCTGTCTTTCCGGCGTCCATACCGGACCTTTTGCTTTTTCTGCGGCTTCCATCAAGTCTTCGTAATCCGGCAGACCGGAAGTGTGATTCAGCAGGTTCCGAATCGTGATCGCTTTTCCGTACTCCGGAAAATCGGGAAAGATCTCCGTGAGCGTTTCAGCGTAGCGGAGCTTTCCATCATGCACGAGGAGCAGGAGGGCCATGGCGGTGAATTGCTTAGTGAAGGAGGCGAGGCGGAAATTCGTATGCGCGTCAATCCTCGCTTTCGAACGGAGATCGCGCACACCGTAACCGCGTTTGAAAAAAGTTCGGCCATTTGTTTGCACCAGCACGGCGAAGCCGGGCGCATCAGGAGAAGTCACTCCTGAGAAAATTGCATCGATCTTTTTGTCGGTCGCCGCTTCTGTCGACTGCGCAGGCGACTTTGCCGCAGTCCCCATGGCGAGCAATCCTGCGATTGCGATAATGAGGCTCGGCTTCACCAGACCTCCTTCGAAGAGCCTGCAGCATATCAAAGCCGTGGCGTTCAACGGACTAAACCGCCTCGTCTGAAGGCCCCAGGTCGCAAAATGCATGGAATCGCCCGACGCGGGAATAGTGAATGAAGAACCAGTCTATGTAATTTTTGCGCTCCTCCCATCGTAGTCCCTTTAGAGATGGATCAGCACCGCCTCAGGTGCGCCGCGAATTTGCACTGCGCGCCTGCCAGGTTTCGGTACAGTAACGAGAGAGCCTTTCCGCGCTTATGCTCGCCGTCAGTGACAATTTAGCGCAGTGCTTCAGCGCCCTGCGCGCGCACAAACTGCGCGCCTCGCTGACGATGCTGGGTCTGACCATGGGCGTGGCTACCCTGATCACGGTCATGACCATCGTCCAGGGCGCAAACCTCTATGTTGAACAAAAGATTGCGAACCTCGGCACAAACGTCTTCCAAATTGCGCGAACACCCTTCGCGGTAACCGATTTCAACATCATCATCAAAGCTCTGAAGTACAAGAAGATTGAAATTGAGGACATGCGCGCGGTAGCCGCGGGATGCCCTCTTTGCGAAGAGGTGGGCGCCACGGCGAGTGCTACGGTGCGGGCGCGATACGGCAACAAAGAGGTGCCGGATGTGAGCTTCTCCGGCCAAACGGCGAACATGGCGGATATTGATACACGTACGGTCCAGTTCGGCCGCTACTTCACTCCCACGGAAGCCGAGCATCGCGCCGGCGTCTGCCTGATTGGCGACACGCTTATGCAGCAGCTATTCCTCGGCATGGACCCCATCGGGAAAACCATTCGTCTGGGCAACAATGAACTCATAGTGATAGGCGTAATGGAAAAGGTCGGTAGCGTCCTCGGCCAGGACCAAGACAACTTCGTCATGGCGCCGTTGCCCGTTTTCCTGGGCTTTCAGGGCGCACACACCAGCTTGATCATCAATGTAAAGACCACCACGCAGAATTTTGAAAAGGCCCAGGACCAAGCCCAACTGGTGTTGCGCGCGCGCCGCCACCTCACCGGCAGGATGGAAGCCGACTTTTTCATCGGCACCAAGGAGAGCTATATGAGCTTGTGGCGCAGCATCAGCTCGGCGTTTTTTGCCGTGTTCATCCTGGTAAGCGCCATCTCGGTGGTCATCGGTGGCATCGTCATCATGAACGTCATGCTGGTGAGCGTAAGTTTGCGGCGGAGGGAGATTGGCGTGCGGCGCGCCGTCGGGGCGACGAAGCGCGACATTCTCCAGCAGTTCATTGTGGAAAGCGTGATCCAATGTATCGCCGGGGGGATCGCGGGCATCTCGATGGGATTCCTGGTAGCGCTCGCTCTGCGCACCTACACGCCTTTCCCGGCTTCTGTCCAAACATGGGTCGCGGTTCTGGGAGTAATCCTGAGCTCCGTAGTCGGATTGTTTTTCGGGATCTATCCGGCGGTGCGCGCTTCACGGCTGGACCCCGTTGTCGCTTTGAGGTCTGACTGATGGCCCTCATGACGCTCGCGCAAGCCCGGGAAGATTTCTTTGCGGCCATGGAGACGCTGCGCTCATCCAAAGTGCGTTCCGCATTGACTGTGCTTGGTATTGTGATCGGAGTCTCCTCGGTGATTTCCATGGCCGCGATCATCCAGGGCTTGAACAAGTTCGTGCAGGACCGCGTGGAAGCGCTTGGCTCCCGCACCTACTTTGTCTCGCGATTTCCGCCTGGCTCGGATCCTTCCCGCTGGCCGGAAAGCATTCGCACCCGCAAGTATTTTGAGTACAACTACGCCGGTTTTATCCGCGACGCCGCTCCCGACGTGCAGGCATTGACCACAATCGGCACGCGGGGCTTTTTCTTCGGCGATTCGAATCTGATCACTAGCGGGCACTATAGCGTCGAGAAGGTCATCGTGCGCGGCGCCGAGCCGCAGTACATCGACGCCATCCCCCTGTTCAGTATCGAACGTGGGCGCTTCATCAGCGCCTTCGACCAGGAGCACGCGCGCCCGGTTGTCGTCCTTGGAGCGGCCGTCAGCGAGTCACTCTTCCCCAATACCGACGCCATCGGCAGAACCGTGCGCATCAACGGCAGCGTCTACGAAGTGGTCGGTGTGTTCCAGCACGACCAGGGCTTGTTTGTAGGACCTGGCGTGGATATCTTTGCCATCATTCCCCTGAGCTGCTTCAAGAAGGAGTATCCGGAGGCAAAAGAATTGATTATGGCGTTCACCGTCCCGGAGAACGTAAACGTCGAAACGGCCCAAGGTGAAGTCATTCAGGCGATGCGGCGCCTGCGCCGCATTCCGGCCGGCAAGGAAAACGATTTCGAGCTGAGCTCCCCGGACTTCATCAGCCATTTATGGAGCCAGCTCACCGGCGCGCTGGTGATTCTTACGACCGTAATCAGTTCCATTGGATTACTGGTGGGCGGCATCGGCGTGATGAACATCATGCTCATCTCCGTGACTGAACGCACACAGGAAATTGGCGTGCGTAAAGCCATCGGGGCCCGCCGCGCCGACGTCCGCCTGCAATTCTTGCTGGAGGCCGTCGTTCTCACACTGGTTGGCGGGACCATCGGCATCCTGATTGGGGCCGGAGTATCCGCAACGGTGCGGACTCTCGTGCCTTCGATTCCCGCAACGCTGTCCTACCTTTGGGTGTCGATCGGGTTTGCGATCTCCGTCGGCGTGGGCCTGTTCTTCGGCTACTACCCGGCAAACCTGGCGGCCAATCTCGATCCCATCGCCTGCCTCAGATACGAGTAAGGACTTTCAGCAGTTATTCACCGACAAAGCGTTTCCAACGGAGTTGCGCGGTCAAAACGAGCCGATTTTCGACAAGCCCCAATACAAAATAAGCCGTCTTAATACGATTTGATTTCTCGTTTTCATCTGCATTAAAGTGTCTAGCGGTCAAATTCAAATCCTGCGGCACACCGCAGTCCAGAGTACTGGATTCCGGTAACAAAGGAGACCACGTGCGACTTTGCTCGAGAGTTTTCGCCATCCTTGGAGTATTTCCATTTGCGGCGGTTGCTTCTTATTCGCAGACCCCGGCAAATTCGAACCGTGGAAGCGACCCCGGATACTTCGCGAATTGGTTTAACCGCGTTGATAAAACACAAGCGGAGCAGCCTCACTGGGCTACGCCTCTGGCCACGACAACCCCGCGTCTCGAAGAAGAGTTTCGCTTTGATACTCTCTGGCAGACAAATAACAGCGGCATCACCACGGAAAACTATGGAGGCGCAAAAGGATTGGAGTTAATACCTGCCGAGCGCCTGGAAATAATTCTCGTCGCTCCGCCTGCCTACATGGTGCATAACAACCCCGCCGTGAAGGATGGGTTTGGCGATTGGAGCTTCCTCATAAAGTACCGGATTCTTTCCTCGAATGAGGAACACGGAAAGTACATTCTAACGGCGTTCTTCCAAACGACTCTGCCCACGGGTCAGTACAAGAATGGCGCGACCGACGCGATCATCACTCCGACCATCGCTTACGGGAAAGGCTTTGGAGCTTTTGACATTCAGGGCACGTTTGGCGTGACTTTGCCGACTGGCAACGAAGCCGTAATCGGCCGCACCTATCCGTGGAACAATGCCTTTCAATATCACCTTTATCGAAAGTTCTGGCCGGAAGTGGAAGTGAACTACACGCACTTCCAGGACGGGCCGGACGATGGAAAGACTCAGGTTTTCATGACCCCGGGACTTGTCATCGGGAGAATTTATCTCTGGAAGAGATTGGCATTCACGGTAGGTGGAGGAATCCAGATCGCCACGACCCACTTCCACAGGAACAATCACAACGGCATCTTTTCGGTGCGCTTCCCTTTCTAGCCTTGGAGACAAGGGGGCAATTCACGTAAATCCGATCACGGGATTTTCCGCTAACTAGCCAGATGCCCCCTAGTACGCCGCCGGAATATGGATGGCGCTCGCATTGGCAATCGCTTATAGACGGGATGGAGGTCCAAACATGCGCCCGCCATCAGGCCCGAGACTTCCATTGCCGCGCCGTGCCCCGGCAGGCTAGAATAGGAGGGTTCAGGAGGACTGACTTAGTGTTAACGATTCGTTTGTCAAGGATTGGCAAGAAGAAAAAGCCCTTTTACCGCGTGGTGGTCATTGAGCGCACTCGGCCGCGCGATGGCCGCGTTAAGGAAGCGGTGGGCACGTACGATCCGTTGAAGAAACCGGCGGAGATTAAGCTGGACGCGGAGCGCATCAAGTA